>ERZ1673697.910-NODE-910-length-40137-cov-14.060227_pt1 | contig 40137 bp, 37 predicted proteins | sample MGYA00580227_ERZ1673697 | MGnify/ENA primary metagenome ERZ1673697 (study PRJEB41218, sample SAMN15661759) | gut metagenome | host: Homo sapiens | place: Canada: London | collected 2015-08-20/2019-03-30 | study: EMG produced TPA metagenomics assembly of...
AGAAGAGAATATTTTCCAAACGGAATGAGAGAAGGCAGCGTCTGAAAAGGCGTTGCCTTTTTTTGCGGCAGAGACAAGCTAAAGTCGGGCTTGTCAGGAATATTGATTTAGAAAGAAAAACTTCCAATGTGTATAATATTAAAGTGATATATATTCTATATATTATGAAAAATCATGGTGAAATTCACTATATAAGTATAACTTATAAATAAAGGTTAAAATAAATCAATGCTGAAAATCGTGAGCATTCTCTGAAAGGGTTGACATCAGTTCTGAATTTTTGTAGTATATCAAATAACATTTACTAGTATGGATTGGTAGAAAGAGAGGTCAAAGGACATGGGAAAGATTATAGGAGAAGGTATTACGTTTGATGATGTGCTGTTAGTTCCCGCATATTCAGAGGTAATTCCGAATGAAGTAGATCTGTCAACATATTTGACTAAAAAGATAAGACTTAATATTCCGATGATGAGCGCCGGAATGGATACGGTTACAGAACACCGTATGGCGATTGCAATGGCTCGTCAGGGCGGCATCGGTATTATTCATAAAAATATGTCGATTGAAGCTCAGGCGGAAGAGGTGGACAAGGTAAAAAGATCTGAAAACGGGGTTATTACAGATCCGTTTTATCTGTCACCGGAGAATACTTTGGAAGACGCTAATAATTTAATGGCAAAATTCCGTATTTCAGGAGTTCCGATAACAGAAGGGCGTAAACTTGTCGGTATTATTACGAATCGTGATTTAAAATTTGAAGAGGATTTTTCTAAAAAAATTAAAGAATCTATGACTTCTGAAGGATTGATTACAGCAAAAGAAGGAATTACTCTTGAAGAAGCAAAGAGAGTTCTTGCAAAGGCAAGAAAAGAAAAACTTCCGATTGTGGATGATGAGGGAAATCTGACAGGATTGATCACAATCAAAGATATTGAGAAACAGATCAAGTATCCGTTGTCTGCAAAAGATTCGCAGGGACGCCTTCTCTGTGGAGCGGCAATCGGAATTACAGCAAATTGTCTTGAGCGAGTAGATGCTCTGGTAAAGGCAAAAGTAGATGTTATCGTTATGGATTCTGCGCATGGTCATTCTGCAAATGTTCTTCGTACTGTTCGTATGGTGAAGAAAAAATATCCGGATCTTCAGGTAATTGCCGGTAATGTGGCGACAGGAGAAGCTGCGAAAGCATTAATTGAAGCCGGAGTTGATGCGGTGAAAGTCGGTATCGGACCGGGATCTATCTGTACGACTCGTGTTGTTGCCGGAATCGGTGTGCCGCAGATTACTGCGGTAATGGACTGCTATAATGTTGCAAAAGAATACGGTGTGCCGATTATTGCAGACGGAGGCATCAAATATTCAGGAGACATGACGAAAGCAATCGCCGCAGGAGCAAACGTATGTATGATGGGAAGTATTTTTGCGGGATGTGATGAAAGTCCGGGAACATTTGAACTTTATCAGGGAAGAAAATATAAAGTATACCGTGGAATGGGTTCAATCGCTGCTATGGAAAACGGAAGCAAAGACCGTTATTTCCAGGAAAATGCAAAGAAGCTCGTTCCGGAAGGTGTAGAAGGCCGTGTAGCTTATAAGGGAACGGTTGAGGATACTGTATTCCAGCTTATGGGAGGACTTCGTTCGGGTATGGGATATTGCGGAACACATACGATCGAAGAACTTAAATCAAACGGAAGATTTATTAAGATTTCAGCAGCATCTCTTAAAGAAAGTCATCCGCATGATATTCATATCACAAAAGAAGCGCCAAACTATAGCGTAGACGAATAAAGAAAATCAGCATCATTACATAACAGAAAAACGGTTTGTGTGACGATGGGAATCAAAGTAAATAGAAAACGTGATCAAATAAATGCCTGTTGAATTTCTGACAGGCATTTGTTTTTATAACGGCGACGAGCCAAAGTCCGGGCTTGTCCAAGACTTTGTCACCGCTTATAATCCCGGAATGTGCTTTTTGTCACTTTCGGGGATTCATCATATCAGCAGACCAAAATGCGAAAGATACATAGAACAGAGGCAAAGAAATGAGTCTTTATAAAAAAAACAGAAGAAAAGTATCGAAAAACAGAAAAAATGCATCGGGACATAATACTGGAAGATCAAGTACAAAGAAAAGCCGTTCTGTAAAATCGAATTCGTTAAAGCAGAAGATGAAAAAGAAAAGAATCAGAATAACGGCAGTTGCAGGACTCGCAGTGCTTCTTATTCTGACGATTATTTTAGTTGTGCGCTCCTGTATCGGAGAGAGAAATCAGTTTGTAGAAACAGATGCTTCACAGCCGGATATTGATGTACAGCTTTTGGATGTAAATCCCTATTCAAGGCCCGGAATCGAGAGCGAAGGAGTAAAAGGCGTTGTTATTCATTATACTGCAAATCCGGGAAGTACGGCTCAGGATAACAGAGATTATTTTAATGGCCTTCAATATTCCGGGCAGACGGAAGCAAGCAGTAATTTTATTGTAGGATTGGATGGAGAGATCATACAATGTGTACCGACATGGGAGATCGCTTATGCATCGAATGAGCGAAATGCAGATACAGTATCGATTGAAGTCTGTCACCCTGATGAAACAGGAAAGTTTACTGATGCGACATACCGTTCTCTTGTACAGCTTACAGCATGGCTTTGTGTCAAATTTGATTTGAAAGAAGATCAGATTATTCGCCATTACGATGTTACAGGAAAAAATTGTCCGAAATATTTTGTAGAAAACGAAGATGCATGGGAAATGTTTAAAGATAATGTGTGGGACGCGGTTCAAAAGAAATAGATGATCCGCTTGTTTGGAAAATTATATTGAGGACAGTTTCTTTGATTTTCGGAAAATTTGCGCAGACTGTATTTGTAAAATCCCTTGTCATGTTTCTATGGAATTGATATAATGTGTTAGATTTGTTAGTTTGAGTGAAATGTGGAGGGTAAAGATGAACGATCTGGAAATGTATCGTGAACAGCTTGCGATGTGTGATGATAAGCTTATAGATGCGCTTGTAGAGCGAAATGGAATCATCGAAAAGATAATGTCATATAAAGAAACATACGGGATGCCGATTTTGCAGCCTGCGCAAGAGGAAAAGCAGGAAAAAAGGTTGGAAGAAAAGTTACAGGGAAATAAATATCAGGAAGAAATCCATGATGTATTCCAGAGGATTTTGCGGAACAGCAAAAGAATTCAGGCAAGAAAGCTGTTTCCATATAATATTGTATTAATCGGGTTTATGGGAGCGGGAAAGTCTACGATTTCAGATTATCTCAGCACGATGTTTGATATGAAACTTGTGGAGATGGATCAGGAAATTGCCGAGAGGGAGGAAATGAGCATTCCGGATATTTTCGCAACATATGGGGAAGAATATTTCCGCAATCTTGAGACGGAATTATTAAAGGAACTTCAGACAGGCAGAAATTGTATTATTTCTTGTGGGGGCGGAGTAGCGCTTCGCAGTGAAAATGTCGTTGAAATGAAGAAAAACGGAAAGGTCGTTTTATTGACTGCCAGCCCGGAAACAATTTATGAACGCGTAAAAGACAGTAATGACCGCCCGCTTTTAAAAGAAAATAAAAGTGTGGAGTTTATTGCACAGTTGATGGAAAAAAGAAAAGAGAAGTATGAAGATGCGGCAGATGTTGTGATTCGCACGGATGGAAAAACGATATTGCAGATCTGCGAAGAACTGATTACAAGACTGATGGAGTTGGAAGAGAAATAATGTTTGAAAGATTTTTCCCGGATGAATATGTGGTATCTACATATGTAATCCCATTTGAAAGATTGTATGAAGAGGGATATCGAGGAGTAATTTTTGATATAGATAATACTCTTGTGCCTCACGGTGCACCGGCAGATGACAGAGCAAAAAAACTGTTTCGGAGATTGAAAGAGATTGGATTTTCCTCCTGTCTCATTTCTAATAATCAAGAAGAACGAGTAAAAATGTTCAATCAGGAGATTCGGACAAATTATATTTATAATGCGCATAAACCTTCAACGAAAAATTATGAGAAAGCGATGAAGATTATGGGAACTGATAAAACAAATACATTTTTTGTCGGAGATCAACTGTTTACAGATGTCTGGGGAGCGAAAAGAACAGGAATACATAATATTCTTGTGAGGCCGATCAATCCAAAAGAAGAGATTCAGATTGTTCTTAAGAGGTATCTTGAGAAGATCGTTCTTCATTTCTATAAAAAAAGATTGAAAAATGAAAGAAATTAGTATAGAATTATTAAATGGAGTGCTAAAATAGTGAACGATTTTGAAGGAGGAAGATAAATGATTTCAGCAGGAGATTTTAAGAACGGAATTACTGTGGAAATTGATGGAAATATTTACCAGATTTTGGAGTTCCAGCATGTAAAACCGGGAAAAGGTGCAGCTTTCGTAAGAACAAAATTAAAAAATATTATCAGTGGCGGTGCGGTAGAGAGAACATTCCGTCCGACAGAGAAATTCCCGAAAGCTCATATTGACAGAAAGGACATGCAGTATCTGTATCAGGACGGTGATTTGTACAACTTTATGGATGTTGAGACATATGATCAGATCGCTTTGAATGCGGATGTCGTAGGAGATGCTTTGAAATTTGTGAAAGAGAATGAGACAGTTAAGATCTGCTCACATAACGGAAATGTATTTTCTGTTGAACCGCCGCTTTTTGTCGAGCTGGAGATTACAGAAACAGAGCCGGGATTTAAGGGCGATACTGCACAGGGAGCAACGAAACCGGCTGTTGTAGAAACAGGCGCTACGGTTATGGTTCCGCTTTTTGTTGAGCAGGGAGATGTTCTGAAGATTGATACTCGTACAGGAGAGTATTTGTCAAGAGTTTAATCAAAGCGATATTTTAGATTTTGTGTCTATATAGTGTTTTGAAATTATATAAAAAGATTCCGTCTGAGGGCGGAATCTTTTTTGTGCAATATTACATGTTGCATTTTCTTTTTTGATTCTCTATAATCAAGAGCACATAATATTTTTCAAATTATCAATGTATTTCAAGGTACAGTTCGTACCGGATTTCTCATTTAATTCAAATTGAACCGCATAAAAAGGAAGGAGTTATATGACTTATATTGAATTTGCAGATGCGGTAGAAAAGATGATGAACAAAAAGATGAAAGGGGGCGTTCGTGCAAGCTTATATACGGCAATGAAAAATAATGGGAAAGAGAGAACGGGTATTTTGATTGAAATGCCCGGGATCAATATTTCTCCGACAATCTATCTAGAAGAGTATTACGAAAGCTATGTGGCGGGTAGAAAGATAGAACAGATTGTAGATGACATCAAGCAGCTTTATGAAGAAATAAAACAGGAAAAACCGTGGGATTGTGAATCTTTTCGGGATTATGAAGGGGTCAGAAACCGGATTGTATTTAAAGTGATCAACACGGCAAAAAATCGAAAATTTTTAAGAACCGTTCCCCATTTAGCGTTTCTTGATCTGTCTATTGTTTTTTATGTTCTTGTTGATGTGTCTGAAGAAGGAACAGCGGCAATGGTTGTTAACAGAAGCCATGCAGACACTTGGAAGGTGCAGGCAGAAACATTGTGGGAAGACGCGGTGAAAAATGTAAAAAATCTGCTTCCGGCAGAATTTGTTACGATGAACCATGCATTAAAATCTCTTTTAGGGGATGTGGAATATGAAGAGGGAGATCTTCTTTTAGAAAAGAAAAAAGACTATGATCAGATGTATGTTTTATCAAATAAATTCAGAAATTATGGAGCGGCATGTATTGCTTATCCTAACGTGCTCGAAATGATCGGTCAGATTTTAAAGAAAGATTATTATATTTTGCCAAGCAGTGTTCATGAAGTGATCATTGTGCCATATTCAGAAATCTATGTATGCAGTAAGTTGGATGAGATGGTAAGAGAAATCAACAGTACACAGGTTGAAGAGGAAGATGTATTAAGTAATCATGTGTATTTGTATGACAGAGTTTCCGGTAAGCTTCGTGTCGGATCATCTGTACAGACAGGGAGGATGATGGCATGAGACGATGGATGAAAGTTGTATTTTGTTTTCTTTTTGGAATCATTTTTACGAACATGTTCACTATGGATCAGGCAGTCGCAGATGAAAGCTTTGGAAAAAGAGAAATCTCAGCAGAATCATCCGTATTGACGCAGAAAAAACAAGCAGTGTTAGATATGGAAACAATGACATTTTCGTTGGAATCAGAGGCAGATGAAGACGGAGATACGATATCGAAAGGTATGATACTGACAACTGCGGGAATCACATCGGATACATATCCGGCAGTTTTGACAAAATCGGATGAGATGTTCAAAAAAGCGGCGGCAATTTCAGAAAGATCAAAAGTAGAACTGACAGTAGGAGAAGAGATTTATTATGGCAATTACAGCACTAATTATTTTGATGTAAACGGAAAACCTGCATACTGTCTTGAACCGCTGAAAGATACTCCAAATTCAGGTTCGTATGAAACGCAGGCATTAACCGGCGGAGCTGTAAGAAAAGGATTGTATTATGCATATGGCGGTCCAGGATATGAATTGTATAGGGCAAAATATGGTGCGATCGGCATTGGAGAAAATTATTCTGTAAATGACGAATACTGTATGAGTCATTGCATTTTGTCGTATCTTTATATGGGAACGGAGGAAGCGTTTCTAGGATTAGATCAGCAGGTAATTGAAAATTTAAAACAGAAGGCAAAAAATATAGAAAGTATGCCGGATCCGCCGGAATCATTTTACGCGTTTTTGTTTAACTTAAATTCAGCCGGACAGACAATGGGAGGAAGTGGAAAAGACAGAGTCGGATCTATTGAGATTTATAAATATTCCGATCATCCGGAATGGATAGAAGGAAACAGATGCTATTCTCTTGCAGGAGCGGTGTTTGGTATCTATGAAAGCGGAAAAGACAAACTATTATGGGAATTGACTACAGACGAATCAGGTTATGCAAAAAAAGAAAATATTCCGATCGGAAATTATGATATCAGGGAATTAAAAGCTCCGGCCGGACATGTTATACAATTTAAGCCGCAATCTATCCGAATAGATGAAAACAAAGTATGTACATATAAGTGCACAGATCAGGCGCAGTATTATCCGATAGATCTGATTTTACAGAAAAAAGATAAAGAAACAGATCAATCAGAAGCTCAAGGAGCGGCAACATTGGAAGACGCTCAATTTTCTATTAAGTATTATTCCGGATATTATGAAAAAAATCCGGCAGATTCAGGAGTAACACCGGTCAGAGAATGGATTATGAAAACGGATTCAGAAGGAAGAATAAGAATGAAAGAAGAACAAAAAGTCAGTGGAGATCCGTTTTATAAAAACACGGAAGGAGAAGTTGTTCTTCCGCTTGGAACTGTTACATTTCAGGAAATAAAAGCTCCTGAAGGATATTTGCTCAACAATGAAATTTTTATAGAAACGGTTAGGGAAGAAGGCACAGGACAGACAGATACAATTTTTCAATGTCCTACAATACCTGATCAGATCATCAGAGGTAATCTGCAGATTGTAAAATTTCGTGAAGATAAAGAGGAAGAATCAGAGCAGGGCGAACAAAAAGTACCTTTGGAGGGAATTGTTTTTACAATCACATCAAAAACAACAGGCTGGCAGTGTGAAATTGTAACAGATGAAAACGGATATGCGTCAACATTCCGACAAGGAGAAGAACAGCAGAAAGGAGGTCTTGTATATGATACATATATTGTGAGCGAAAAAAAGGCGCCGGAAGGGTTGACTCCGGTAGGAGATTTTGAGATTACAATAGAAGAAGATGCGAAAACGCTATATTACATATTAGAAAATAAGAAAATATTTTCTCCGGTAAAGCTCGTGAAAAAAGATAGCGAGACAGAAAAAATAATTCCTGTTGCAGGAGCGGTGTTTCGGCTTTTGGACAAAGATAAAAAACCGATTACGATGACGACACATTACCCGAATGAATCAGTTTACGATCTGTTTAAAACAGACGAAAACGGAAGTTTTGTTTTGCCTGAGAAACTTCCTGCCGGAAATTATTATTTTCAGGAGGTGGAAGCGCCGCAAGGTTATCTTATAGAAGATGGATTAATTCCATTTACAATTATAGAAAATCATGACTGGGAGAAACCTTTTATTGTTGAGTCGAAAGACAGACCGGCGAAAGGGCGCATTTATATTCAAAAAAATGATTCTGTAACAGAAAAAGGAATCTCAGGAGTAAAATTTGAGATAAAGGCAGCAGAAGATATTTGTACTCCTGACGGAACTGTTCGTGTGGAAAAAGGAACAGTAGTCGGATCATTAGTGACAGACCAAAGCGGGAAAGCATGGTCGGAAGAATTGTATCTTGGAACGTATGAGATCATAGAGACAAAGCAGGCAGAAGGTTATATTTTGCCGGAAAAGAGCGTTGAGATCGAATTAGAGTACGAAGGTCAGGACGTACCGGTTGTGACAAAAGAGACGGAAATATTAAATAAGCCTACGTCTGTAGTTATCCGAAAATCAGATGGGGAAACAAAGAAAGCACTTTCTGGCGTGAAATTTGAACTGCGGGAAAAAATATCGGAAATAAACGAAGAATCCGATGCAGAAGAGGAAGATCTCAGCGAAGAGAAAACAACATATATTACAGATGAAAATGGAGAAATACATCTTTCTTATCTGCGTCCGGGAGTCTACTGTCTTTATGAGTCTGAACCTTTGACAGGATATATAAAAAATGAAGAAGTGTGGGAGTTTCAGATCAGGGAAGACGGAACAGTAGAAGGAGAACAGGAAAAAATTCTGGAGATTGAAAATCATCATACACGGATCACGGATACACACGCCGTTTGGAAAGAAAGCAAGGCAAAAGAAATTATTGCAGGAGAGGAACATATTATCTGCGATACAGTCAATTTTAAATATATGGAAGCAAATGCATCTTATACGATGAAAGGCATATTGATGGATGCAGATACAGGAAAAGAACTGCTTCAGGACGGGAAACCGGTAACATCAGAAAAAACATTTAAGGGGAAAGACGCAAAAGACGGGATTACAATGGAATTTGATGTTGATTCAAGAAAATTTCCGGGGAAAAGAATTGTAGTTTTTGAAGTATTGTATCTCGGTGATTGTTTGATTGATGCACATCGAGATCTGAGAAATCAGGAACAGACAGTATCTATTTTGAAAAAAGAAGAAGTTACGGTAAAAACCGGAGATAATAAGGTATATATGAAGCAAACGATTTTGATTATGTCGGCGTCTGTCTGTATTTTATATGCTACTTGGAAACGAAAAAAACGAAGACATTAAAAACGACCGATCAAGGATGCAGCAGCTGAATTGTTCTATTTGAGAAATTGCTTTAGAAATTTATTTAAAGATTGCTTATTAGAATTATTAAAATTAGTATTTAGAGCTTGCTCAAAATTACTGGGCTTAAAATTACTGTTTAGAATTTGCTCAAAATCAGTAGTAATATAAAGCGGTTAGTGTTATAATATTGAGAAAGTAAAGACTGTTTTTCAGAACAGAGAAAGGACGTAGATTATGAGCAAAGTAGAAGAATTTATCGCCGAGACAAAACTGAATGATCTGCTGCACAAAAAAGAGGCGGAAAGTCAGAAAAATAAAGTGATCTGGGTATTGGCAATTATTGGAGCAGTGGCAGCAGTTGCAGGAATCGCTTACGCAGTGTATCGTTTCTTTACACCGGATTATTTGGAAGAGTTTGAAGATGATTTTGACGATGACTTCGATGATTATTTCAGCGAAGACGATCAGGTGTAAGAAACTGTTTGCAAAAGTAAAACAGAATATACAGGCAGAGTGTGGATGAAACTGCACCCTGCCTGTTTTGCAGTTGAAAAGGTGTCTGCTTTGCAATGATATATGGATGAAGGATTGACATAAAAGTTAACAGAAAAATTGATAAAAGAGTAAGAGTTAATGCGGTAATTTTCTGCTGTGTTAAAAAGAAAAATTATTATGAAAGGAAAAGCTTATGAAGAAAGGGCAGATTTTTGAAGGAATAATTGAAAGAGTAGATTTTCCGAATAAAGGACTTGTGAAAGTTGAAGAAGAAGGTAAAGATGCCAGATATGTGACTGTAAAAAATGCAGTACCGGGGCAAAAAGTGCGATTCATTATAAATAAATTTAAAAAAGGGAATGCAGAAGGCAGGCTGTTAGAAGTTCTGGAAAATTCCTCTCTTGAAACGAGGAAACCTGTATGCAGTATTTTTCCGGCATGCGGTGGATGCATGTATCAGACAATGCCGTATGAAGAACAGATGAAAATGAAAGAAGGACAGATCCGAAGAATTATGGATGAAGCTGTGGACGGCGAGTATTTGTTTGAAGGTGTGAAGGCAAGTCCGAAAGAATTTGCATATAGAAATAAGATGGAATTCTCATTCGGAGATGAATATAAAGATGGTCCTTTGTCGCTCGGACTTCATAAAAAAGGAAGTACTTATGATGTGCTGACCGCATCCGACTGTAAACTCGTGCATGAAGATATGAATAAAATTCTCGTGTGCGTATTAGAGTATTTTAAAGAGCGGAAAGTCAGTTATTATAAAAAGATGCAGCATGTCGGATGTTTAAGACATTTACTTTTAAGACGGGGAGATACGACAGGAGAGATCCTTGTCAATCTTGTCACAACAACGCAGGAAGAATACGACTTATCAGAACTGACAGAACAGCTTTTACAGCTTCCGCTTGAAGGGAAAATCGTAGGCATTCTTCATATTTTGAATGATTCTTTGTCAGACGTTGTAAAAAGCGATGAGACGAGGGTTTTATATGGTCAGGATTTCTTTTATGAAAAACTGCTCGGATTACAATTTAAGATTACACCGTTCTCCTTTTTTCAGCCAAATACAAAGGGGGCGGAAGTGCTTTATGAAACAGTGCGTGAATACATAGGCGATATCCGTGATCTGACGGTGTTTGATCTGTTCAGCGGAACAGGCACGATCAGTCAGGTGCTTGCTCCTGTGGCAAAAAAAGTGATTGGCGTAGAGATTGTAGAAGAAGCAGTGGAAGCGGCAAAAGAGAATGCAGAAAGGAACGGACTTTCTAATTGTGAGTTTATTGCCGGGGATGTGTTTGAAGTGCTTGATGATATAAAGGAGAAACCGGATGTGATCATATTAGATCCGCCAAGAGATGGAATCCATCCGAAGGCATTACCGAAGATCTTGGATTATGGAGTGGATCGTATCGTATATATTTCATGTAAAATGACAAGCTTGGCGCGGGATTTAGAGTTGATACAGCAGAGAGGGTATACGGTTGAAAAAATGACGGCAGTGGATCAATTTTGTGAGACTGTGCACGTGGAGACGGTAGTATTGATGTCAAAGGTAGGAGTGGAATAAGCTCAAAAGCCCTTGATTTCAGGCACTTTTAGACTTTAGGTGGTTTCGAACAGGTGGAGACGGCAATCGCTCTGTGGTAACTTATCTATGGCAGCTTGGCTCAAAAAAGTGTGAGAGTTGAGTTGCCGGATTAGATGTCACATAGTTGAAGCTGTAGCTTAGATGTCAGGGGTGTTGAGTGTTCGAGATAGATGTTGGAGGAGTTGTTATATGGCATCGAGCAAAGAATACTTGGATTTCATATTAGAGCAGCTGTCAGATTTGAACGAGGTGTCCTATCGTGCGATGATGGGAGAATACATCATCTATTATCGCGGCAAGGTGGTCGGCGGCATTTACGATGACCGCTTTCTTGTGAAGCCTACGAAGTCAGCCGTGGCTATGATGCCGGACACAAATAGAGAACTGCCGTATGACGGAGCAAAGGAAATGCTGCTCGTTGATGACGTTGAGAATAAGGAATTCCTGAGAGAACTTCTGGACAAAATGTACGAGGAGCTTCCTGCGCCGAAGAAAAAGAAGTAAGAACACACCAAGGCTCCCACACTGCCATCAAAGGCGGCGGGGAGCGGAAAAAAGGAGGAAACAGATCATGCAAGAATTAATAGAAAAATATTTACAGGCCGCAAAGGAAAAGAATATTCAGGCACTTGATGACATTTTTACAGAGCATGCTGTCTATATCGAAAGCACCGGTGCCATCTATAATGGCCTTGCTCAGATCAAGATGTGGTTTGAGCAGGTGACGGCAGGCGGAGATGTTACAGCGTGGGATGTGAAGAGAATCTTTGATATGGGAGATACCGGAGTCGTAGAGTGGTATTTCGAATATCAAATCGCAGGAGCAGACGTATTTTCCTTTGACGGTGTTTCAATTGTAGAGACAGAAAACGGCAAGATCAAGAAGTGGAGCGAGTTTGCCCAGACAAAGGATAAGACATATCCGTTTGAGGGTTAATTCTTTCTGAGTCTCATGCATCACGACACCCACACTGCCATCACAGGCGGCGGGGATAATACCAAAATAAACTCACAAAGGGTATTGACGGCGAATAGTATACAGTATATAATATAAACAGTAGTTAAGGAAAGGAGAAAAATCGTGAAATTTCCATTAGATGAATCCCTTCCCGGATATGTGAATGATTCCATAGCTATTCTGGAAAAAATACTGACAAGCGATAATTTCAGCGTCTTTGAAAGGATCACCCGGGTATCCAGAGGTGAGATTTTTGTACTAAAGATTTTATTGTTTAACAATGGTACATCAACGCCTACTGAGATCAGCGAGGCGATGAAGAGTACAAAGGGACGCATATCAGCCATATTGAATTCGCTGGAGAAAAAGGGCTTCATTGGCCGGGAAATTGATAAAGACAATCGCAGAAACATTATCGTGACGCTTGCAGATTCCGGCAGGGATTATGTGATGAAGGAACTCCTTGAATGCTACCGCATCGTGGCACATGCTTTTGAGGAGCTGGGAGAAAAGGATTCTAAAAAGTTTGTTGAACTGACGGAGCGGGTGTTTCATCTGATGAACGAATAAAAAACCCATTGCAGGCCGAAAAAGACCTGCAAAAAATAGAACCCATTGTTAATAGGGTAAATAATAAACAGCAAAAACAAAGGAGAAAGCTAATATGAGCAATTTTTCAAAGGACAACAGACCGGGCGGAACCTACGTGATGGGCGGTAAAGAAGTATCCCGTGTAGGATACGGCACCATGCAGCTGCCGAAACTGAAGGATGAATCGAAGGCAAGGGCGGTGATCCGCAGGGCCTACGAGCTTGGCGTTAATCATTTTGACACGGCTGATTTTTATGAGGACGGGTTCACAAACAGATGCCTGGCGGATGAAATCGGTAAAGAGCCGGATGCGGTAATCGTAACCAAGATCGGCGCAAAGCCCGGTAATGGCATTATGCCGATGATACCCGCACAGAGGCCGGAGGAACTCAGACAGCACATAGAGGATAATCTCAGGAGCCTTAAGACGGATCATCTGGGAATCGTCAATTTCCGCAGAATCGCACCGGGAACGTTTCCCTTAAAACCGAGCCAGAAGGTGAATTTTGACGACCAGATGGCAGAGCTTATTAAAATGCGTGACGAAGGGAAGATAGAGGCGATCGGGCTTTCTACGGTCAGCCTGAAAGAACTTGAGAGTGCATTGCCTGCCGGTATCGTCTGTGTCCAGAATCAGTACAATATTACGTCGCGCAGCCAGGAAAGCATACTTGATCTGTGCAGAAAAGAAGGAATCGCATGGGTACCGTATTTTCCTCTTGGCGGTGGTATGCCCGGTTCTGCGAAGGTGACAGAAGACAAAACAGTACAGGCTGTCGCAAAAGAGATGGGGCTGTCACCGGTCCAAGTGGGGCTGGCATGGATTCTGCAGCACGCTGAAAATGCGCTCATCATTCCGGGAACTACATCGATTGGTCACCTGGAGCAGAATGTTGCGGTAGGCGATATCCGATTTGATGAAGACACGATGCGACGCCTCGACAGTGTTCCTCCGGCAAAAGGGATAGGGGCTATTATCAATCGCTTTATGACAAGAAAGTGAGGGACAGATATGACATTACAAGAGGCAATGAAAGCACGCCATATGGTGCGGAAATATACCGATAAAGCGATCCCGGCAGATATTGCGACAAAGCTGAATGAGCGGGTAAAGCAGAACAATGAGCAGTATGGTCTTTCCATTAAGCTGATGATCAATGACGGCAGCGCTGTACCGGGTGTGATCAAGCTGATCCTTGCCAAAGGCGTGAACAATTTCTTCATCATGGCGGGCCCCAAAGGAGCGGATGAGCGCCTTGGATATTGCGGTGCAGATCTGATGCTCTACGCTCAGACACTTGGGCTTAACACCTGGTGGGTCGGCGGCACCTATAACCGAAAGGGAGCGGCTGAAAAATCAGAAGGAGCAACTCCGGTCGGTATTATAGCTGTGGGGTATGGTCAGACGCAGGGTGTACCACATAAAACGAAAACGGCTGACGCAGTCAGTTCCTATGTCGGTGATGTTCCCGATTGGTTCAAAGAAGGCGTGGATGCCGCGCTGCTTGCTCCGACGGCACTGGCAAAGCAGGCATTCACCATTAAAGGCGAGGGCAATACCGTGCATATCGACTGTGACAACGGAATCTTCAGCGGTGTGGATACCGGCCTTGTGAAATATCACTTTGAACTGGGTGCAGGAAAAGAAAATTTCAAGTGGGTATAAGCTTTGACAAGTCAACATGTGACAGGAGGCAACGCTATGAGTATTTTAAAGAAAAACAACGGACCGACGTCTAAGGGACCGAGTATTCAGTCCATTTCGGGAGATCACTGGTCGTCCCTGAAATTTACCGATGGAATCATGACGGATGCAATTATGAAGCATGTTATGGGACTTTGCTATCTTGGTATGGCGGATGCAGGTGAGGCTCTTGAGGCACTGAGTCGATTGAATGATAAAGAACCTGATTCCTGGGGCAAAACCTGGGCAGGGATTGCGGGTAATCTTGAAAAACGGGCAAAGAAGTCGGAAGAAGGTGGAAAGCAGGTCAGTGCTTCTACGGCATATCTGCGTGCATCAACCTACTACAGGGTAGCGACGATGTATCTGGATGATGTATATGAGCCGGAGATGACGGAATATACAAAAGAGAGTTTTGCATGTTATGAGAAATATCTTGCGTTGTCCGGATATCCGGGAGAGTATATCGAAATTCCTTATGAGAACTCTTACCTGCCCGGGCATTTCTACAGATCGCCGATCGCTTCTGAAAAAGCGCCGCTGCTGATACTGACTCCCGGCAGGGATACCTGGGCAGAGGATACCAGATGGATGTTTGACGCAGCATTAAAACGTGGGATCCACTGCCTGACCTATGATGGGCCGGGACAGGGATATGCTCTCAGGCTGCAGGATATGAAGTTCCGCCCGGACTGGGAAAACGTCATGGGACCTGTGATTGATTATGCAGAAAAAATGGATGGAGTAGATACAGACAGGATCGCATGTATGGGATTTTCTTTTGGCGGTTTCCTTATGCCGAGAGTTGCAGCTTATGACAAGAGAATCAAACTGATCATTGCCGATCCCGGAAACATCAGCTGGGGTAAGGGAATCGGAGAGAGGCTTTCCATGATCTTAAAGATGCCCAAAGCGATGCGTCCGAAATTCATGCAGGTGATGCTGGAGGATTATGCCTGGAAGCACGGGGTGAAGGAGGAGCAGATTGTAGAGGAGTTAAAGAAATACGACAACACCCCGATTCTTGATAAGGTGGAATGCGAGGTTCTGGTGCTTGACGGAACAGCTGAAATGACCTATGGTGCGGCGAAAGAACTTTATGATGCGCTCCCCAATGTTAAAGCGAAGGATTATATTCTTTTTGATGATGACAGCACGGCACAGTGCCACACACAGATGGGAGGTTACGCAACCGGAGCGGAGATTCTTATGGACTGGATTGAGGATCATATTTAAGGAGGCAGTAAGCCTATGGATGAACAGATCAGACAATTACAGCAAATGATCGATGAGAGTCATTTCACATTGGTCATTACCGGAGCGGGCATTTCCGTTGCCTCCGGTATTCCCAGCATGCACGGTTTGAATCTGGCGGAGACGCTGCAGTTTGCCTCCACAACTGTGCTTCAGGCAACGCCGGAACATTACTACAGGGTTGCCCGGCATTCCTTTCTGGATGCCATATTCGGCAATGGTCCCAGCCTGTCGCATAAGAAGCTGGCGGAGCTGGAGGAAAAAGGTAAGGTACAGGGAATCATCACGACAAATCTGGATAACCTGCACAGTCTCGCCGGTTCAAAAAACGTGGCGGAGATACAGGGGAGCTTTGCGGTCAACGCCTGTCTGAAATGCGGAAAGCGGAACTACGATGTGAATATCTGGAATCAGGGGAAAGCCCCGAGATGCGAATGCGGAGGGCTCTACTCCTGCTGGCCGGTCTATGCTCATGTTGGCCTTTATAATGATGATGTCCCAAAAGCGCAGGAATGGGCACGAAAGGCCGAACTGGTTATTGTGGTCGGTGCGATCGGCAACTATGGCCGCGTGTACTGGAACCACATCAAATCCTCCGCTAAGATCGTACAGATCAATCCCAGACATACACAATTCGACTCCTGCTCCATCCTGAACATCCGGAAAAAAAGCGATGAAGTATTCGCGGAATTGGAATAAGCTATGATTGGTATTATCAAAGGAGACATCACGAAAATCACGGATGTTGATGCAATCGTGAATGCTGCGAATAGAACACTTTTGGGTGGAGGAGGCGTCGATGGAGCAATCCACCGTGCTGCCGGTAAAGGACTGAGGGCAGAGTGCTTTAAGCTGCATGGATGTAAAACGGGTAACGCAAAAATCACAAGGGGTTACAATCTTCCCTGTAAATATGTGATTCATACGGTTGGGCCGATCTGGCATGGAGGCGGTAAGGGAGAGCCGGAAATGCTTTCAGCCTGTTATCGGAATTCACTGCATCTGGCTCAGGAGAACGGTATCCGCAGAATAGCCTTTCCTTCCATCTCAACAGGCGTGTTTCATTATCCTGTAGACCGGGCAGCAGAAACAGCTATTATTGCTGTGCGGAAGTATCTGGAAGAAAACCCAGGATCATTCGATCTTATCGAATGGGTGCTGTTTGACGACCTCACTTATGCTGCTTATGATAATACAGTAAAAAATAAAGGAATCCCGCTGACAGAGTGATTTGTAGCGACATAGACATATGAATCGGGACATAATAATCTTAGCTCAAAGGTACAGGAATTGCGCACTGCCATCAAAGGCGGCTGGGAGCGGAGCAATGACAAAGACACCTCTGAACCAATAATGGCTCGGAGGTGTTGCTGCGTCTATGGGTTTATCCCTCAATATCAATCGTAACACCGGACTTGAAGACCACGGCGAAATGATCCTCGAAGACGGTAATCTTCTCAATCAGGCGGCTGACCAGCGCCTCATCAAACTCCGTGATGGTGGCAGGCTGTTTCTCGACAAAATCTTGCAGTTCACGGATCTGCTTCATCTGCTCGTCCTTGATGACGCTGTCCACCTCGGCCTGCCTGCGCTGATCCCGGAGCCGGAAAATCTCATCGGCGATGGCGTCATAGTCCTGTTTGTTATTTGCCTTCTTGATGAGCTCTTTTTGTAGCTCCTCCAGTCTTGCCTGAATGCCGTCCGGCGAGAGGGTGTCAGCGTTGACCACGGCCTTGGCAATGTTCTGCTGTAAGGTTTTCAGGAAAAAGTCCCGCTCGGTGAGAATCTGATGGAAGGCCTTGATTGTGATTTCCTGCAGCAGGAGCTCGTTTACCGTCCGGTTGGTACAGTTTCTTTCAGCGGAGGTGGGTTCCAAGCGACTGATACAGCGCCAGACGATGGACTTGCAGCCGTGGTTGTTCCAATGAACGCGCCTGTAAAGTTCACCGCAGTCTCCGCAGAAAACCATCTGTGCAAAGCAGTGATTGCAGGAGAAGCTGCGTTTCTTACCTGTCGGGCTGACGTGGACTACCCGGCGACGGACAAGCTCCGCCTGCACCTGCATGAAGAGCTCTTTCGGAATGATTGCTTCGTGGTCGCCCTCGACGTAGTATTGAGGAACGGTGCCGTTGTTCTTGATCCGCTTTTTTGTTAAGAAGTCTGTGGTGTAGGTCTTTTGCAGGAGTGCGTCTCCCATGTATTTCTCGTTGCGGAGAATCTTGTTGATGGTGCTGGTGTGCCATTTTGTCTTGCCAGCGCCGGTGAGGATACCGTCAGCCATAAGCCCGTCAGCGATCTTATCCATGCTGGAGCCTTCGAGGTATTCCCGGTAAATGCGCTTTACGATTTCTGCTTGCTCCGGATCAATGATCAGGTGCCCGTTTTCATCCTTAGTGTATCCGAGGAAACGATTGTGGTTGACCTGAACCTTACCTTGCTGGTAGCGGTACTGGAGTCCAAGTTTGATGTTCTGGCTCATTGACTGGCTTTCTTGCTGGGCAAGGCTCGCCATGATCGTGATCAGCACCTCGCCCTTAGCGTCCAGCGTGTTAATGGCTTCCTTCTCAAAATAAACAGGTATGTTCTTGTCCTTCAGCTGCCGGATGTACTGCAGGCAGTCGAGAGTGTTTCGAGCAAATCGGCTGATGGACTTAGTGATGACCATGTCGATATTTCCGGCCATGCACTCGTCGATCATTCGGTTGAATTCATCACGCTTTTTTGTGTTGGTACCGGAGATACCGTCGTCTGCAAATATGCCCGCCAGCTCCCATTCCGGATTCTTTTGAATGTACTCGGTGTAGTGCGTGACCTGAGCCTCGTAGCTTGTTTCCTGTTCTTCGGAATCCGTGCTGACGCGGCAGTAGGCTGCAACACGGAGTTTTTTCTGAGTTGATTGTTTTACTGTATTTCCGACCTGTCGTCTGGCCGGAATCACCATAACATTTCCCATTAGCTTACCTCGCTTTCAATGAGGCTGTAGAGGTATTCTGCCTGTAGCCTCGGATCTTCATAGTGTTGCTCTGCCGCAGCCATGCGAAAGCCGGTAGGAGACGCTGCAGGCTCCACGTTCTTTTTCCTGTTCAGCCTGCCCAGTTTCCCGGCGCGTTCAAGTCGGATGGCAGCAGCTTTATCGTAGGTTTCCTGATCGATGATAGCCGGGTAAAAATCGTCTCCGAGGTAGTGCCTGTTTTCCATCAGGCGCTTTGCCGTGCCGTGATAGGTTTCTATGCCAGCAGCGGCAGCAGCCTTGGCCAGTGCCATCCCGGAGATGTAATTCTCATAGAGCTTTCGTATTTTATTGGCTTCATCCTCTTTAATCGTGGCGCAGCCGTTTTCAATGCTGTAGCCGTAGGGTGTCCGCTCTATGGTCTGGCTGTAGCTGCCAAGGAGCGTGCTGCCGTTATAAAGCTCCACAGCCTGAGAATCATAATTCAGGCAGCAGAACAGATCCCCGCAGAATACTCCGGCCTTGCCACTTCCTGTCGCAGGAAAAGCCAGCCTTGCCCGCAGGTGAATATCGGAAAAACCATCGTATTGCCATGCGAGCTTTCCGGAGCCGTCAAGCTGGGAGTAAACGCGACTTTCGGAATATTCATCTTCACGCCATACCGTCCAAGAGCCTGAAAGCGTCGTCCAGTAGTTTGTTTGCAGCACACCGTAGTCCCGGAAATCCTCATACCAGATGAGGGCAGAGTCTGGCTTTCGCCTCAGCATTTCACAGGTGAGCTTGAAGGCTCTATCCGGCTGACACTCGTTGCCGTCCACGTCGATAAAGTGGCGTGGAGAGAGTGTAAAGGTCGCGCTGCCTGCAGAGGGAGCCTCCGAAAAGCTGCTGCAAACACGGTAGCCGTAAAACTGTACGCCTTTTACATCTACGGATATCACGATGGTATGCGTCCCGGCAGATAGTGAAATGCTGCTGGCGAGCGTCGTCCAGAAGGTGCTTCTCCAATATGGCCACCAGAGCCTGCTTTCCGTAAAATGCGTCTGATTACCGTCAATCGAAACATAGATACCGTTTTTATCCCAGAAGGGATAGCAAAGTCGGATGGCGATGTCGTAGGTTCCGGCGCTTGATACGGAAAAGGTATATGTGGCAGAGCCAGCGTCACCGAGAGTGGCCACACCATTTTCAAAGGATACAATGCCGGAGTAGGAGCTTGTCGTTCCATCCGCATCCACATAGATGGTGCCGAACTCTGTGTGTTGTTCTTTGCTGTAAGCCGTCAGGTAATGCCGCCTGTTATAGGTTCCGTTCATCAGAGGATACTCATAGCTTGTGGCGTCTCTGCCTTCCATGAAGTCGTAGACCTGCGGAAGCGCCCAAGGCACCATATCGTAGTCATCCCAATATGCGAGGATCGGGATGAATGGCTGTGGAGGAGCATCGTCTGTAAAGTTATACTGACCGGTCATCCAGTTTTTTGCCGCATAGTAGGTGTTTGACGTGCCGCGATAGGTTTTACCAAGATTTGCAGGAAGGTCATAAATCTGCCAGTTCCAGCCGTATGCAGGAAGGCCGAAGAATATCTTCTCCGGGTTCATGACTGTGACCGCATAGTCGTAAATGCCCTCCAGCCAGTCCCTTGGAGAGACGGCTCCGGGAGCAGAGCCCGCCCACGCCATGCCATAGCTCATGATGGCCGCCGTATCACAGTAAGCGTTGAGATCGCCGTAAACGCACCAGTTTTCACCTCCGACCGAGCCGTTGATGGAATTCATACCCGGCAGGCATATGTTCATGAGCTTGCTGCTGTCATATCCTTTTACTGTGTTATAGATATTCCGAAACATCGCCGTAGAGGCAGCGTGCGTGGAATATCCGTCGCCTTTCTCAAGGTCGATGTCGATGCCGTCGCACCACGGGTATTTTTCCATAATGCGGACGATCTCCGAAAGGAAGGTATCCTGAGCGCCGTCGGTGTTATCCCGGAGAGCTGCAAAGATACTGTTCGTGCCATCGTTGGACATAGTCAGCAGCCATTTGATGTGTGGCCATCGGTTGATGTATGTCAGCATATTGGAAATAGCCACGCCGCTTTCCGTGATGATACCGGTGCGCGATACCTTAAAAGAAAAGAGACCTACCTGCGAGAGGCGGTCTCCATATGCGGCAAGTGCCTGATACATTCTGGAATTGCCCATGAATGTCCAGACCATGCACTTGCGGCCTTTCAAATAATCATAACTCACAGGGCATCACCTCCGTCCTGCATTTCCTGAAACTCAACATAGATGCGTGCAGACTTTTTATCTGCCACAGTAATTGGGTGCTTGCTGTCACCAGCAGCAGAGTATTGAAAAAAGCCGTCCTTGGATGTTGCAGAGCCGTTCTTTAGGCACTCCCTTGTAGAGGCAAAAAGGTCAAATTCATCACCGGCAGCAGCCGCTGCTTTGAAAATTGCCTTATGAGCACCTTCACCCAGCGCAAGCGATATACTCCCGGCAGCCATCGCCTGAATCGGATAGACCTTGTAGTCAAGTCTGCCACAGGCGGCAAAGCCGATATCCGCCAGTTGACAGATGCTCTGGACACCGTGGATGACGGGCAGGCGATCCAAAACCTGATCCAGCAGCTAAGAGAGGCCGGGGACGTTGCGGAAAATACAGCGGACGATGTTGGGCAGATTGCGGAAAATACGAAAGGCGCTGCGCTCATGCAGGCAGCAGATCAACTGTCCGCCGTGGGCGATAAGATTCAGGACATCGGGGATAAGGCGCTGGATGCCTATGCGGATACGGAAAACGCCGTGATCAAGGTGAACGCCTACTTTGGCGAGACCGGGCAGGCAGCGGAGCAGTCTGCCAACGTGATCAAAAACGTGTATTCCTCCGGTGTCGGGGAAAGCATGGACGCTGTGGCCAATGCGGTGCTGATGGTCAAAAAGAACCTTGGGGATTTGAGCGAAACCGATCTCACCAACCTGACCCAGCAGGCGATCACATTGGAGGAACTCTACGGGATTGATATGAATGAGACCCTCCGGGGTGTCAATTCCCTGATGCAGCAGTATGGCCTGACAGCACAGCAGGCGATGGACTACATCGTAGTGGGTACCCAGAACGGTCTGGATAAGACCAATGAGTTAGGGGATAACCTTTCCGAGTATGCCGGGAAATTCGCACAGGCCGGATATTCAGCCTCGGAGTATTTCCAGCTTCTGGACAACGGTTTGAAGAACGGCGCATATAACCTCGACAAGGTGAACGATGCCATCAACGAGGTCACCACCCGTCTGGTGGACGGCACCATCGGGGAGTCCATCGGGATGTTCTCCACGAAAACACAGGAGCTGTTTACCTCTTGGCAAAATGGCGGTGCTACCCAGAAACAGGTCATTGACTCCATTGTGGCGGATATTGCCGGGTGTACAAACCAGCAGGAAGCCTTAAACCTTGCGGCGCTGGCCTTTGGTACGATGGCCGAGGACGGGAACCTGAAATTCATCACGTCCCTGACCTCGGTAGGAAGTACCTATGATAGCGTGAAGGGTTCCGCACAGGGCCTGTTTGATGCAACGACCACGCCCATGCAGGAGATGGAGTCCAACACCCGAAAGCTGCAGCAGTCCCTTGTCCCTCTGGGAGAAAAGCTGGCGGAGATCGCCAATACGATCCTGCCGCCGCTGGTCAGTGTGATTCAGACGGTGAGTAACTGGTTTCAACAGCTGCCGGGGCCGGTACAGAACTTTATCGTCATTCTCGGCGTTCTGCTGGCAGCCTTTACGGCGCTGACTCCGGTAATTGCGGCCTTGGCGGTGTCGGTTGGGGCGCTGAACATTTCCCTCCTGCCGATCATCGCCGTGATTGCGGCGGTAGCGGCGGCTATTGCCGGGATCATTGCTATCATTCAGAACTGGGGTGCCATCACGGAGTGGTTTGGAAACCTGTGGAATACCATCTGCACCGGGATCGGCACCATGATCGAGAGCGTGAAAACGTGGTTTTCCAACCTCTGGACACACCTGCAGAATGTTTGGAACGGCATCTGCAACGTGGTGCAGACGGCTGTGATGCTGCTCGGCTCTATCATTCAGGGGGCTGTGGACATCATTACGTTGCCTTTCCGGTTTATCTGGGAGAACTGCAAAGACATCGTCACTTCCGTCTGGAACGGGATTAAGGATACCGTCAGTTCTGTATTATCGGCCATCTCCGGTGTGATCTCCAGCATCATGGGAGCCATCCAGAACGTGATCAGTTCCATCTGGAACGCCATCAGCAGCAAGGTATCCGCAGTGGTGAACGCCATCAAAAATACCGTGACCTCTGTCTTTAACGCCATCAAGTCGGTGGCTTCTACGGTGTGGAATGGCATTAAATCTGTCATTTCCACGGTAGTGGATGGCATCAAGAGCAAGGTTTCCAGTGTGTTTAATGCGGTAAAGAGTACGGTGTCCAGCGTATTCAACGGGATCAAGAGTACCGCCACTACAGTGTGGAATGGGATTAAGACTGCTATCACGAAGCCGATTGAAGCGGCAAAGAATACGATCAAAGGGATTGTGGACAAGATCAGCGGTTTCTTCTCCGGCATGAAGCTGGAACTGCCAAAGATCAAGCTGCCCCATTTCAAGATTACGGGTAAGCTGTCTCTTGCCCCGCCGAGCGTTCCCCACCTGTCGATTGACTGGTACAAGGAAGGCGGTATCTTAACGAAACCGACTATCTTTGGCATGAACGGCAGCAGCCTGATGGCAGGTGGTGAGGCTGGCCGGGAGGCGGTGCTTCCGCTGAAGGGATTTTATAATCAGCTGGAAAACATTTTGTCCAGCAGAATGAATACCAGCGCAATGGAGAAGTATCTGGCGATCATTGCGGAAAACAGCTGCAAGGGGCTGTATCTGGATGACGGGACGCTGGTGGGACATCTGCTCCCTGCTATTGACAGCGGTCTTGGGAAAACACAGAAACTACAAAGGAGGCTGAGGCTATGAGGGCAGACGTGAAAATCAATGATTTGTGGATGTTTGCGCTGGGCTGGCTCCGGGAGGAGATCGACTTTCCCACGCCGCAGTCGCAGACTAATACGGTGGTGGTGCCGGGGCGCAATGCCCCGATCCGTTTTACAGAAGCTCTTGGGCGGGTATCCTACCAGCCCCGGAGTTTTACCATTACCCTGTCCATGTTGGGGAGCAGGGAGAAGTTCAACCAAATGAAGGATCAGCTGAATAACCGGTATGCCGGACAGCTGTGTCAGGTGATCTTAAGCGAGGAGCCGGATCTGTATGCCGTGGGTACTTTGGAACTGGAACCAGCCTATGATCCCCTGACTGGAAAAGGCCAGATGGTGCTGTCCTGTTCAGATGGGGATGCCTACCGGTACCATACGGAAGAAACGGAAGTTTCCATTACCGGAGGCGGTACGCTGATCCTGAATAATGACTATATGCCTGTGGTGCCTACGGTAATTACGACAGCGGAGACGGCGTTCAGTTGGAGCATTGGCTCTGACACCTTCCGTAAATCCGTTAACGCCGGGACGTGGACGTTCCCGGAACTGGAACTGCAGGAAGGACAGAACTTGCTCAGTATCACAGGGGAAGGAACGACCACCTTCCGGTATCGGGAGGGACGCTTATGAGCCTGTTTCGAGTGTTTGTGGATGGGCAGCTGTTTTACCATCCCCACCTGTCCCAGCTTTCCATCACGGAGGCGAAGGTACAGGAGGATGCGGAGAATATCGACAGCCTGACCCTCTCTGCTCCGTTTAACCATCCCTATCTATCTGCGATCCAGCCGATGGCTTCCACCATTGTCTGCAAGAAGGATGACCTGACGGTCTTTGAAGGGCGGGCTTTGGATGACGGCACGAATTTTTATAACACCCACACATGGACATGCGAGTCCTGCCTTGCGTATCTGAAAGATACTATGCAGCCGCCCTTTTCCTATCAGGGGCCGCTCCGGGGCCTGTTGGAGCAGTTCCTCACTGTGCATAACGATGCCGTGGAAGAAAAGAAGCGGTTCACCCTTGGTACAGTTACGGTTAAAGACAACAACGACTATATCAGCTACAGCAATTCCGACTACTCCGTGACGCTGGATGCCATACAGGACAAGCTGATCAAGACACACGGCGGTTACTTACAGGTGCGTTATACCGAAGGCGGAAAAGTGCTGGATTATCTGGAGGATTTTCCCGACCGGTCATTACAGACCGTGGAGTTTGGCAAGAACCTGACGGATGTGAAGATCACCCGTGACCATACGGAACGGGTGACGGCGCTGATCCCGCTGGGGGCGAAACTGACGGAGACGGATGAGGACGGCAACGAAACCGAGACGGACACCCGGCTGGATATAACGGCGGTGAACGATGGCAGGAACTATGTGTACGATGAGGAAGCGGTAAAAGAGATCGGCTGGATCTGGACGACCGAGATCTGGGAGGATGTGACGCTGGCGGGGAACCTGCTGCGCAAAGCCAATGCCCGGATCGCAGAACTGGCCAAAGGCGTCACCAGCATGGAACTGGCCATCGTGGATGAATCGGATACCGGTGCGGACATCGGGGATATCCGGGCAAGGATGTATGTGCGCTGTATTTCCAAACCCCACGGCATTGACGGGACATATCTGTGTCTCAGCCGGACACGGGATTACCTTGACCCTTCCGGCAATACCATCACCATCGGGGCCGCAGGCGTCCGGCTGACTTCCCAGTCTGCCAAGCAGGAGCAGAACATCACTTCCATTGAGGATGACTTGCTGGGGCAGACTTCCAAGATCGAGGTGATCACGGGAAAAGTGGATCAGATCAATGCCCAGAAGATGTACCGGACGGAACTGGTGGTGGATGGGGTGAACATCTTCCGGGATAAGGGACAGAAAAGCATCCTTCGCTGCCGGGTGTATTCGTGGGACAAAGAGATCACGGATACCCTTCCGGCCAGCAGTTTTGTCTGGCACCGAAATTCCGGCCGGGAAGACCTCGATGCGGATTGGGACAGTTCCCATACGGGCATGAAATCCATCACAGTCACCACGGAAGATGTGACCGACAACGCATCATTTTATTGTGAAATCACGATTTAATAGGAGGAGACGAATATGGCAATTTTGACTTCCAGTCAGCAGACCTTTGTGGACATCACCGACCAGAGGAAACTGTCGGCTTATATTACCTCCAATCTGCCAAAGTCGCAGATTGAAGATCCCAACGTGCTGCCCCATACCTATGCGCCGGACTGGGCCAGCACACCTTTGACCCTTACCCCGGTGGTATTCCTTGACCAGACCAATCTGGCGCTGGACGCATCGGGGCTTACGATCTCGTGGAAACGGAAGGAGGGAAACGGAGCGGAGGCGGCGTTGACCTCCGGGGAGAGCGTTTCCAAAGGCGTCCTGACGGTCAACGCCAATAAGCTGGCAGCGGCTGCATCCGGGATGCTCACTTACCTCTGCTATATCAGCTATTACGATTCGGAAACAAAGAACACGGTCAATATCTCTGCTGACATCACCTATACCCTGATCCGCAACGCACAGAACGCCAAGCTGGCCTATCTGTCTGCGGACACCTATGTGTTTAAGTACGATTCCAATTCGGCTCTGGTCGGAGCTAAGCAGGCTACCCTGACGGCGCAGGTGCAGGGTGTGACGATCACGGCATGGCAGTATAAGGACAGCACCGGGGCATGGAAGGATTATCCCACGACTTCCGACAATGCCAGCATTTCCGGCGGTACTTTGGTAGTGAAACCGGATCACGCAGTGTTCTTTAACGGGGTAGCGCAGATTAAGCTGGCCACCGATGATCCGGATGTGTATGATACGACTTTCCTCACGAAGATCTATGACGGCTCGCAGGGGGAACCGGGTGCGGCAGGAACCGGCGGGCTTTCCGTCATCCTTGGAAACGAGGCCCAGAACATCGCCTGTACTTCCGGAGGGCTGGTAGCAACGGCCACAGAGGTAACCATTCCCTTTATGGGCTACTTAGGTATCAATCAGACGGCCTGCAGCTGTACGGTAGGGACACTGCCTTCTGGGGTGACGGTAAAAAGCAATACCGCAGCGACCGCATCCAAGGCCGGATCGGTGGTGCTGACCTTTGCCGCCAATGCGACACTTGGCGGGGCGGCAATTTTAAATGGCACGATTGACCTGACCTTTACGATCTCCGGGGCCTCCGTGGTAAAGAAGTTCGCATGGACAAAATCCAACAAGGGCAGCAACGGGGCCAGCGGTGCCAATGCAATCGTGTTCTCCGTGTATGCGCCGGAAGGCACGGTGGTGATTAACCAGTCCGGCAGTCTTGCGCTGGCGGCGGTTGGCTATGACGGCGCTTCAGAGATTACCACGGGAGCCACTTACCAGTGGGCGAGATACACAGGCGGCGAATGGGAGAATATCAGCGGCGAGACCTCCTCCACCCTGTCGGTGTCCGGGGCGGATATCGTGAACATCCAGTCCTACCGCTGCACGATGACCTATAAGGGTAATACCTATGAGGACGTGATCACGGTGGAAGACAAATCCGATCCGTATGTGTCGGAGATGCTTTCCATCGGAGGCTTTACGGTCAAGAACAATCTCGGCGGCGTGGTACCCTATGTGATCGTCCGTACAAACCAGAAGGAAGTCGATCCCCTGCTTGGCAGTATCTCGGAGACCGCACCGTCCAATCCAAAGGAAGGGGACTTCTGGTATCAGGTGGATCACTCCGGCCAGACGGTGACCCTGATGAAGTATTCCGGCATGGCTTGGGCGGCTGCTACGGAAAAGCAGTCTCTCACCTACACATGGTATGCGCAGGATAAGGACGGCCATGCGGCGGAGTTTGATAAGACTGGGAAGGTGATCTACCTTTCCGCTGCGGACATCGACAGCATCCTGACGCTGCAGTGTGATGTATCGAATTAACTGGAGGTGACCTTTATGGCACTCATCACCAGCTGTCAGGCTACCTTCCAGAACTTCTCCGGCTATGAGGATGATATTGCTTCCTTGGAAGAAAACATCCGGGAATGCTACTCCGAGATCACAAAGACCTCAGAGCAGATCAACATGTCCGTGCGGGAAGAATTTATTTCTCGCTCGGAACTGGAGACCATCCAGAAGGATTTCGAGACCAGCATTACCCAGAACAGCACGGAGATCCGGATGGATTTCACGGCCATTACGGATGAGATCAAAGAAAACGTCTCTACGAACCAGCTACTTCTGGAGGAGTATATCCGGTTTAAGGGGGCGCTCATTGAACTGGGAAAGGTCGGGAACGCCTTCACGGCCGAACTATCCAACGAGGAACTGGCCTTTAAAGAGAATGGGCAGAAGATTGCCTATATCTCCAACCAGAGCCTTGTGATTACCAATGCGGAGATCCGCAACAAACTGTCCCTCGGCAACGAAAGCCGGGGATGGTTTGATTTTATACCGAGAACCAACGGGAACCTTTCGATCAAATGGAGAGGCCCGGTTTAAAACGCTGATGATTGGAAGGGGTGAGAACGATGGCATCCAGCGGCAGTTTTTCCGGTTCCATCCGGGATGGCCACTATAAGCTGCGGGTGGACTGGTCGCAGAGCAAGAATGTCTCTGCCAATACGTCTACGGTAACCTGTAAGCTGTATCTGGTGAATGACTGGAGTTTAAATATCAGTGGGAGAAGCGACAATACCTGTACCATTGACGGATCGGCGCAGACGTTTTCTTCCCCGGCGATCAGCAGCACGGGGACACACCTTCTGGGAACGGTATCAAGGGCGGTGAACCACGCCAGCGATGGCAGCAAGTCCTTAGCGATTTCTGCGGTGTTCCAGATACGGGCTACCTTAAGTGGGACGTACTACGGAACGATCACGGCCAGCGCCAACATCACGCTGGACAGTATCCCCCGTGCCTCCAGTGTATCCGCCGGGAATATGACGATGGGGACAGCCGGAAAGATCAATATCAGCCGTGCTTCCTCGTCCTTTACGCATACGCTGACCTATTCTTTTGGAAATACCAGCGGAACGATTGCGACCAAGACAACGGCAACTTCCGTATCGTGGACGGCGTCATTGTCGCTGGCGAACCAGATCCCGAATGCGACCAGCGGTACCTGTACCATTACCTGTACCACCTATAACGGGAATACGAATATCGGTTCCAAAACCTGTACGCTCAGTTTAAGCGTCCCGGCCAGTGTGAAGCCCACCATTTCCAGCCTGACCGCCTCCCGGATTGACGGAGACGTACCCAGTGCATGGGGCATTTATGTACAGACGAAATCGAAGGTCAAGCTGACGATCAACGGGGCGGCGGGAAGTTATGGCTCCACGATCAAGTCCTACTCCATTACGGGCGGTGGGTACAGCGGCTCGGCATCTACGCTGACGACAGGATTTCTCAATAATTCCGGGACGATTACCTTTCAGGCTACGGTAACGGATTCCAGAGGACGGGTATCGGCGGAGGCAACTGTTTCCATTACGGTGACGGCCTATTCCCCGCCATATTTCAATTCTTCCCTGTCCCAGCGGTGCTTAAGCAACGGAACGCTGGATGATGACGGGACATATATCCATGCGCTGGTGTCCTTTGGCTATTCCACCTGCGGCGGGAAGAACACCCTCAAGACTTCCGTCCAGTACAAGCAGGTATCAGCGGAGCAGTGGACGGACGCCGGGGTAACCTTTGCCTCCAATGCTTTTGAATTCTCTCCGTGGAATGAAATATTAGGTTATGAATTATTTGTCCCGAATATTAATTCATTTGGTGCTGATAAACTGCTAGCCGTAATTATCTATGAAATGACTTTTTGTGGCTTTACTGAAGAAGATCATCAAAAAGAAGTTCAGAAACTCCGTGAAGCAATTGCGGAAACAGAATCTATACAAAATCTTCCTGAAGAAGAACGGAAAAAATATTACAAGGATGCCGAAGACGTATTTGCTGAATTTGGCTATAAAGACACTAGAACTGATGAAGAAAAACAAAGGGAACGAGAACAATTGTACCGTGAAACCTTTATCAACCATACACGCAAATATTCTATACTCAGAGAATATCTTAAGGGTCTTTAATACACAATGCCATCGGAAATCCGATGGCATTGTTCCTTTTACTCATTTTTTTCCATATTCTTTCAGTCTACTTAACGTATCTATATCCGATACATCTTCTTCGGTTACAAGGGGATAACCTTTTTCTTTTCGAATACGATTAGCTTCCTCTAGTAAGGCTGCTCGCATTTCTTTATCAAATCTTTCCATCAATTCTTCTTCTGTTTCTTGTCTTTGTAATTTATCGTTCATTTAACATCTTCCTTTTCTCAAATCTTTAAACTTGATTTCTAACAGTAAAATATAGAGTCTGATCAAATCTTCTCTCAGGGCTCAATTTTTCTATGTATCCATTCTCAATAATTTTATTTACCATATCTTTCTTTAAAATAGGATTAGCAGTTCTAGCTGTTTCAACATAATTACGCCATTTATTTCCCGGAATAGAAAACTCTTTATCTGTTTGATTTCCAAAAGCCATCTGTCTATAAATATCTACGACTCTAATTTTACCCGATTTGCTAAGTTCCCATAAACATCTTGCAAGTCGTGCCGTAGCCCTCATCGGTCTGCTCATCGTATTTGTACCTGCATATGAACTATCTATAAATAGCCTTGAAAAGGCGTAATCGCTCCATATCACAATATCAAAAGCATTTTCTGCTAATAGCGGGGATTTCCCTTGTGTCTTCCATAAAGTTTGCATTAGCAAAGGCTTCTGAAACGTATAGAATTGTCTCTGAAATTCATCTATACTTTCACTTAACAAAGGAATTTTATGTGTCATTTCATAATCATTATCCCATCCCTGAATCGATGCACACGCACTTTCAAAAATTTCTCTAACTTCAAGTGCTTTGTTTTTTATGGCATCATACATTCCTAATGCACAATATGATGTGGTTGCAGAACGAACAACCATTTCTGAACCCCATTTATCTTCACTCTTCTTATATGTTGTATTATCTGGTAAAACAGTTAATTTTACTTCTAATGGCGATAAATAATTCCCCTTTAAATCTTTAACTACTAAATCAATTCCATCTATTGTATCAAAAGAATATTGCTGATAAGGTTCAAATATACTCTCAAAGGAAAAGTATAATTCATTCGCATGTAACCCTTTACAATTAAATACTTCCTCAATAGGAATTTTTGTCGTAACAACTTTCAATTTTCCATCAACTTCTTCTAAGGAAATGTAAATAGCTGGTATATTATTTTCCATCATATAATTAGCTGTTGCTGCAGGAAAACTCGAATTAAAACAATTTTTCCCCCAATGATCATCCGCACTCCTATTAGAATGCTCTATTCCAAATAATCCACTTGCCATAATTCACCTCAAAATGACGTCAACTTATTGACGTCTTCTCTTAATTCATTTATAATAACACATAGAAATTTTCTTGTGATGCAATAATTATATCACGAAACTTAATCTTTGAATAGAGGTAGATACATATGCTTAAAGCTGTTGACTTATTTTCTGGATGCGGAGGACTTTCTTTAGGATTTCAAAATGCCGGAATTGATATACGTGCAGCATTTGAAAATTGGGAAGTTGCTGCAAAATGTTATGAATTAAATTTTAATCATCCTGTTTACAGGACAGACTTATCAGATACCAAAAATGCAATTAAACTTATTAAATCTTTAAATCCTGATTTGATTATAGGTGGACCACCTTGTCAAGATTTTTCTTATGCCGGAAAACGTATAGAAGCTAATCGCGCTTCTTTAACTACTTCTTTTGCTAAAATTGTTTGTACTATTAACCCTCAATACTTTGTAATGGAAAATGTAGATAGAGCTCAAAAAAGCAATGCCTATGCTACTGCTCGTGAGCTTTTTAAAAAAGCCAATTATGGTCTAACTGAAGTGGTATTAGATGCAAGCCTTTGCGGAGTTCCCCAAAAGCGAAAACGTTTCTTCTGTATTGGAATATTAAATGCTACTGATAATATATTGTCAGAAATTATTAAATCTAATCTTAGCAGCAAACCAATGACAGTACGTGACTATTATGGGAATACATTAGGTTTCGAATACTATTACCGACATCCTCGTAATTATAGCCGAAGAGCCATTTTTTCAATCGATGAACCTGCACCAACTATGCGAGGTGTTAATCGCCCCATTCCAAAGGGTTATCCCGGACATCCAAATGATGCCTGCCCCTTGAGTGATTCTCCTCATGCTTTAACCACTTACGAGCGTGCCTTATTTCAAACTTTTCCATCTTCCTTTAAATGGGAAGGAAATAAGACTGACACAGAACAAATGATTGGAAATGCTGTACCTGTTAAATTAGCTGAATACGTAGCAAAAGCATTATTAACATACGTTACTCAACAAACCTCAAAATATAGTAATGATAATTTTGAAAGCTGGTTAATAAAAGTTAAAAATTATTCTCAACGTTCAGCAAAAGATGTCATATCTCGTTGTAAACGTGCCAATAGAATAGTGCCTTTTAACCAAGTTCCCGATTCTTTTTATATTTTCACTTTAGAGCAGCAATCAGAGTATAATTCACTATCCACTAGTGTAAAATCTCAAATCAAACGTGCTTTAATCCTTCAGCAAGAATTTAACAATTAGTTTCATAAAACAAAAAGCATCAAAGCTAGATGCTTTTTGTTTTATTTTATAACGTATATTATCTATTCCATTGTCTACGTGCCTTCTGATAAAAATAAAAATTCCATATGTTAGCTTTCAACGGAAAATCTTTTCTATATACAAATTTTGAATTATATTTTATTCCATGTCCCTGACACCATTGATAAATATCTTTCATTACCATCTGTTCTCCAGCATCAATTCTATCTGTCAAATATGAGATTTTTACCATATCCTGTTCTGAATTGACATGCAAATAGAACCATACATTATAATATCGAATTGCCACAATCTTTTTTTCCATACATGTCCCTTTCGTAAAATAATATGTTTTCGCCAAATATTGTACATCTTTTGCGAAATTGTATTTAGTTTCGTTAAAAAGTTTTATTATCACTTACCCCATCAGTTCTGCAAATCACTCTCAGGTGCAAAACAAGGCGTAAAAGCACAATTAAAATATGTATTTTTTCTAAGCTCAATGCTCACAAACGCCCATTTTAAGCCATTCTTTCGCCTATTAGAAATACCCAACACAGAAAACAGACACCCGTCAAGACTTTCTTTACTTATTATAATGTGGCAAAACCCCTTATGCAGAACCAGAGGGGGTAACTCTTGGAGTCCATAACCCCCTTTAACACTTAGTTACCCCCTCTGGCAGTCTTTTAACAACGCTATTCAATTCTGCGATGCAAAAAAATAACCGTAGTCATACATTTTCATACCGAGATGCTTTCCTATATCTAGAAGATTGTCTATGATGATTTCCACATCTCGATCCTCTTGATCCGGCTTTCCAAGTCTGACACAGATTCTTTCATAGGCATCACACATTTCTGAATAAAGCCGACTGCACAATTTTTCTTCCTCATACTCATTTTCCACATATTTGCTTTCTGCCACAGGAAAACGCTCTAAGTCCAGAGACCCGTTTGCAAGGTCATAAATCAGGTTTTTAAATTCTTGGCTATTCTTATCCATCTCTATACCTCATTTTTTCATAATTTAATTTTCTCTGGCGCACAGAAAGCCATTAGCACTTCTCTCTTTTGTATTTTAAAAAAGGGAAACAGTTCTTTGGAATTCACATAGAACTGCTTCCCTACTTGTTCTTCAGACTGCGGACAAATTGTAAGAGGATTCTTCGTTCTTCTCTTCCCAATTCATCCCACGTTTCAATAATTTCTCTTTGCTCTTTTGATAAATCCGGCCGCTTACCCTCTCCAGCGAAAAACTGCGCCAGCGTGATTCCAAATGCATCACATATCTTTTCCAGAGTTGGTATCGTAGGTATACTTTCCATTTTCATGATATTCCCTACAGCCGTCTGGGACATCCCTGTCAACTGAGCAAGGCGATATTTTGAAACATGATACTTCTCACACAATTCTTTTACCCTACTGGCAGTGTACTCTTCTATACGCAAGCAAATTACACCTCTCTTCTGATTTACATACGCTTATTGTACTTGTAACTCAGAAGATTTATTAGAACTGTATTACTTGACTATTATACTAAAGTATAGTGGAGTATCCGGGTAAAAAAATAAGAACCATGAGTTCCACATTCCGTCTATGTATTTTTTAATTTTTCATTCTTTTGTATGCTGTTTTTTACGCCATTTCACCTCTTTTCCTGGCACAAGCATACCATTGATCTGAGTTTTCTTCAACAAAAATCAATCGACAAATTCTCCCATATTTTGTTCTTTTACCATGTCTTAAATTACTCCAGTTCTCTTACACAATATACCTAACCAAACATGCTCTTTTCATCTATCGTTAAGGAGACGGTTTTTACCGTTAGAAAGGTAGGTATATATGATGAACGTGAATTTCAAACTCATCGGAAAAAGAATTCAAGAAGTAAGGAAGCAACAGGCAATGACCCAAGCCGAACTGGCAGCGTTAACTGATATGTCGGATTCCTATATCAGTTGTATCGAAACCGCAAAGAAACAAGCAAGCCTCGAATCACTTATCCGAATTTCCAACGCTCTGGGAATCACCGTGGATGAACTACTCAGCGGTAATCAGCTTCATAATCCCACCGATTATCAGACTGATATTGATCTATTGATGGAGGATTGCTCTCTTCTGGAACGCCGTTTTATTTATGAATTGATTTCCGTAGCCAAATATATCATTCGAAATAATGGATGGGAATTAATCGAAGCAAAAGAGAATCGCTAAGACCATGACCAGAGGTTAATCACTTGACCTCTGGTCTATTTTCTTTTCTTACAAAGAAAATATAATGATACGTAACAATACATGAAAGGCGTGAAAAAATGAACCAATCGGAAGAACACTCCACCAGCATACAGGAGCAAAAATCAAAAATCCGTGAAAGATACCGTGGCGTAGATCCGGATACACTGGAATGTCTCCCTGCCAAAGCGCCAGAAAACATCTATGATGAAGGGCGTGAATTAAGGGTGGCTGTATATGCAAGAGTATCCACCGATGACCCCAGGCAGACTTCTTCCTATGAACTGCAAAAAAACCATTATACAGATTTCGTCAACCGACACCCTAACTGGAAACTGGTGGAAATCTATGCCGATGAAGGAATCAGCGGCACATCTTTGAATCATCGTGAATCTTTTCTCCGAATGATTGAGGATTGTCATAAAGGAAAAATCGACATGATTATCACAAAAAGCGTCTCCAGATTCGCCAGAAATATTATGGACTGTATTGGATATGTCCGACAGCTGAAGGAACTCAAACCGCCTATTGGAATTCGCTTTGAAGCAGAGGGAATTTTTACTCTTGATGCAAACAGTGAAATGACTCTCTCATTTATGGCTGCAATGGCACAGGAAGAAAGCCATAACAAAAGCGAGATCATGAATGCTTCCATTGAAATGCGCTTTAAACGTGGCATTTTCTTAAAGCCGCCTCTCCTGGGCTATGATGTGGACGAGGACGGTAGACTGGTGATCAATGAAGAAGAAGCAAAAACAGTGCGTCTCATTTTTTTCATGTACCTATACGGCTATACCTGCCAGCAAATTGCCGATCAGCTAACTGCTTTGAAACGACCTACGAAGAAAGGAAATCTAATCTGGAATCCCGGAAGTATTCTGCAGATTCTGCAAAACGAGAGGCATTGCGGTGATATCCTTGCTCGGAAGACTTGGACTCCTAACTACCTCAACCATAAATCCAAAAAGAATAGGCAGGATCGAAACCAATATCGTAAATATGGAGACCATGAAGCAATTATCTCCAAAGATGATTTTGTCGCTGTCCAGCATCTTATTTTAAACGCAAAATATGGTGCGAAAGGATTGCTCCCGGAACTTCATGTCATTTTAAATGGTGCCCTTAAAGGCTTTGTGGCAGTGAATCCCCGTTGGGCTGGATTTAAGGCTCCTGACTATAATGCGGCATGCAGAAGTGTTTATGATGGCGATGGCTCTATTAATTCTGCCCTCATGCCAGAAGTCTCTCCCGGAGATTTTGATTTGAGAGGATTTGAAATCACAAGAGCGCAATTTTTAAATCCTCGTGATAAACCTTATATTTTAATCACACACAAAATATTGAAATTCAACTTAATTGCGCTCCAAAAATTTCAGAACATTGATTACATAGAACTTTTGATACACACGGTAGAAGGTCTGCTTGCTATCCGTCCCAGCACAAAGGAAAAACGCAACAGCATGAAATGGGCTAAACTCTCTGAAATAAAGAAAGTTCCTAAAGGAATCGGAAGTGCCGCTTTTATTCCTACATTATATGAACTCTGTGGTTGGAATTCCAAATATACATATCGCTGTCTCGGTCAATTCCACCAAAAGGATGAGGAAATGGTATTGGTCTTCAATTTAAAAGAACCAGAAGTTTTTATCCCTACTTCAGAAAACACAAATCCAAGTGAAGTTCATCCCAGATCTGACTACTTCGGCTCTTCTTCAAAAAGTTTACTGGCCTATCCGGCAGATTGGCGTCATACTTTTGGCAATAATTTTTATCACCAATCCCAAGCTGCAGAAATGGCTGTATTTTCGCAAAGCCAAGAATGGAATACACAGAACGAGGGAGTACCTTACCATACAGAACATCTTAACGTGACTCCCCCTGACAAGGCCCGTGAAGAAATCTGTCAAATTATCCAAAATATGACACAGGAGGAACCGCATGAACGAATTAATGATCTTTGAAAAGCAACATACCCCAGAAGAGAAACCTTCCATAAAAAAAGAGATGGAAATTATTCAGGATGATTCCTTTGATTATGATGGTTACGAAGTTGTCCGTGGAGAATTTTTCTCCCATCTTCACGAACCCTGTATCACATTTAATAATTTCAAAGTTTATATGAATACAGCATGTATCAAAAAACTTCCTGAAACCGATTATGTTCAGATCCTTGTAAATCAGGAAAAAAAGAAGCTGGCTGTGCGCCCTTGTTCTGAAGAATCCAAAGATTCCTTCCGCTGGTGCAGCGCCACTGCAAAACGCACCCCAAAGCAAGTTACATGCCGGGTATTCTATGGAAAAATTACGGAACTGATGGGATGGAATCCAAATTACCGGTATAAACTGGTAGGAAAACTAATCCAATCCAATGGACAGTTACTTTTTATTTTTGATCTGACAGCACCGGAAATATTCACCAGAGCCTCAAAAGACGGAGATAATTCCAAAACATCCCGAAAACCTATATACCCTGCGGAATGGGAACATCAATTTGGTATTCCCGTTGAAGAACATCAAAAATCCCTCCAGATTGATATATTTGACGGATATGCTCTATTTGGCATGAACGATAAAAGCGCAAAAAGTAAAATGGAAAGAGAGGATATGCAACATGAGTAACTGTACCGATTCATTACCGATTATCTGCATTGACTTTAAAAAAAATCGTTTTCGCATTCATAAAAACACACTCCGAATGCTTGGTAATCCAGATTATATCCAGCTATTAGTCAATCCTTACAAAAATATGCTGGCCATTAGATGTTCTATCCGGGAAGATCGCTTATCGCATGAAGTACGTCTGGAATATTCCCTTTCCCATAATACAGTTTATAAATATGGCATATACTCTCGGATGGTAGATATCGTTATGGAAAAAGATGCCGATCTGGCACAGAAAATATTATCGGGTAGGTTGCGTATTTCGCATGATAACATTATAGAATTATCCCGACTGCCGCAGGAAAATATCAGAAGATTAAACAAATCCCTTTCCAAAGACGGAATTGAGCATATTGTCATTTCTGATATTCTACGGGGATTTCAATGGAAACGGGTTGTGGAACCTCGCACTAAAACAATCCCACAAGAAGAAATCCCGATAAAACAAATGCCCCAATTCGACCCAAATGCCGCTCCTTCCAGCTTGGCGTATACCATGCCCTCATGGGAAGGTACCATAAAAAGAATTCGGAATGAAACAGATTTCCAAATTGTCAGCGAAGACGTTAAAAACAAATTAGCGTTCCAGATCCGGCAATTGCAGAATACACTTGCCACACTATCAAAGAAAATGGAGGATATCAGAAATGAATGATCTTTCAAAATATGTACCAAACGTATTTTTCGAGCAAATTCCTATTAATAACCTTGTTTCCAGCCAGGAATATCAGCGTAACCTTTCAATCAAACACGTCCAAAAAGCGGCTGCAAATTTCGATCTCTATCAGATCAATCCTGTAAAAGTCAGCCGCAGGGATAACATCAATTATGTTTTTAACGGGCAGCATACGATTGAGATTGTCGCTTTAGTTTCCGGTTCCCGTGAAACGCCTGTATGGTGTATGGTTTATGATGATTTGGAATATCAGCACGAAGCGGACATTTTTGCAAACCAGATGAAGTATGTAAAGCCCCTGCTTCCCTATGAAATCTTCATGGCAAGCATTGAGGCTGGGAGTGATAAACATATCCTGATAAAAGATTTAGTGGAATCATTCGGCCTGGAAATCGGATCGAACTCTTCTCCCGGATGTATCTGTGCGATTTCCACTTTGGTAGAACTTTATGATAAATATGGCTATGACCTGCTCCAGCACACCCTTGCATTATGCATTGGCACATGGGAAGGGAGCCAGCATTCCTTCAGTTCCAATATGCTCAAGGCTGTTGCCCGCCTTCTCTACGTTTACGGGGATTCCTTAAAAGATGACGTGTTCAAGGATAAAGTAGGACGCATCTCCGTAAAAGAGGTTATCCGTTCCGCAAAAGACCGCAGGGCAGGATCGCTCGGTTATGCGGAGGCACTCCTGCTCTTCTACAATAAAAAAATGAAATTTCCATTGAAATTGGAATATTTATACAGTAGAAAGCCTCCTCAGAATGTTTCCCTGACCTCGGAAATTCCTACAGAAGACTATGAAAACGATGAGAGTGAAGAAAATCCCGAATCCAGTCAGTTAGAATTATTTCAATCATAAAGGTTAATGGCACCCTGTACGTTTTAAGCAGGGTGCCACTCTATACGCTTACCGTCTCCCGACTGCCATCCATGAACGTAAATTCATATTTTTTCGCCCCTTTTATGATAACCATCTGAATCACCAACTGTGCTAATTCCGGCACATAACACTCTAATTCCGGTTGCTCCGATAGTTCCATGAATTGTTTCGCCCGTAACTTTTCCAGTGCATTGCCTGTTTCTATGGTTTTCTTCCAACGTGGAATCAAGTTTTCTTTCCGGTTCATGAGCATATTATAAGCTCTCATAAATCCCAATTCCAGATCGCTCTGACTTACAAACCTATTAACGCAGGTCACCTTCCCATTTGTCATATGATTTTTGCACTGCCATTGCATAATCCCTCTGTTCTTCCATGTATGCCGGGTATAGGAGGAACCGCATTCCCCACAGAAAATTCTTGAAGTAAATGGATTGCATTCTCGACCGTACCCGTACCCTTTCAACCCATGTTCTTTTACGAATTCCTCTCGGCGGGCAAATTCCAGCTGGACAGCATTCCATATTTCTTTGTCGATAATACCTATATGGCTGCCTTTCACGTAAACTTGCGTAACCTCTCCATGATTTTTCACTTGCTTTTTGGTAAGGAAATCGGCGGTATAGGATTTCTGCAGCAAAGCATCTCCCATATGCTTTTCATTTTTTAAGATGTTAATTACTGTAGAAGGATACCATTTTTTCGCTCCCATACACCCTTCAATTTTCTCATCTTCTAGCCCTTTTGCAATCTCCTGCGGGCTATGGCCCCAGAGAAATTCTCGGTAAATTCTCCGTACAATTTTGGCTTCTCGCTCATTAATGACCAGTTTTCCATCCACCTTATCGTATCCCAAAAACTTATGTGTATTTAAGTGCATCTCACCTTTTTTGAATTTGGATCGTATACCCCATTTACAGTTCTCGGAAATATTTCTCGACTCGTCCTGTGCCAAAGAACTTAATATCGTAAACAATAACTCTCCGGAAGAATCTAGCGTATTGATATGCTCCTTCTCAAATAATATCCCAATCCCTAAGTTTTTCAACATTCTTGAATATTGTAAACAATCCTGCGTATTTCTGGCGAATCGGCTGATAGATTTTGTAATCACCATATCAATCTTCCCGGTTTCCCTTAGTTAAAAATATTACTCTTGTTGATTACTCAACTTTTCCAA
>ERZ1673697.917-NODE-917-length-39938-cov-6.925432_pt1 | contig 39938 bp, 51 predicted proteins | sample MGYA00580227_ERZ1673697 | MGnify/ENA primary metagenome ERZ1673697 (study PRJEB41218, sample SAMN15661759) | gut metagenome | host: Homo sapiens | place: Canada: London | collected 2015-08-20/2019-03-30 | study: EMG produced TPA metagenomics assembly of...
TAAAAGTAAGGCCTTGGTCTCCGACGATAAAATGAACGGCAGCGAGCTTGTAGGAGGGCAGACGGAAATCTCCGTCTGCCGTTGATACGGCTTCAAGACTTTGGCTTTGATTCGTATCTATGAGGCTGGTGTCTGATAAGAGGAACTTTCCGGAAAAGTCGTATTCGACGGGACCGGCGTTAACGGGAGCCGCGGTTAAACACACGGCGCAGCCCAAACCAAGAACAGCTTTCATCATACACCTCTCTATAACTGAAACCATACCTCTTACAGTATGTCATAATTATATTGTTGTGTCAATATTTAATGGGGCGGGATTTTATTTTTGGCTAAGAAGGGCAAATATTTTTATTTTGGCCGGGGAGTGTTTTTTTGTCTTGTTATTAGGCTGATAAATGCTTATATAGATAGAGAATTATCAGTAAGGAGAATGAATATGACTTTTGAATTACCGGAACTGCCGTATGCCAAAAATGCATTGGAACCCTATATTTCAGAAAAGACAATGGAGTTTCATTACGGGAAACACCATAAAGCTTATGTCGATAATCTGAATAAGCTGGTTAAAGATACGGAATTTGAGAATATGTCTTTGGAAGAAGTGATTAAAGCTTCGGCTGGGCGGGCTGAATTCAGCGCTATTTTTAACAATGCGGCTCAGGCTTGGAATCATACGTTTTTTTGGAACTGTATGATGAAAGACGGCGGTCAGGCACCTCAAGGCGAATTGAAGGATAAGATTGACCGCGATTTCGGCAGTTATGAAAAATTCAAGGAAGAGTTTAAAAATGCCGCAACTTCTCAATTCGGTTCGGGGTGGGCCTGGCTGGCAGAGGGTAAAGACGGCAAACTGGCGGTTATGAAAACGTCGAATGCAGATACACCGTTGGCACACGGGTTGAAACCGATTATAACCTGTGATGTTTGGGAGCATGCTTATTATTTGGATTATCAGAATCGCCGTCCGGATTTTGTAAGCGCTTTTTTGGAACATTTGGTTAAATATTAAATCTTTCGGGAAATAACGGATAATAAAGCCTGACGGAAACGGAGGGCTTTATTTTTGTCTGCACAGATTGGATTATTTAATTGCTTTTTAATAAATATGTGCTTAAATAACCGCAGATTTAAACGGTTTATATTGACTAATTTTGTCTAAAATGATAGAATTAAGTAAAAGTAATAATCTCAGGAGAGCCGATATGAGTTATGAAAATGCACCTGTTGAATTGACCCACGGTCATTACTATACCTGCGGCGGTTTGCCGGCCGGAAGCCGTGAAGCCGAGGGCGATTTGAAACAAACGCTGAAAGCTGTTGCGGCTTTGTTTAAAGCTCCGGAAGAAAAGCCCGTTAATTTTTCGATGATTGCCCGGGGCAGGGATTATTAGTCAGATGTCCGGCTATACGACTGAAAATAAGTTTGTGATTGCAGAGGGTGATGAAGGAGATTTGTATATTTTCCTTCAGGCTAAAAAGGAGCATCCGGATGAGCCGCGGGTAATCTATGACGGCTATGACCATGCTATTTTTATGCGCCGTCCCGAAGAACGGATTATTCTGGATTATATCCATCCTGAAGTGCGTGATCAACTGCGTAAGGCTCGTCGGGTTGTGATGGTTGAAACGATTTTGGAAAATATCAAAGAGAGCTATTACGCCGATATGCAAGTGGTAGATAAAATTCCGGTTGACTGGAGCAAGATAGGTCTGAAAACTTGGGAGGAAATTGTCCTCAAAGATAAGCAGGTCTAAAAAAGGACTTGCTTTTTTTTCAAATATAGCCTATTACATTTTTTGTCTTAACGGTCCCATCGTCTAGAGGCCTAGGACGCGGCCCTCTCAAGGCTGCAACACGGGTTCGAATCCCGTTGGGATCACCAATTGCAACACCTTCCGATTTGGAGGGTGTTTTTTTGTTTAAAGACTTGATATAATCGTAAGGTTTTCTAAGCGTATAAGAGATTTTGCGGTCTTGTAATTTCAAGTTCGAAAGTAAGATGTGTAAAATCTCTCTTTTTGTTTCTACTTTCGAACTCTGGAAGATTTGGTACGCATTATTACCTAAGGAAAGTATGGTGGCGACTGCAATTGAAAACTTTTCATCGGCTTCGGTCAACAGTTCCGACTTTCCCTCGAGTTCGTATTGTTCGTTTTTGAGGTCTTCGTTCATATCACGGTATTCTTCCGGTGTAATATGCCCCTCCAATAACAAAGACCGCAGACGCTTGATTTTATTCTGACAGTCATCGTATTTCTTGCGAATGGTTTTTACCTCACGGTTATGGGCTTCATTCTGTCGGTTTATAATTTTCTCCATATCTGACCTGAGATAGCTCATTATCTCTTGCGGTACGGACAGATTCTTTAACTCATCTTCGATTTGTTGTAAAACAACGTTTTCGTTAACCTGCGGATTATTGCAGTTCCCTTTGAAGTGCGAACATTTGAGGTAAACGTATTCTTTGCCGCTGGGTTTTGTTTTACGGTCGCTGCTAATCATACAACCGCATTCCCCACAAGTTATCAATCCCCGAAAGATAAAGGGCTTTTCGGTGGTTTTGAAATGTTTAGGTTCTTCCGGTTTGCGACCGTGCATAATATCCTGACAAGTTTTGAACAAAGCCGGTGCAATCAATGTTTCGTAATTGTGTTTGTGCCATTGGTCTTTATACAGCATTTCTCCGATGTAAAATTTATTGTTCAGAATGCGGTGAATCGTACTTGTGTTAACCGCTTTTCTCGAAGAGCGGTTGACCAGTCCCCATTCCTTACATTTTTTCATCATATCCTTAACTGAATAAAGCCCCGTTGCATATTGTTCAAAAAGTTTCTGAATAATCGGTGCCCGTTCGTTATCGACAATGACGGTGGCTTTCCCGTCTGATGTTCTTATATTTAAATAACCCAAGGGAGCTTTCGACATACACCGTCCTTGATTGACTGAATAGTCCATACCGTAAACCACATTATCTCGTAAGCTTAGGGTATAGTTTTGAGCCATAACGACATTTAAGCCGAGTATGGTTAAATCTCCGGCTTTGGAAGTTTTATTTAATATCAAGTTATCTTGAGTCAGATGAAGTTCAAGTTGCCCGCTTTGTCTCATTTCATCAATCAATGTATAATTCTTGAAGCTACGGAACAATCTGTCAGTCTTCAAACATACCAAAGCAACACCACCACGTTGTTGTTGGCAGAATTTTATTACTTCCATAAATTTTTTGCGTTCCCCTTTGGTGCTGCTCTCAACTATTTCTGCATCTTTAATTATAGTCAGCCCTTTTCTCTGACAATATTCAGTTAGCATCTCCCGTTGATTTTGAAGAGAGTTTCCGTCGCGTTCCTGCATAGTGGTTGAAACTCGTCTGAATAAAACGGCATTTGTTATCATTTATCACCTCATACTTATTAATTATCGTACTTACGATACACAAAAGACGATAAAAGAACAAGCCCTCAAATATCGAATAATTATCGAATTTTCAAAATAATAATTCGAGTGTATTTTCTGGATTTTACTATATTTTTGTTATATTAGTGGCCTCGGTTTTAACATAATATTTGCTAGGATTGAGGCGTGAGAAAAGTGGAAATCATAAAAAGCTGGTATCCTGATAAGGACTTGTCCGATTCAGAGGCTCTAGCTATCTATGACCGTTTATTGAAACTTTACCTCACCCTCTACTATGCAGATAAAGAAAATAGAGAGGTACGTGATGAATAGTGAGCATTTGAAAATTGAAACCCTGTCAGAGGCTAAATATCGTAACCACATTAAAATTAAGGCATTTCGAACTAGCGAAGATTGTAAACTTCATCGTTTGGCAAACAAACTAGAACGGTGTCGAAAAGGCAAAAGGTGTTGTTTATTGGCTTGTTCTGTCTGTTTGCGTCGGTTTCGGTTATGTTATTTAAAAGAACATCTACCGATATGGAAAAAATTGATGAAACAATGCCCCGTGCATTATATTTCAGCAATTAATCGGGTGCCGGTTGATACTAATGTTGATACATTGGGGAATTTTAAGGAATGGTTTGAACAGTGCCTTAAACAGTATGATTTTGATAAAATTCCACTAGTTGGCGGGGTTGATTACTCTTGGAATTATGAAAATGGGCAGAACTATATTTGTCAGCATTTTCACTTTTTGGCGGCTGTATTTGACCGAAAGCCACTTATAGAATGTCTGAGAAAATCTTTTTTTCGCGATAGTACTGTTAGCCGCCCTGTCTATCCTAAGATATTGAAAGATTACTCCGACCTAAAAAGGTCTCTTAACTATACGATACCTGCATATTTTGAAAAGCGTTGTCGGTATCTGGTTAAAAAACGTCACCATACCAATCATTACCCCTTGGATGATAAACACCTAAGGGAATTATACCTTTTCTTGTCTTCCAATACCCCCGAAGACCTGATGATTGTTCACGATGTTTACAATAAAAAAGGGGGTGGTTAATGGTCTAAATCATATTCCCTTTTATACCGTAATACTAATTGGTTATCGGTATCAGTTGTTCGAATAAACAGTAAACAGTTGCTATTTAACACCTTGAATTTCCTACATCTGTTCACTGTTCAGTTAGTTAATTTTTTATAAGGATTTTAAAAATGGTAAAAATAGTTACCAATTTTGAAAATGGTGTTCAAATTGAAGAAGCACCAAACAGTTTACGGACAATAGCTCCGTATGTTGATGTGAGTTTGTATGGTTTAACCGCAAGTGGGGTAGCCTTTTATGAAATAAGTTTTGTTAGAAAAATGTATGGGGATATCGTCAAAAAGGTGATACCGACATCTTTGTTACTAAGCAATCGGGAGTTAATTTGTTTTCTCGTGAGTAATGGGTATGCAAATGTTCCTCTTAAAGAAGATGAAAAAATCTTGTGTGATTTTTTACGAGAAAGGGGTAACAAGGCTGCAAATGCTTTATTTGCTGAAAAACTTGGTTGGTTGGATGATGAGTTAGCTCGGAAAAATAAGCAGCCCTATGTATATGTCACCCCGGATAAGCAGTATGGTAAAATAACTCCTGATTTGCAAATTCGGTATGTTGAGAATCCGAATGTTTATAGTCAAAATATGGAAACTGCCGGTAAACTGAAAGATTGGATTGATAACATCGGCATATATATTCAATATTCTCCTCTTCTTACTATAGCGGTTTGTATGGGCCTGGGAGCTATTGCGATGAAGCCTTGCGGTATAGAATCATTTATGATTCACATTTGGGCTGTAACATCAAAAGGCAAAACTATTACTGAACTTGTTGGACAGAGCCTGTATCGGAAAGCGGAAAAAAATACCTTGCCCACTTGGGACATTACCAAAATAGGGCTAATGGATAAGTGTTCGTCATTTTCCGATACCTTGTTTATTCTTGATGAAGTTACAAAATTCTGCGATACGCCAACTAAGCTTCAGCAGATGATTTATGAAGCTACGAACGGGAGCGGAAAAATCACATCATTTGCTTACGCTAAAAGTGTTTCACGGGTTGACTGTCACTGGACAATACCGATTTTAAGTTCAGGTGAAAAATCAATTACGCAGATTTTGAAAGAGGGAAATGTAAAATTATTGAAAGGGCGTGAAGTACGGTGTTTTGAGATTAATGCCTTACGACATCCCAAGTACTTCATATTTACAAGCTTACCTGAAAAAATGAAAGATTCCGCAAAATTAGCTAAAAAACTTGAAGAAAATGTCCGGCTTTACTATGGAACTCCGGCTCGTAAGTTCTTGAACGAATTTCTTAAAGAACCTGAAGAATATGTAAAGCGTATCCAAAGGCGTATGAAGAAGTTTTTTGAGGAGCAAGGACTTGAAGAGGGAGATATCAAAGGTCGAATTGCCAACAGATTTGCGTTTATGGAAGCCATTGGTTTGTCAGCTGTTGACTTCGAAATCTTGCCAATGAAAAAATCAAAGGTAAAGGAGCATATACGCTTATTGTGTGGAGAAGTCCTAGCTCAGCACAAAACAGATGATGAGTTGCAAACGGAAGGACGAAAATTGTTGAAGAAAGCTCTTAAACGGGAATATCTCGTTACAGTAAAACAGAAAGGTAAAAAATTTAGCGACGATGAAAAAATGGCTTTCGGTTTTAAGATTATGCGGGATAGCTTTCCTAATCGACATTTTATCGCCATTCGGAAATCTCAATTTGATAGTGTTTTCACGTCACAATATCAAGCGGACTTAGTGACTCGATACTTGAAAGAATCAGGCATATTGACACATAAACAAGTTGATTTTGTGGATTTCGGCGAACGACCGCAGTTTCATTGCCTGAATTTGGAAAAGCTACGAAAAGAAGGATTTTATAAATAATTATACACAGTACGTCTGGAGATGCCATATTGTTTGGCGATTTGGGTAATCGGTGTGCGATTGGTAATGAGGACTTTTATTTCCTCGACTTGTTGGGCGGTTAGTTTAGGCTGACCGCCTTTATATTTGCCGTGCATTTTTGCAAGGGCAATTCCCTCTCGTTGGCGTTCAAGGATTAAATTACGCTCAAGCTCCGCTACCGCTCCTAACATCGTCATCATCATTTTTTGATATGGGTCTTGTCTATCAGGGGCAAATGTCAAATTCTCCTTGTGAAAAACAATTTTAGCCCCTTTGCTGGTTATCTCCTCAACTAAATTTAACAGGTCTTTAGTGTTGCGGGCAAGTCTGTCCATAGAATGAACGTTGATAATATCTCTGGTACGGATATTGAGTAACATAGCCTGCAATTCGGGACGGTTGGTATTTTTACCGCTGATTTTTTCGATATACGCACGGTCGCACGGAACATCTAAAAGTTGGCGTTCGGTATTTTGGTCGGTGGTCGATACCCTCTTATAGTTAAAAATCATATTTTTTGCTCCTTTGTGTGAATTTGACGTTTATAACTTTAGTTTACACCTGTGCAATAAATCGTGTTTTTGATGTCGATTGCACATAAAATCATCTGTGAAAATACGGTATACTTCATTTGCATACCCTCGCTTTGATAACATACACGTCGTTCTTGCTGATTTGGTGAATTTGCGGAATGTTGCGGATGGGGATTTGTTTAATACTGCCGCTGTCAAGGAGTTTGATTGAACTCATAACCTTGTCAACGGTCGTCCAGTGTGAATATTTGCCCTCTAGCCCGATTAAAACGGCAGTGTCAGGCATTTCCGAGTATTGTTTAATCTGGTTTATCACTTCATCAACCGACAATTTTTTTCTTAACAGAGGACGGGAAACCTTAATGGATATGCCGAAATCAATTTTTAACTTTTCATCAATACAGATAAAATACATTTTTAGCAGAGAATTTTCTGTTCCGGTTAAATGAACACTCAATAATTTGCCGCAATTTTCCAGATTTATATAAATAGCATTCAACAACTCTCTTTGATACTCCTTAGAAAGATGTTTGAACCCGCTTATGGCTTTTGTGGTGGATATGACACTTGCAAAACATCCACATAAATAGGTAAAGCCCTGACTGATGACCGCCGTCAATATTCATCTCCACGCATAATGGTCAAGACTCGATTTGTGACATTCGGGTCGCTAGGGTCAGGGCTGAAATAATTATAATCGGTGTCGTAATAGTCAATTTTCCAGAAATACGTATCGTTTTTGAAATTGATAGCCCCGAAGTCGTGTTCTCCGTATGGATCGTTGTCCTCGGTAAAATTATCAAACTCCTGAACTTGTTTCATAAGCTCATTTCGGTCATCATCGGTTAATGATTGCACACAAGGGGTAATAATCACCCGTCCACCGTTAAATGACTTGCGAAACGAATCGTTTAATTGTCTTATTTTTTCTATATTCATTTTCTCGCCTTTAAAATAAAAAAAGAGCCTCACACTTGGTGAAGCTCCGATTGTTAAATTGAGATTGTAAACGGTTCTAACTGACTTATTTCGAGTTTGTTAGTTAGAAATCGCATATTACACCTCACTTTCAAACATACAAAACCTTTGCTGCCCTTGCTAAAAAACAGCTTTGTACACGGTTTCGTATATTTTGTGATTTATAATAAAAACGAATCGAATCAATTTTTATTATGATTGAATATAACATATTCTATTATAAATTGCAAGTAAAATATTGTGAAAAATCAGGTAATTATTTGATAATTTAGTTGTGTAAAAACAATATATCAGGAGTTTATTACTGATGAAAAAATTATCTGACCCGAATGAAGAATTGAACATTGCAAATTTGTTGGCGGTTTTCCGACTGGAGATGAAGAAGCTCCGTGAACAGTTAAATAAAAAGGGTTATGTTTGCCGATATTGTGGAAAGCAAGCCCCAAAACCACACGGCGGAAAATGTCCCTACAGTCCACACCACAATAAATGCCACGAATTTATTAAGATGTAATACCTTTGACAATTATTTCTTTATTTTCATAAAAATAAGAAATAATTTCATCTCGAGCTTTATTTAGACTATTTATTAAATCATCATTGATTTCTATATTATCTTTTAATGATATTCCAAATTTACTACGGTTATAACTTTCTCCGACAGTTGTACTAAATTCCTTTTTTTCTGTATATTGCATAGTAGAACTGGTCAGAGCGTATTCTGTACCATCCTCATCATTTACATCTGCACCGGCATATATTTTATAATCTTTCCATACTAATAATATAAATAAATTTAATTCGAATTTATTGTTTATTTTATAAGAAACACAAAATGTTGAAATATCATTGGCATCTTCTGATAAATCCCATAACTCAGATACGTATGAAATGGGTCTGTCTTTAATCTGATTGTCCCAAACTTTTTCCCATATATTTCGGCATAAAATCCAACAATCTGTTTTAAGTTTTTGTATAAATAATTTAGCTTGATAAAAATTTTCTAATTCATCGAAATTATCTTCATTCAATTCTGAAACATTATCTAACATTCCAACTGCTTTTATTGTATTATCATTACAAATTTTGATAAGATTTTCTGGAATTTTAATAGTCATTTTAATCTCCGATATAAAGTATTTTATGCCATAAAGAAGTACGATAACGTTTCATATCTTCAGTTTCTGTAACATTGTTATCATAGATATTCTTTTCCCACAGTCTTAGAAGTTTGCTCCAAGATATATTCTTCCAATTTTCACACTTCTTTTGAATTATCTTATCTTGTATATTTCGGATACTGATAACAACGTATGTGATGTTTTTATTATGAGCGATTTTGAACATTTGCTGTTCATATGTTTTTAAATCATTTTTATCAATTTCAGCATCAAATTTTATTTCAAGGCATACAGCCTCTGCATCCCATATAATAACGTTATCAATACGTTTACGTTTCTTATCTTTATGCCGGGCATTTTTGGTAACTACTTCACATAGGCAAGAATATCCCATCAAAGGCAATTTTTTATTCGAATTGCCTAATAGTTCAAAAATTGCCAATAAAAAAGCCCAACAACTCTGCTGATTTTCAAATAAGAATTTGGATAATGCTTTTGTAAATTGAGGTTCTGTCGGATTAAGATATGTATATAGAGGAGTATTGTAAAAAGAATGTTCTGTCGTCCATTTACCAAGTAAAGGAAAATTATCAAACAATTGTTGATATGAAATATATTTTTTAGAAGTGTAGCTATCTTTAAAATATGTATGATATTCACTTAAAAAAGGAATGATCTTTAAGTGAGCACCGTAATATTTCTTTATATATGATAAACCAGCAAAATCTAAATCCGGATAATTTTTTGCAAGATAGGTGGTAATTCTGCTATACTGAGACATCTAAATTATTTTTTATCACAACGTTGAAACAGCTTACTTCCTTTATTATTATAGCACTCAATGTAATCGCCTCTTTTGATTGTGACTGTGGTAGCTGTAAATCCGATTAGTGTTCCTTGTTTATAAAATAAAGAGCATCCTTGTTCATTATATACATAAACATTTGAACCTTTTTGTACGGCACTTGCAATATTCTTTGAAATCATAACGTTTCTCCGCATCATATAATTAAAATTACTGTAATTATAATTACATTTAAATAAAGAAAGTCAACAGGTAAATTCAACTTATTATGAATAGAGTTGAAGCCGAAAATATTGCCCAAAAAGTTGTTGAACTTCTGGAACAAGAACGGGTTAAAAGAAATATAACTAAGACCGAGATAAATAATAAAACAGGTCTTAGCCGTACGGCGTGGACTCTTATGGTTTCAAAGAAGAACAGCCCGACATTGCGAACACTTCTAATGGTTGCCAATGTAATTGGAGTTGATTTAAAGAGAATTATCGCTGAAGCTGAAAAGTAATTTATTAGTGATATAAAAAATTTATTCTTGTATTGATGATTACGTTTTTAATATCATTTGCTACTGATAGGCAATACTTTTTATCTTAAATCTGAATCATAAACAGGGTGTTTAAATGAAAAAGAACCTTTTTTATTCTTCTTCATAAATTTAGATACGTAGCCTGCTATCATATTTGGAAGAAAATGCCCTAAACTTTCAATATCACCTCTTTTATGTTCTTTTGTATCATTGGTATAAAGATATTGTACATTATCTTGTCCTGGGTTACGAATAAGTACTGAATCTTGTTCGTATTTATTACCCAATTTTTCCATTAAATCATTAAACTTTTTAACAGAAGTACCTTTACGTGCAAGAATTAAAAATGACCTTTCACTTAAAGTTTTTTGACTTTCTTCTTTATAATATCCTATTATTGGTACAATACTAAAAGCTGGCTTAGCACCCACTTTAACTTTAGATAAATCTTTTTTTAGACTTTCAGTACGTTTTTTATTTTCTTCTTCTGATAAATTATCCCTACTAGCAGATATACAACATAAAGGACAAGTATCCCAACTAGAATAAATTCTTGACAACTTATTACCTGCTAAAGACAATAAACGTCCTAAAACTGTTTGAACATCATTAGAAGAAACAGTTTTCAATACAGACTTCCAAAACTCAAAATCTTTAATACCTGAAGTGTATAGTTTACCCTCTTTATCTACAAATACAAGTTTACCTTCAGTTCCAATAGTAGGGTGTTTTATACCGATTAAACCAATGCCACAATTCCACAACTTATACAAATCCCTAGCATAAATCTTAAAATCCTTACCAAACTGAAAATTGGATGATATGTCTAAACTAGGATTTTCTGAAATTTCTTCAAATGAAAACATACTTTTTACTCTATTATTACATTTATTTTATTGCTTTTTTACTCATAGCTAACTATGAATCGGGGATATATTTATTGCTCGCTGCGATGAATAGCTAACAATATGACGATGTTACATCCAACATCGACAGCAATAAGAGCCGATGTAAGCTCCGAACCATTACTGGTTCTAAGCAGTATTATTACCACTCATTTTAGCTATAAAACATTTTCGGTAAAATTCAATTAAAATTCCGATTTTATAAAAACTTATTTTTTTCGGTCGGGCAATCGGTATTACTAAAAATATGATAAAAGACACATCAAAAACAAAAGCACATATTGCCTGGTCAGGGAAATGACAGAATAAGGCATACATTAGCAAGCTATTGACATAGTATATTGAATATGCTTGAATTTGAAGAAATAAATTTTTGATTAGGAATTTTAATCGTGAGTGATGAACAATTAACTGTAACTGAAAAAACTTTGGAAGATTATTTAATTTATTTACTAAATCGGCTTCAAGAAAATGGTAAAATCAAAATTACTCCGATTGAAAATACTTCTCTTAAATACGAACTTGAAATTTTAGATAACAGTCTAGAAAAAAAACTGGAACCGAGAAAACCGCTTAAACCGAAAACGGTTATATTTGCTCAAATTATATTTAAGTCGCAGATATTCCGTTTGAGGTTAAAAGGGATTGAAAATCCTATTGATATAAAGTTTAAAAAACGAAAAAATGGTTATTCCGCAATAGTTTGTGAATTATATAGAGCTTTGAAACAACGCAAAAATAAATACACGGAAGAGATAGAACGGCAATTAAAAGAAGAATTGGCTGTAGGATTAGAAAAAGAAAATAAAGCTAAAAATATTGGTGACCAACTGAGTAAATTTCTGAAACAGGTAGGTGGCAAAACAATGCGTGATTTGTTGTTTGATGCAACATCTTCATCATTAAAATATAAAAAAATTGTAAAAATTAAAGATTTGAAGAAAGCAAAAGTTAAGAGTTTGATATTAAAAGGTATTCGGTATGATTTCGATTTTGAACAAAATATTTGGGTTGAACATAACGCAGATTAAATTCTGTTAATGTTTTGGTATTCTTGATTATTTTGTAAAAATACTTTGGCTAACTGGTATGTTTCCATTGTCGCTTGGTAGTATTCTCTGGTTAGCCAAAGTTCGAAATTCGTTGCGAAACTATCACCATTTCAAACGGTAGGTATAAAAACCTGCCGTTTTTCTTTATTTTCCAAGGCTTTCAGCGAGTTCGAATGTTCTTTTTTTTAATTTCTGGTTTTGGGAAGTTTTTACGAACTCGTTTATAAAAAAGTCTTTATTTTTCAATATTTTGAGTGAGTTTGAATCTCGTTAGGTTGTTGGGATAGTTATTAAGAAACAACTTGTATTTTTTTATTTTGGTGATACAATTTTTCTCATTGTAAGGAGTTTATCTATGGCATTATTAACAAAAACAAATTTTTCAAATGAAACTATATCCAGACCGACAATTCATAAACCAGCTAGAGGTACGTATAGTATCCTTGATGTAGGTGGAGAGACTATTTTTCAAATAAGCACTTATGGAACTTCAACGAGAGAAAAGCCCGATTCAAAAAGTCAAGCTATACAATTAGATAAAGAAATGGCTTTTCAAGTTTACAAATTATTGCAAAAGACATTTGGTTTTTAAGTAGATTAATGTTTAGTTCGTTTTTGACAAACTGGTTAATCTTAAAAGTTCTAGCATCTGGTTTGATTTTGATAAATCCGATATCAAGGAATACGAAACTATGTCCGAGAAAGTGCAGATGTATAAAGTCAGAATCTAAATTGACACAGCGAAGTGAAATAAAATGTAACAATCAAATAGTCTTTTGATTTTATATGTAAATAAACCTTATGTGGTAAATACAATTAGATTATACAGGGGCAATTTATGAAAAAATGGAAACAATCATTATCTGAAGAACATTTTTATATGCTTTATAAATTACTTGAAGATCATCCTTGGATACTAGAAAAACAAGAAGCTTTAGAAGATTTATGGTCTATATGTAACGATAATGATAAAAAATTACTGATTATTGATTTGCTTGATCGATTTAAATTATTAAACAATAAGGACTTGACGCCTTTAGAAACTGAAATTTTTGAGCATATTTTGAATGTATGGAAACTAAATCCCGATAAAGTTGTGTTTTTACCTATTGCAGATAAAGAAGAAATGGATGGATCAATATGGATACTCGATTCTATGAAGCAAAAGTTGCCAGACAATTTTAATCCGAAGAAATGTTTAAATAATTTAGTGCATTGTAAAAATGTAGAAATATGTTCTGAAGATCAAAACTTAGTCGTCGTAGATGATTTTATTGGTTCTGGCAAAAAATTAACAAGAAAATTAAAATATGTCTTAAATAATACAATTTGTAAAAACATATATTGCGTGTGTCCGACAGGAATGGAAGAAGGTATAAATAACCTTCAAAAGGTATATCCTAATATTAAATTTTTTGTACCGCTTCATCTAAAAAAAGCCATTTCAGACTTTTATCAGGAAAAGGTTTCTGATAAAAAAAGTATTTTACAAAAAATAACAGAAGAATTTAAATTAAAAGGTTCTACTCATTATCTAGGAGTTGGTCAAGCAGAGGCTCTTTTTTCTTACGAAGATAGGAATATTCCTAATAATGTATTCCCGATATTCTGGGGGAATAATTTCAATGATTACAAGACATTTTTCCGGAGGCTTAAATAATGGATAGTGAAGAAAGGGTAATTTTAAAGGATCTGTATGCAAATAATAATGGTTTAGATTTATATTGGTTTCATGAATATAGAGGATTATCCGTTGCTCAAATATATAAAGCTGTTCAGTACTTAAAGAATGAAAAATTTATAATTCAGAATAAAAATAATATTCGAATAGATAGAAGAAAAAGAAAAACAATTTTGAAATCGTATGCGGATTTATTTTATAATGTATCTGAAAATTGGAAAAATGGAGTTGATTTTTCTGAAAAAATTAGTAAGAATATTCTAGAGGGATTGAAGGGTTTCAGATGATAGTGACTAGCACAGAAGTGTGTTCGCTTCGTTCACTAAAGCTGACGTTAAAGGTTCCCAAACTGACATTATGTCAGTTTGAGCTCCAGCTTACGCTTACGCGAGAAAGTACATACTAACGTATCTACTTTCTCGGAATAAAGAGTGAAAATCAAGTTTTATGTAGTCACTATCGTCTGATTATATTTATGATGGATAAGATAGAATTTGCTCAAATTGCTGAATTATTTGGGTTGACTGTAAAAGATTTATTCCTTTTGCTAAATAATCCAGATATATATTACTGTGATTTTAAAATACCAAAACGTAGTGGTGGTTTTAGAGAAATATCTATTCCATCATTAAAGCTTATGGCTATACAGCGTGCAATTTTGAAACAAATATTAAAACCCAACTTTAAACCATTATCTTGTTGTGTAGGTTTTGTTAATAATCTTAATATTCTAGATAATGTAAAACCGCACTTGGGTAACGATTATATTTTAAAAACAGATCTTAAAAATTTCTTTCCATCAATTACATCAAATCAGGTAAACAAGCTATTTTCTTCACTTGGATATTCTCATAAAATTAGTGCGTTTCTAACTAAATTATGCTGTAGACTAGGAAGCATTCCTCAAGGAGCACCAACAAGTCCTATGATAAGTAATATGGTTATGGTTCCTTTAGATAGAAAAATCCAGAGTATTTGTGATTACCAAAATTTTACTTATACAAGATATGCTGATGATATCACTATTTCATCCAATACTCCTATAGAAAAAGGATTTTTGGATATTTTATCTAATTTAATCACCCAATACAATATGAGCATAAACGTGGAAAAAACGCATTTTTATGGACCAAATACAAAAAAAATAATTACAGGGATATCTATATCCTCAGGTGAAGCTAAGTTACCAAGGGCAACCAAAAGAAAAATACGTCAAGAGATTAATATGATTAGAAAATTTGGCTTACTAAGCCATATGGAAAAAACAGGACAAATGTCTCCTTTGTTTATAGCCAGTATCAAAGGAAAGTTGGCATTTTGGAGACAAATTGAGCCAAATAATCCCTTTATTATAAAGGCTTTTGAAATTCTAAAAAATGCTGTAAAACAGCTGGATGAGGATGAATGACACGAAAAATATTAAATGACTATAAAAAGGTTGAAAATATATTGATCCCCCAATCAATCAAATACTAAATATTAAGAAGATAAGTTGGAAAGATAATGCATCCATAAATGGTTCGAAAACTGTGAGTTAAGCATCACCAATATAAACAGCGCTCTTTTTAGGGCGCTGTTTTGCTATGTAAACCAAGGCTTTCAGCGAGTTCGAATGTCTATTTTTTGAAAATAGCATTTGGGGAAGATTGTACGAACGTGTTAGTCTGAAATTTTTTATTTTCCAAAGAGTTGTTCTGATTTAAAATTGAAATCCTCTAATTTTAAAAATTAGAGGATTTACGATACATGATTGCTTTGGGAAATAAGTAAGGAATGAAGTATTTTCTAACTTTATAAGTGTAGATATTATCATTGCTGGGTATAAAAAGCCGGGAACTCGGATAATAATATCCGTTCATTATATATGTTTCTCCCACGTTTGTTTGTGATGGCGCAATAATGGTGGCTTTATAGGATATGCCATTTATCAATACTTCTCCTAAAAAACATAATTCGGCAACACTGTCATCAAGTTGAAAAAAACTGTAACGCTTCCGAAAGCTGAGAGATTTGTTTAATACTTTTATCATTATGGGTTGAGGACCGTTTAGAAATTTTTTTAATAATTTTTTTTGTTCTACTGTTTTTCGATATATTTGTATACCCAAAAAACACAACATGAGACCTAGTAATATTTTCATACGCATAATTATTAATTTTATTATGCATAGCTTAGCTTTGTTAGGAATAAAGTCAAGTAAATTCCGTTCGTAAACCATGAGTTAAGCATCACCAGTTAATAAAAAAACACCCTTTTTATCGAGGGTGTTTTTTTTATCAGGTAATACCCAAACCAGTCGAGCATCGCCGGAGGTTTGCTCTCTTGGCTGGGATCCGAATTTTCATAATTTCGCATCGGTTGCTGTCGCTTTCCTTGCTCAATAATGAAAACCAGGGGTACGGAACGTGAAAAGCCTGATATCGGTCAGCCTTTTCATCCTACCACGGCGTTGGGATCACCAATGCAAGCGGCAGCCTGAAAAATGGCTGCTTTTTCTTTACTTTTTCAGTCATCTATATATAATCACTGCAAAATTTAATTATGATGTTTAACAATTTAAAATATTATTATGTATGGATGGTTTATTAGGTTTTCTTAATTCAATTTGGAATTTCCTAAATTCTTTTGGGATTCCGCTGACTATTGTTGTTGTCGGTATTGTTTATTTTGCAGTAGTGTATTGTAAGGCTAATCGTGTTGTTGATAAACATCGTAAAGATGTTCAACAAAAGATTGTTAATGATGCCTATGCTGACTATATTCACAAAAAATATAGTAAAGACGAATAAGAAGCTGATTTGTGAACCATGGGCTAAGCATCACCAATGCAAACGGCAGGTATTGAAACTGCCGTTTTTCTTTTATAAATCAGTTGCTTAACTGAGTTCGATTAAAAAACGTGTTTGGGGAGAAGTTTCCGAACTCGTTTATATAAAAAGCTTTACATTTGTTTTGGGGTATTTATAATCGTGGCAAAATTATATGATTATGTTTAACAATTTTAAATTTTTATTATGGAAACAAATATGATTGATAGATGCCTTGCAAAAGTAGAGGCGGGAAATGTGGTCAAGCGCTATATTTGTGAAGAATTGTTGTTTTTTTATACCTTATGGGAAAAAAAGAAGCACACGTCTGGATGGTTTAAAGGTGCATTTGGAAGAAAACGAGAGAATGTTTGGTTCTTGTTTAAAATTTGTTCTTCAAGTTATGTCGATAATAGTCAGGATAATCTTTTTCAGATATTTAATGACTGGAAGTATAAAGAAGCTTTGAGAAACTTTCGCAGAACAGAGTTATCTTTTTTATGTGAACCGCATCCTGTGAAGTTAGGTGGTTATAATTGTTCCAACCCTTGTATTTATGGGGCAAAGTTTAAATGGGACGAGGCTGATTTGGATTTTAGCTGGGCGTCATTGGAAACTATCGTGAAAGTAATCGAAACTTCGGAAATGCTGTCAGCCTATGCTGCAATGATTAAAATTTGTGTTCAGAAGTTTATGGAAGATGATGACTATTTTAATACAAAACATCCGGTTCCTTCAGAGTGTTTCATCGGTTCAACTGTTGGCTTTTGGGATATGTAAGGTCAGAAAGCGGTAATTTGTATATCCGGTTTCATCAATAAAAAAATCCTCTGTAAAACAGAGGATTTTTTTATTGATGTTTATCTTATCCAGTTGATGTCTTTTTTACGACTTTGGCTGGGGTTCCCGCGATCATTAGGTTATTTTCCGGAAATTTTTTGACGACGACACTTCCGGCGCCGATTATACAGTCAGAGCCGATTTCCGAGTTTTTAAGAATTATTGCGCGCATTCCGATCCAGACGTGGTCTCCGATTATTACTTGTTGAGGATGGTTGGTAATTTCTCCGGATTTGTTTATGATGTCATGCGCATCGTTGTCACGGATTGTAACGTCGGAAGCCAGCATGCAATCTTTGCCGAGGATTATTTTGCCGCCTTTTGAACAGAGAAAAGCTTTGTTTATCATGGAAGTATTCTGTCCGATTTTGACGTAACCTCCGTCCAGTATTTTTACCATGGAGTTTTTGATATAATTTTTGGAGCCTTCAAAAATGAAAGTTCCGCAGTTTCCTTCAATCCAGACGCTAAAGTCGGTGAAATCCGTCGGGGTATTGATGATGACTTTGTTGCAATTGCCGATTATGGTCAACTCAAGTCCTTTAATCTTTTTTATTTTTTTTCCGTTTTCATCAAGAAAGGTGATTTCATTATTTTGGCCGTGTACCTTCATCGGGCGATCCTTTGTGTGAATTTTATTCTGAATCATTCTATATGAATGTTTGTAAAAAGCAGATTAATAATAAAAAAGATTATTTTCTTTTAGAAAAAATTATATTGAAAGCATATACATTATATATTATAATGTAAAGCAGTAAAATGTTTTTGAAAGGCGGTATAATATGTCAGCAGCTAATTTTGCTTTTATAGCAGTTGTAAATATGATGCTTCAACAGAGAAGAGCGGCGGAGGAACGTGCTCGTAGAGAAGCGAAAGAGCGTGCCGGGATAGAGCAGGAAACGGCTGAATATAACCGAATAAAAGAAAGTGCGTTGAAAAAGGCATCTGAGCCGGAAAAAGTTCTGGCAACTTATTCTAACGGGCAAGTTAAAGAGAAAAACGCATACGGTTATCATTATGAATATTATGAAGACGGCAAGACAAAAAGTGTTACGAATGTTACCGGTACGATACAGGAATATGACGAGGAAGGAATGTTAAGACGGGAGTTTATTCCCTATGGCGGTGAATATATCTATGATTCATTGGGGCGTCTTATTAAGGAAAAAGACTCTTTGGGAGCAAAAGAATATTTTTACTATGGTGACAGTCATTGCAAAGAACATGTGATAGTTAAAGACGAAACAGACGAAATAACCTCATATCGGCATCTGACAAAAGAAGGCCGGGACAACACGGAAGACTATTTGCACAGATTGGAGAAGATAAAACGTTTAAAGGATATTGTGGCAAAAAAATATGGCCGAGAAGAAGACAAAGACGGAAATGTTTCGTATGATATGACGAAAGACACTTCAAAAGGGAGCGTTTTAACTTTTAAAGACAGAATGTTGGCAAGAGTAAAAGAGGCATTTGAAAAATAAATACTATTTGTAAATTTTGAGGCAGACTGAACAAAACGGTTTGTCGGAATATCGGAACGGCACCTTGTTAAAGGTGCCGTTTAAAAATGATAAATTCATCTGAATTAATAGTTCAGCCAGATTATCTTGTTTTTTTGTTTCTTATTTGCTTTGAATACCTTATAGGAAAGGAAAAGCAACAGAATGCTCCAGCAGGCATAAAAAACAATGCCGCCGATGACCAGAGGATGTTCAAGTTTTTGAAATTTGGCGGCCGCATAGAAAAGAAGTATTGTGTTGGCAGCCAGCGGCCATAAATAAAAGCACATTATCCATCGAATGATGTTTTGATGTGTTTTGTAAGCGGCTATTGCTTCTTCGGTTTCTGCATACAAATAAGCATGTTGCTTTTCGTAAATGTCAATTACCGGATAGCGGCTTTCCTGCGGGGGTATGCCAAATCGAATTTGAAACAGGTCAATTGCCTGATTAATCGCTTGTTGTTCCATAATGATATTTTTTAATGGTTAGACATAATACTTTATTATCGGTGTTATTTATAGAATATATTTGTTTTTTTATCAAGGGTAATGGTGGTGTGGCGGCTGTTTGGATTATACGGTTATAATTTTGATGATTTTTGAGCCGGTGAAAATATTCTTTACTGTAAATCGTAATTGTTTATGATGTTCGGAAAGGGAGGAAACGGACGAGACCGTTAGTTTGCTGATTTTGACGGGAGGAGAATAACATGTTTTATAAAACAGATTATAATTCGCCGGTCGGCAATATTACTTTGGGAGCCGACGGAGAACATATTGTGGGGTTATGGATAAAAGGGCAAAAATATTTTGCCGATACGGTCAAGGAAAAAATGTTTCAAAATGATGATTTACCGGTGTTTCAGAAGGCGAAGAACTGGCTGGACAGGTATTTTCGCGGCGAAAAACCGGAAATTTCCGAACTGCCGCTGGCTCCGAAGGGCGGGGAGTTCAGGCAGATGGTTTGGAAGATTCTTTGTGAAATTCCTTTGGGACAGGTGTGGACCTACGGCGGGATAGCCGCGATAATTGCTGCAAGAACGGGAAAGAAAACAATGTCGGCGCAGGCTGTCGGCGGTGCCGTCGGGCATAATCCGATTTCAATTATCATTCCCTGTCACCGGGTAGTAGGCAGCAACGGCAGTTTAACGGGATATGCCGGCGGTTTGGAAACCAAAATCAAATTGTTGGAGCTCGAAGGCGTTGATATGTCCGGCCTGTTTCGCCCGCAAAAGGGGACCGCTTTATAGGCTGCGGGTATTGAGCCGCGAATATCTTACAGGCTTTTATTGACAAAAATTAAAAGATTGACTGTTGCTGAAAATTCGAATATACAAGTGATAAACAATTATTATCATGAGTGAAAGTATTATTTATTTGTCTAATTAACACTTATTCAGATGAACACAAATTTATCTAAATTTGATTTAATCGCCTCAATGATGAAGCGGTTAGATGTCAGTCCGAGTGCTCTGACGATGAACTGGCTGCAAGAGCAAGTGCTGTCTTTTGCCTGTTTGGCCCGGAGTTCGCATCAAGACGAGCCGGAACAGCGTTTAGTCGGAACTTTTGTTTCTTTGGAGCTGCTTCCTGCGGCTGCCGGACATGCTGTTTCGTTACCGCGGGAGGAAGAGGTTGCTTCAAGTTCCGCAGAGGTACAGGTGCCGCAGATTTTCGGTTCTCAGAACAAAGAGGCGGAACAAAAGCTTTCGGCCGATGAGCCTTCCGGAAAAAATGTTTTCTATGACGGAGACTGGGGCGAGCCGGGCAGAGAGTTTGAGCTCAATGCCGAGACAGTCTTTTCGGTCAGATGCGGTATGTTTGCCTATGTGCAGGGGGCGAAAGTTATTATCAGCCCCAACCCCTTGTCTCAAAAACAACTGCGGGGACAAAATCTTGTTCCTGCGGGAGTGCTTTTTGACCGGCAGGAAGACAAGCTGCTGGCCTTAAGGGTTTGCGAACCGCGCAGCGGATACGGAAGAGCTTTGAAAAAGCTGCCGTCCGGCTGTCGTTTCCCGTGTCATGAAGACTGTGAAAAGATGTTTGTTTATCAGGAGCTTCTGCATGAGGCGTTCAGAAAACAGCATATCAATTTCAGAGGCATGGAAAAGTTTTTCTATGAGGCACAGGATTGTCCGAAAACGACAGCCTGTATTTTCAACCTGAAACAGGGAACGACGGAAAAGCTGCCGGCAAAATCTGCCGTGTCGGGTTCATATTGCGTGAGGGTACTTAATATCAATTAAAATCAAAAAAAAGATATGGAGCAGAGAAATTTATCCGACGCCGTGCTGATAAATGACATGGCGCAAAAGCTTGGGATATCTCCTTTAGATATTTTTATGAACTGGATAACGACCGGGGAAATAAAAAATATAACCGTCAGCATTGCCTATAAAAACGGTGATGTGGTAAAGGCTGATTTAATGCAGTCTGTTTCGCAGCCGGAAGAAAAGCGGCATGTGCCGGAGCTTTCGGAATCGGAAGAAAAAGTTCCCGAAATGGAAACTGACAGTTTGCCGCCTTCTACCGGGAAAGATGACGAGGAGGAGAAAAAGCCGGAAACCGTTTCCGAAGGTGTATGTTCCTGTCCGCGGGAAACGTCGTTTACCCGGGGTACGATTTTGATTAAGCCCTCTCAGGTTAAGAATGTGACTGTTGGGGCGTATGTTTATACCACGGGGGATATTCTTCCGCTTCACAGGGCTTTGCCGGGTGTGAACATTCGGGGAATTATTCTGTCCCATTCCGAGGATAGAATTACGCTTCTGAAGTATGTCGGTGCAGATTTTACGTCATTCGAATCGTGTGCCAAGATTAAGGACGGGTGGCGCTTTCTTACGTTTCAAGAATGTATAAAGCTTGTTAAATACAGAGAGAAACTGAATATCAGATTGGCTGAGATGAAAAGAAAGCAAATCGATAATTCCCTCTTGATTCTTTATCAGGATGAAAGGAAAGAGCTACTTGGCTTTCAGGTGTCAACACGAAAGGTGAAGAAAACACTGACCTGCCAACTTACGGCAGAAGACAGGGCTTTTGCCCTCTATATGGCGAAAGATTTGAAAATCGTCTGAATTTATCAAAAAAAAGCACCCGTCAGGGTGCTTTTTTTTGCATAAATTTTGCGGAAGCTGAGTTTGAGGCCGGTTTCTGGTGTCGGTCAGTTTTTCTTTATTTGTTCGAAAAGCTCGTGTTCAAAGGACTGCCTGGCAACGTTTATCCAGAGGCGGGTTTCAGGATAGCCCAGCGTCCGCATCTGTTGCAGAAGATGTTCGAAAAGATTGTTGACCTTGTTGTTTTGTTCCAGAAAATGCCGCTGGGAGAGGTTGTTTTTAATCATAGTCAGTCCTTAGTCAGAGATGTTGTTTCCTTTGTTTTTTGATAATCAGCAGTTTCATTTTTTCTTCCGGAGGAAGGACCCATTCTCCTTTCTGCTGAAGCAGAATAGGCGGAATTTTGTTTCTTTCGGCTGCGGTAATCGGAGTGCTTTCATTTACTTTTTTCATGACCGGAACCAGATCAAGTCCGCGATATTTTAAAATCTTTCCGCCGCAGATGCGGGTGAAGTTCTGTTTGCTCCAATATTTTTCGAGCTGAGGTTCGCAGAACAGGTAAATGTTTTCAATTCCCTGAGTTTTGCAGTATTCAATGCCTGCTTTGACGATGTTTACGGCAACGCCTTTTTTGCGATATTCGGGCATAACGGCCAAACGTTCAAATTTGGCATCTTTGCCGTCCTTGAGTACCCGCATGATGCCGATGGGTTCGTTGGTGTCGTCAAGCGCCAGCATGTGAGTGCGGTTGCTTAATTCATGTTCGTCGAATTCCATATTGTAACGGTGGCCGTGCTCACCGATAAATATAATGCCCCTGATGACCATAACTTTCATAAAATCATCTAATGTTCTGGCAACTGTAACTTTCATTTCTTCTCCATTTTGTTTTTTGTTGCAATAAACCGGCTATGGGCTATAGTATTTACAAAAATTTCTAATTTAGAAGAAGCTTAATTAACATAACAGGTATGCCCCTATGGATATAACCCGCAAGAAATCGCTCATCGCTCCGCTTACTTATCTGAAGGCGACGATAGATCTCGGAAGCTATACTAAAGCCGCAGAATATTTGGGAACGACGGAATCTCGCCTTTCTAAAGAAATCAAGGCTTTTGAGAAAACCATGAAGACAAAACTGCTGTCTCGTTGTTCCCGCGGCATGACGCCCACGCACGAAGGGATGGAAATTTACAAACAGGCGGAACGTCTGGATACCCTGTTTTATGAGTTGGAAAATTATTCTCTGGCAGAGCACAGCATTTCCGGCCATTTGAAAATATCCATGACAGACGGAATCGGAATTTATATAATGCCGCATTTGGTGGAATTCCATGAACTCTATCCGAAAGTTTGTGTCGATGTGATCTCGAATCACAACGAGGTTAATCTGAAAGCCAGAAAAGCGGACATTGCAATCGTTTATCAGTATCCGCAGAAAGACAATTCGCTGGTGGTTAAGGAATATAAGCGGGAATTCGGGCTGTTTGCTTCCATTCCCTATATCAAAAAGTACGGGATGCCGAAGAATATTGACGATCTGCTGGCTAATTATGACCTGTGCAACCGACGTGAATATAATGAAAATTGGGAGGAGTGGCGGCAAATGATGGCAGAGGCAAAGAAACCGGTCGCCCATTTCGATTCGTCCAATTTGCTGATTCAGGCGACGGATTTTGGGTTGGCTGCTTCTTTGCAGCCGCTGCAATATGGCTTGCAGCGGGAGAACTGGGTCTATCTGGACTTGGGACTCCGGCTGCATCATTCCTGCTGGGTCGTTTCCCATTATGATGACAGAAATACCGAAAAGATTAAGAAAATGCTGGATTTTATTCATCATGTGATGGTCAAGATATAATTTTGCAGCCGAAGGCAAAAACTTTTTGCATTTCGGTTTGTCTTTGCCGTATATTGAGGGGAAAGCGGTTTAATCGGCGGGGAAAGGGTAATGCATGATATTTGGAATCCCTGGCATGGCTGTGTGAAAAAAAGCGAAGGCTGCGCAAACTGTTATATGTATTTTCTCGACAAGCAGCGCGGGCAGGACGGCAGCCGGGTTTACAAGGTTAAGAATAATTTTAACTATCCTTTGCAGAAGGACAAAAACGGCAATTATAAAATTCAGAGCGGCGAACATATCCGTGTCTGTATGACGTCTGATTTTTTTGTGGAGGAGGCAGATGCCTGGCGCTCTGAGGCCTGGGCAATGATGAAACAGCGTCCTGACGTGGTTTTCTTTCTGCTGACCAAGCGGCCGGAACGGGTGAGCGCCTGCCTGCCGGCGGATTGGGGCGAAGGCTGGGAGAATATTTTTTTCAATGTGACCTGTGAAAATCAACGGCGGGCTGACGAACGGGTGCCGTTGCTGCTGCGTTTGCCGTTTAAGCATAAAGGAATTATGGCAGCTCCGTTTATCGGAGCCGTGAGCCTTAAAGATTATCTGTCTTCGGGGCAGATTGAGCAGGTTATTGCCGGCGGGGAGAATTATGACGGTTCGCGGCCATTGAAATATGAGTGGGTGCGGCAGTTATATCAGGAATGTGCTGCGGCCGATGTCCGTTTCTGCTTTATCGAAACCGGAACCAATTTTGAGAAGGACGGCAAGGTTTATCATCTGCCGGACAAATCTTTGCAGAGTCGGATGGCCTATAAATCAGGGCTGCAGCATCCGGGAAAGGAAATAAAATTCAAGTTGCAGCGCCCGGAAGGGAAAAGTTTGTTTGACGAGCCGATTGTTTATCACAAAAAATTTCGCGAAAGATGCAGTAGCTGCGGCAGCCGGCTGATTTGCAACGGCTGTTCCGACTGCGGCATGTGTGACCGCCGAAGGGCATAAAAAAAGTCCTTCCGTTCGGAGAAGGACTTAAAACTTCTAAATCAACCGTTTTATTTGCTGCAAGGAGAAACAATCTCGGACAGAGAGAGAACACCCAACAGATAGTCATTGGTGCAGACTTTTTGTCCGCCGATGGTGCCGCGGGTGCCGGTGCAGGCAGACAAAGCGAACAATACAGCAAGAATAGCTAATTTTTTCATTTTACAGTCCTTTCGATAGTTAGTCTTACATTATGTCAGCCATAATGTGGAACCATGCTACAAGCAGAGAGAATAAAAAGCAACCTTAAAAAGACAAGCGGAAGATAAGTACAAAAAAATTCCTCCGAGCCTTGCGGCAGGGAGGAATTTTTTTCAGGTTTTCCGGGTTTTTAGAGCTCCAAAGCGGTGCGCGGTGTGGTGAAATTGCCTTTCTTTAACATTTGTTGAATGTGTTCGTTAAAGTTGCAGCTGCCGTCAGCGTGGTAGAGGCTGTCGAGCGGCAGGGCACGATAAGAGAACATCGGCAAATCCAGCAGGTCGTCAATTTGCAGCTGATTGTTCCAGAGCAGTTTCAGCATGTAGAAATACTGGGTCGGTTCTTCGCCGACTTTGCGTATTTCGCCGTTTTTCTTCTGAAGCAGCAGCCATTTTCCCGCAGCATCGAAATCTCCTTCGTTTACCTTTTGGAGGAAGGTTGAACGCGGAAATCCGTTTTTGCCCATGCGCATGGCAACCAAAGTTACTACGGCCATTTGCTGCTCGGAAAGTTTCACGTCCGCCGACAGGTTATCAACAACCAAGGGTTTCCAGTCTTCGGCAACAACTTGAATGGCCTGTTCATAAGTCATTCCCGTGAAGTTGAAGTCTTTAACCGGTTGGTTATTGATGAATTTGAAACCTACCAGTGCCCGCGGGCAGTCCTTTGAGACCGTGGTTTGAACGCCGTCCAAATAAGCTCTGGCGACAATCACCCGGTCAAAGGAGTTGTCATAAACCTGAGCGGGAGCAGCAGACGGTTCGTCCGCATTGTTTTTTGAAGTGCAGCTTCTCCAAGTCAGAATGCCGCCAAGCAGCAATAACAACAAGATAAGCAGCCACATCCAGTTTCGTCTGCGGTCAGATGTCGCGGTTTGCGGATCTTCTGCCGGTTTGGCTTTTTTGCGGAACAGGCCTTTGAGCCAAGTCCAGAAAGCCAGCAGCAGGAGGCCCAGTCCGCAGATGACCGGCCAGAGTTTGCGTCCCAGCCAGCAAATGCCCTGCCAGAGATTTTTTCCCAGCCAACATGCGCTTTGCCACAATGCTTTGCCGAGGTAGTAGAGAACGGCAAACGGCAGAATGATGATGAACAGGATTAGTTTCAGCAGGGTTTTGAGGTTGTAGCGAAGGATAATTTCGCCTTTGAACCATTTTTCGCTTGGGTTGAAGATAAAACTTTTCATGATTTTTGTTTTTGATTGTTATTATTAGTTAATTTCTTTAGAATAAAATTATATTTTATTATTCCGGCAGAACATAACTATAATCTGAAACAAACTTCAAATCATAACCATGAAAACCTTCCAAAATAATAAAACATATTCTTATTGCAATGCAAACAGCATATCATATTTTTTTACGTTTTTCAATAAAATATTGATAATTTTGTCTAAATCGTTCGGACTTGTCTCCGGCAGGCCGAGTGAAGTGTGTTTGCGGGCAGGGAGACGGAAAGACAGAAATGGAAAATTATATTGAATACGGTTATGTCGGGCTGGCGGTTATTTCTTTTCTGGCGGCGACAATTCTTCCGGTCGGCTCGGAGGTGTTTTTTATGGCGATGATTGCGGCAGGATACCCTGCCGGTTGGTGTTTATGGTGGGCTTCGCTGGGCAATACGCTGGGCGGAATGACTAATTATTATCTCGGGCGTTTGGGCAAAACCGAGTGGCTGGAGAAGCATTTAAAGTTCAGTGCGGCAAAAATGGCGGGGGTGCAGGAGCAGCTGCGCTATAAAGGGGCGTTAAGCGCTTTTTTCAGTTTTTTGCCGGCAGTCGGGGACGTTATTCCCTTTGTGCTCGGCTATATGCGGGCAAGCGGCAGTGTGACGGCGGCGGCAATGTTTGCCGGAAAACTGGCCCGTTATGCTCTGCTGGTCTGGGGAACGCGGCTGGGAATGGACATTTTTCAAAGCTGAGTTCTATTTAACGGTTTACTTTTAGCGGTTAATATGTCTAGAATAACCTGTTTGTCATGACTTGCCCGGGAGAAAAAATTGCGGTTTGTTTGCGGAGTATCGGATGAGACGGCGCTTCGGCTTTTGAAGTGGAGCGAATTTTTTCTGATGTTTATGCTGATTATTCCGGTGGCGGTTTTGCTGTATCAGGATAAAGGAATAACGCTGGGCGATTTCTTTTTGATTCAGGGGTTGTTCAGAATTGCGGCGTTTGCATTGGAAATTCCCAGCGGGTATGTTTCCGACGTTTTCAGCCGGAGAAAGGTTTTGTTCATCGGAGCGCTTATCTGGCTGGCCGGAAATGTCGGGTTGTATTTTGCCTATGGCTTTTGGCAGATTGCCTTGTGCGAAATGTCTTTTGGCTTTGCCGCGGCCTTATTTTCCGGAACCAAAGAGGCTTATGCTTATGATTTGTTGAAGAGGATGAAACGGGAAAAGCAGTTTTTGCAAGAAAACGGCAGTATTGCGACTTATGCTTCGACGGCAAGTTTTACCGCGACGATAGCCGGCGGTATTCTTTATCCTGTTTTGGGCAACGGTATTATTGCGGTTGAAACGGTTGCCGCTCTGCTGGCCGTGATTTGTACCTTTTTGTTGCCGGAGCTGAAAGAAGTGCGGCGGAAAATTGCACCGGAAAGCAGCCCGATGCAGGATGTGGCAAAAATAGTCAAAATGTCGGTTAAGCATCCGGAAATAAATCTGTTTATGTTGTTTCCGGCATTGTTCGGGGCTTTTACCATTGTTTTGCTGTGGATTCTGCAGCCGACGATGGAGGATGCCGGTGTGGCGGTTGCTTTGTTTGGTTTTTTTGTGGGGCTTAATCAGTTTTCGCGAATTCTTTTCTCAAAGTTTGCCCATTCGGCTTATGAGCGGTTGGGAATCCGAAAAATACTCTTTTTGTCCGTGGCGGCGGTGGTCACGGCTGTTGCAGCCGTGTATGGGGCTTTGCTGGTTAAAAATATGGCTTTTGTTTATTTATGCTGTGCGGTTATTGCCGTGGTGGCGGCCATGCAGAAAATGTATGCGCTGGTTTTCAGCTCGCTGATTCATCATCGTACCGCTTCTTCCGAGCGGGGTACGGTTATTTCCGTCAGTTCAATGTATGCGACAATGATACAGGGCGGAATGCTTATGCTGATGAAACCGCTGTTGGACGGTTGGGGAATTTATTGGACAATGCTGGTTACGCTGCTGCTGTTTGCCACAATTTGGTATCCGTTGCGGAAAATTCTCAAGATTGAGGGGATTTAAATAAAAAGCAAGGCGACTGAAAGTCGCCTTGCTTTAAAAAAATAATACTGATTTAAAAATAATGCCGATTATCGGTTTTTTTCAGATATTCAAGAAAATTACCGCTTGTATATTTGCCATTAAGGCAGGAAGTATATTCGGCGATGTCTTTTTCAATGAAATCATAGCTTTCAGCATTAAAAGACCGGCGGGCATATAAGTCGCTTAAAATAATATACGAAACAGCAACCTTGTGGTCTGTACCGTATAATATTTCCATATAATTGGGCCAGCCCATATTGGAAAAACAGCTGATCAATTCATGAAAAACTGACCAGTCGGCCTCTTTAACACCCGGCATCAAGTAACGTTCTCCCTGTTGATCAGAGCCGAAAGAAATCGTGTCTTTCATCAGCGGGCCGATTGAGGCGGCCGCATAACCGATGAGAATTTCTGAAATTTTTCCTTCGGGAACGGAAGAGCCGAGGAATAACGGACAATGGGCCAATACCAGATTAATCTTGATATCGGCAAAAGCCGGTTCTTTCAGCATTAACATCCATTCTGCCAGCAGGCGTTTGTCATAGAACGGATTTCCCGTGCAGAGGACGAAGGTTACTTCCTTTAAGCCGTTTTCCCAGGCAAAGCGATGGAGTTCCAGCAGATTTCCCGCGGTATCCATATCTTCGAACACTTTTTGATTGGCACGGACATATTCTGCCGGAGCCATTTTTTCATAAATGTTGAGATAAGCTTCGTATTCCGTGCTGCGGATAAGGCCGTTATGACGGTTGAATACCGTTTCAAACAATCCTTTGTTTCCTCCTTTGCCGATACACAGCAGCGGCAAGAGCATCCCTGTTTGTTTGGCATGAAAACGGATGATTTCCATGCCGAATAACGGTGCATGCATTACACCACCGAATGTGACCAGATACGGGTTAACCATATCTTTGGGCAAATGGTATAACTCAACAACTTGTGCGGTGGAGATACCGCCTTGGGCATTAGGATAATCGTATTTTTCTCCGGGAAGGCAGCCACCGACTTTTTCTGCGTATTCTAAGACCGGAAGCCATTTCTTCCTGTCGAATTTGCGAGGCGTCAGTTGTTCCGTTATGCGTTCGGCAACATAAGAACGGCCATCGGCGTTGCATTTCCAACCGTTTTCATTCAAAAGATTTTGTAATGAAACGATGATTTCGATTTCTTTACGATTGTAACCAAGTTTTTCCACTTCTTTTACACTGAGATTATCTCCGATAATCATCTGTGCGATTTCAAATAAATTTTCCATAATTACTTTCTAAATTAATAGTATTTATATACTATTGATACCAGGTTTTGAAAAATTTGTCAATAGCGGGGTTGATTTTTGGCTGAAAAGTGATAAGAAAAAATCATTAACCAATTATTTTTTTGAGATTATGGAAGTTATTAATGACAACAAGTGTGTGGCTCAAGGAGCTGCGGCTTGGCAGGAAAAAGAGACTCGCGAACAGGTTATGAGGGATTTGGAAAGCGTTCACGGATATGTGGATTCGTATTTTCAGATTAACGGTTATGTTTATGTCTGGGCAATTCAGGAATTGCCGCATACCCGGGCAATCGAAATTGCCGAAAGAGGAAATCATGATGAAATCATGTTTATGATTCACCAGTACGGAAAGGCAAACTGTCCGCCGGAGAAAAGAAGCTTTCTGCGGGAGATTCGCAATTGTATTTTGCCGGAGAAAGTACAGGTTATCATTGCGCAGCGAAATAATCCCGAGGAAATGAACGCTTATTGTTCTTATCAGGGATTTGACAAGTTGGCCCAGGGCGTTATTCTGGATCGCGGCGACCATAGCGAGCTTATGCGCTATATGGAGCGTCACGGTTTTGATGCCCTGCATCAGCGGCAGCTGCGTAAACGCGGCAATGCGGAAGAGATAAATCTGCATATTCGCAAGCACGGTTGGGCAGATGAACTGCTGGAAGAAATGTTTGACGGCCTTGGAAAAGGAAATCAGGAAAGTCTGCGGGAATATCATACTTATATTTCTCTGCGGGAGCTTCCGGTCAAATATCAGCATCGGATGCTGAGGGAGGTTTTGACACCGGAGTTTCAGGCTTACGTTGACAAATACGGATTGTGGAAAGATACGCACGCTGATTTGGCAGAGTATCGTCTGATGTCCGAAGTCCGCTATTATCTGGCCCGGCATCCGTATTTGGATTATGGCGGGGCTTCTGTTTTGGCCCGGAAAGGTACGCACGAGGATAAAATGTTTTATCTTGATTGTCCGTATTGTGATATAAACGGCTTTTTGTGGGCGATGTTCAAAGTACGGCCGCTGGATTATGAGGCTCTGACATCCTGTTTTTTGAAAATATCCTGTCCTTTTGATGAAAAGAAAGAGGATATTGAGTTGATGAAAAACGGTTCCCATGAGGAAGTGATGAAAAGAATCGCGGTCGGAAAGCTTGGCAACCGGGCGCTGACGGCTTTGTTCTTCCGCAATAACCGGAAAGAATTCGAAACTTATCTGGACAAGTGGGAAAAATAGTTTTTGTGTATTGAAGATAACGGCCCCGGAGAAATCCGGGGTTTATTTTTGTTTTCGGCTGATTTATATTATAAAGCAAAGAGGAGGAAATATGGCAGTCGGATGGACAGATGACGATGCGGTTCTGGATCAAATTCAGGATACGGTGAATGATGAAATTCATCGGGCAAGGCGAAACGTTCCGCAAGGGGAAAGCCTGCTTTATTGTGAGGAATGCGGCGAAGAAATTCCCGAGGCACGGCGGAAAGCCATGCCCGGCGTGCGTCTCTGCGTGGATTGTCAGGAAGAAGCCGACAAGCAAAATAGGGCTGTCAGCCTGTATAACCGCCGCGGCAGCAAAGACAGCCAGTTAAGGTGAATTCGGAAATAAAAAACCCGGCGGTGAGGCCGGGTTGAAAAACGGTTAATAATTTTTTTAATCCAAATCGTCCAGAATGGATTTGGTTTTGTTGGGATTGTTCTTGTACAAGAACTTGGCGAGAGAAGCCATTTCGGCTTTTGTTCTTGACCAGCGGTAATCATCCGGAGCGTCGTAGTCTTCCAGATTTTGCAGAAAAACGGCCAGTTCGAATTTGTTTCCGCAGACGGGAGCAAAACCCTGAAGCGACTCTCCGCTGGTCCAGATAACGACGTCGAACTCTCGGAAAATCGGCAGGTCGGCCAATTTGAGCTGCTGACAGCTTTTTTCCCGGTGGTTGCGAAGCTGAACGGTGAGATGATTGCCCCTGCGCATGGATACATATTGGAAACCAAATTCTTCTCCGGTGTCGGCAATCAGTTTGTTGCCTTCCATGGCGGGACCGAAACGAAAGTTTTTCAACTGAGCTTCTTCACCCCATCCGGAAAAATCGTCGATGAAAACGAATTTTCCACTCTCATTGATAAAAGCCATCAATTCTGACGGCAAAGCTAAATTTTTCATAATTTATATAAATTAATTGGTTTGTCTGAAATAAAACATATCACATTTTGCAAAAGGACGCAATAGACAAAATTGTAAAAGTTTTGTTAAAAATTATAACCTGTCATGCAGCGAGGGGCTTGTTGCCGGCGGGATTTTGTGATATATTAAGGGCAGATTTTGTGACAGCGGAGAGAAAATGACAGGTCAGAGTTTACAGCTTAAATTGGAAGCCTTGGTTAACAAAGTGGCTTCGGTGCGGGTTATTGCCAATGTGGAGCTGGCGCAGGAGCAGCTTGAGGCCTTGCAGGTGCTGCGCAATCATTGTTTGAATCAGGCTTTGGATGATGCGGAAGTGCGGCGTGATCCGCGCAAACTGCGTTATAAAACGGCGCAGGAACTCAAATATTCGCTGGTGGCGATTTGTCTGGCGCAGGCTTTGACTAATCCGGCGCGGCGGCAGGCAGAGAATAAAGAGTATTTTATGAATAATATTCAGGTGGCAACGGCTGACAGAGACTGGGACCGGATTGATTTCGGCATGGCCGGAGCCGATAATGTGCGAGAGGCAATTTTTCCGGAAATTATTAATGACTGGATGATTTATCGGGACAAGAACGGTATGGGTATCAAGACATTGATTGACACCAAGACCAATTTAGTCGGGTTGCCCGATTTCAGCCGGGGAGGCGATCCCATTTATGAATTTGCCCGTTTTCATCGCAAATATACCGAAAAAGAGCATCGGCAGCAGGAGCAGAGCCGGCTGGCCGCACAGGATGCTTTCCGCAATGCGATGGTGCAGCAGGTGGCGGTGGAGATGACCAAACAGCAAATGCTGGAGGGAAGAAATCCGATGGAACTGATAGATATGCTGTTTGCGCCGAACGGAAAGTATGCTCCGAAGCAGGTTCCTTCAACTCAGATAGACCGTCAGGTGGAACGGAATATTACGCGCCTGCTGGAATACGACAATGACGGAAATTCCCGCGAGAGATAAAAAGAGCTTCCTGAAAAGGAAGCTCTTTTTATTGTTTCAGAATGAATGGTCTCTTAACAGCAATGTCCGGCAAATGATGTTAAAGTCCCGATACAAGGACAGCCTGCGGATGTAATAGAGGTCATTCTTGATGACCTGTCCGGGATTTGTGTTGCGGGGAACGTTAAGCTGTGCGAGTCCGGTTATGCCGGGCCGGACAACCAGCCGCAGAAAACCCTTGTAGTAAGAGGAAAATTCCCGATAGACTTCTGCCGGAAACGGTCTGGGGCCGACGATGCTCATATCGCCGATCAGCACGTTAAAGAACTGCGGAAATTCATCAAGATGTGTTTTGCGCAGAAATCTGCCGACCGGGGTTACTCTGCTGTCATTTTTTCGTACAGGTTCAGCTCCGGGATTTGTGTACATGGTGCGAAACTTGTAACAGTCAAACAGTTCGGCATACAGCCCTAATCTTTTTTGCGTAAAAAACACCGGGCCGGAAGACGTCAGTTTTATCAGCGGTGCCGCAATCAGGAAAATGAGCGGGAAGACAGTCAACAAGACAGCCAGTGAAACGATGATGTCAAACAGGCGTTTGCAGACAGCTCCGAATAGGGAAGCGGGAAAGTGATACCGAACTTCCTGCGGCAGCGAATAAATGTAACAATTGCGATAATCCAGCAATTTCTGTTCGTGCTCGGCCGTCATCTCGATGAGAAGAACAGCGGCAAGGATAAATAATAACTCCATGGCTTAAAAATTATTTGAAATTTATAATAATGATTTATTAGACAAAATAGTGCCTTTTTCAGGCAAAAAAGTCAAGACGTTTTCCATAAAAAAACCACGCCTCTGCCGCATGGTTTAAAGAAGCTAAACAGTTAAATTTCAATCGGAGAGCAAAAGCGGAAGTTAGAGGCTGTAATTCTTAAAACAGGCCGGTTCTACTACCGGATAGCGTTCGAATCCGTTCAAATTGTAGTGCCACCATTCGTGCGGAATCGGTTCAAACCCGTGGCGGCACATCAGATCTTTGAGCAGGGCGCGGTTGGCCAAAGCGGCCGGAGAAGCCTGCAAATAATCGTGACGGGCTCGGGTAAGATTTTCACGGAAAGGGGCTTGATTGCCCTGTTGCAAAGCCTGAAAAATTTCCGGCGTGTAGGCATCAACGGCGGTAGGGTATTCAAGATTTTTGCCGTCCAAATCGGTCAGGCAGACGTCAACCGCGGTGCCGTGGCAATGGTTGGAAAGCTGATAATTGGCTGCAAATAGGCCCGGAATGGCAACTTTTTTCAGCATAATCGTATGAGCCAGCGGCGGACGATAGGCATCGCAAATTCTCATTTTCAGCCGCATGGCTTCCAGTTCGGGTACCAAGTTCAGCAGTCGGTCGTAAAGTGCGGTACGGACAAATGCCCGGTTGCCCAGGCCGATTTCCTGGTAGGCGGCACAGCCGGACATATTGTTCGCGCGGGCGTACATCAGGTCAATGATGAAATGCGGGTCTTTTATTTCGACCAACCCGGCGTCGTGAAGCTGTTGTTCTAGGCTTTTTGAATCCATCTTCCGTTTTCTTCCTGCTGCCAGTAATAAGTTTCCATTCCGGCAGCTTTAAATTCTTTCCACAGACCGCGGGATTGTTCAACCGCAGTTTCAAGATTGCCGTCAAAAATATTGAAAATACGTTCATAAGCACCGGCATCATCTGCGCTGACGGCGGCTCCGTCGACCAAAAAAAGGAGGGCGGCGTGGTTGGGGTTGTCGTTGTCGGAGCTTAGCCAAATCGGCTGCAGTTCGGCAAAGCCGTCTTTTTTGCTTCCGTGGGGAATGAAGGAGGTGTCGTCAAAGGTCCATAAGTGCGAGTTGATGAATTCGACGCGCATTTCGTTGCCGACTTTGATTTTGATGTTTTTTCCGGTTGAATAGGCTTTTTCCAGCAATTTGGGCAAGACCTGTTCCAGTGTTTGTTTTTGCAGGTGGTAAAAATCTACTCTAGTCATGGCTCATTAACTTTACGGCTACAAAGTGAAGGGCTTCCTGTCCCTGAATGGCCAGTAAGACCGGACGGTTGTTTTCGCGCCGGGCATCGTTGACATATTCATGAAACGCGCTTTCGCCGATGATGTTGCGTTTGTCGATTTTAACGATAATATCGCCGATTTTGATGCCTTTGCGGGATGCATCGGAATTGGGCAGAATATCAGTGACGACCACTCCCGATGTTGACGGGGCCAGTTTGTAACGTTCGGCCAGTTCGGGAGAAATTTCCTTGACGGTAAAGCCGATGATATTCAGGCTTTCGCCGTTATCCGGCGTTTCTGCGGCGTCTGAAGCTGTTTCTTTGGCTGCGGAAAGCGGCGTTTCTTCCGGCATCAGTTCTATCGGAACGGTGAGGGTTTGTTTTTGTCCGCTGCGCCATATCTCAATCGGGGCCGGTGTGCCGATTTTGGTTTCGGCAATCAGGCGGGAAAGATTTTTGGTGTTGTCAATCGGCTGACGGTTGAAACTTAAGACGATGTCACCGGCCTGAAGACCTGCTTTTTGTGCCGGTCCCTGTTCGGTTACCCCGGAGACGACCACGCCCTGATTGGCGCTGATACCCAGGCTGTCGGCGATTTCCGGCGTGTTGGGCTGAATTTTAATGCCAATCCAGCCGCGTTTGACTTCGCCGTGTTCTTTCAGCTGGCTGATAACCCATCCGGCCAAATTGGCGGGAATGGCAAAGCCGACGCCCTGACTTGCGCCGGTGGTCGAAAAAATGGCGCTGCTGATGCCGATGACTTCACCTTGCAGATTAAACATCGGGCCGCCGGAGTTGCCCTGGTTGATAGAAGCATCGGTTTGGATAAAACTGTCGTATGGGCCGGATTCAATATCCCGTGATTTGGCTGAAACAATGCCGGCGGTAACACTGCTGCCGAGGCCGAAAGGATTGCCGATGGCCAAAACCCAGTCGCCGACGCGAATCTTGTCCGAATCGCCGAATTTAACCGCATTTAAGGGGCGTTTCGTTTCGATTTTAATCAGAGCCAGGTCGGTTTTGGGATCTTTGCCGATGACTCTGGCTTCGGTTTTGGTGTTGTCCGAGAGCGTGACGCTGATGCTTTCGGCTTTGTCAACCACGTGGTTGTTAGTGATGATGTAGCCGTTTCCGTCTATGATAAAACCGGAACCGAGAGATTCCGACAAGGGCGTGTTCCCTTCGCTGTTTTCCGTTTCGCTTTGACTGAAGCTGGAAATGTTGACCACGCTCGGAGTCAGTTTCTCTGCCAGGTCGGCAAAGGAGGGAAACTGCGCCCCGGCTTCAGCGGCGAAGCCGAGGGACGCAATGAAAAAAGCAAACAGAACCGGTTTTATCCGCATCAGGCTTATTTCCTTTTCGGGGCGGAATTTCCGAAGTATTCAAAAAATTCGGAGTCCGGAGACAAAACCAAAGAAGCGCTGCCGTCAGCCAAGGCGTTTTTGTAGGCTTCCAGCGAACGGTAGAAGGCGTAAAACTGCGGGTCGAGGTTGGCGGCGTCATTCCAGATTTTAATGGCCTGTTCGTCACCCTGACCGCGGGTAATCTGCGCCTGTTTTTCGGCTTCGGCGATGATGATGGTGCGTTCTTTTTCGGCTTTGGCGCGAATCTGCTGTGCCTGCTGCTGCCCCTGAGCGCGGAATTCTTTGGCATCGCGTTCGCGTTCGGTTTTCATGCGGGCGTTAATCGCCTGCAGAACCTGAAGCGGCAAATCTGCCCGGCGGATACGCACGTCAGCGACGCTGACGCCGATTTGGGCGGCATCGCTTTTGACAGCCGAACTGATGTCGCTCATAATCTGGGTCCGTTTCTGGGAGAGCAGTTCCGGCAGAGTAATGCGGCCGAGAATTTTACGGACGGAAGAATTGACGATTTCCGCCAGTTTGCTGCGGGCCTGCTCTTCGGTGCGGACGGTCTTGTAAAAACGCAGCGGATCAACGATTTTATAGCGGGTGAAACTGTCAACGTCGAGACGTTTTTTGTCATTAAGGACGATTTCCTGTGCCGGCGGGTCAAGGTTTAACAAACGCGTGTCGTAAATGACCACGTTTTGAATAAACGGCACTTTGAATTTCAGTCCCGGTTCCTTGACCAGGCGCATCGGTTCGCCGAACTGGAGGACAATCGCCTGTTCCGGCTGGGCGACGATATAAACGGAATTGGCACCGACAAACAAAACGACAGCCAGAACCGCCAGAAGGTAATATTTGTAACGATTAAACATGGGCATTCTCCTATTTCTCGGTTGCAACGGTTGACGTATTGGTGTTCAGCGGCAGCAGGGGCAGCACATTGTTGCCTTTGGCCGACTGGTCGAGAATAATCTTGTTTGATTTGTTCAAGACGTTTTCCATCGTTTCGAGATACAGGCGTTTGCTGGTAACTTCTTTGCCCTGTTTATAGGCGTTATAGACCGAGATAAAACGTTCGGCGTCACCTTTGGCTTTGTTAACCACGGCTTCTTTGTAGGCCTGAGCGTTTTGCAGGCGCTGGGAGGCTTCGCCGCGAGCCTTGGGCAGAATTTCGTTGCGATAGGCTTCGGCCTCGTTTTTGAAACGTTCCATATCTGCTTTGGCGCGCTGAACTTCGTTGAAGGCATCGACAACCTGTTTGGGCGGATCGGCCTTTTGCAGTTTGACACGGACGATTTCTATGCCGGAGCCGAATTCGTCAAGCACTTTCTGCAGTTCGGCTTTGGTTTCGTCTTCAACTTTGCCGCGATCACCGGTGATAATCGGCTGCATTTCCGACTGTCCGACAATTTCACGCAAAACTGATTGGGCGGCGACCTGAACGGTGATGTCCGGACTGCGCATGTTGAAGAGGTAGTCTTTGGCATTTTTGATGCGCCAGACAACAGTCAGGTTAATGTCAACGATGTTTTCGTCGCCGGTCAGCATATGGCTTTCGGTGAAAGAGTTGCTGCCGCTGCTGTAAGCGGTTTCGCCGATGGTGATGCTTCTTTCCTGAGTGATGCTGACTTTTTCGACGCTTTCAATCGGGTAGGGCAGATGGTAGTGCAGGCCGGCATCGGTCGTGTAGGCATAAGCGCCGAAACGCAGAACGACGCCCTGTTCGCTGGGCTGAATTTGATAAAAGCCTGAAAGCAGCCAAATAACCAGCAGCGCAAGAAGCGCCCAGCGGATTTTGAAATCAAATCCGTCGTCTTTTTTTATGCGCTCCAGCACGCTGAAATCGACGACTTTAGGACTGTTTAAGGTTTCTTCATTGTCGCCCCAGGGGTTGGCATTGTCATTGTTTCCCCATGGTCCTTGATTTTTTGCCATATTTTGCACCTCTGTCTATTTTATTAATTGCTTTGTTCTCATATATAATATAAATATCAGCTAAAAACAATTGATGATAAAACTATCAACAGGCAGAGGAGCGCATTATGGAAAGTGAAATCAGCCGGATTGCCGGCGAATATTTCAATGCCGCAGATATTGAAAGCGTTAAAGTCAATGATAAACGGATTATCGTAACTTTGCGGAACGGCAATGAAAATTCCGATAAAGACGAGGCGCTGAAACAGCGGTTGTCAGCGTTGGCCGGGGAACGCAGAATTTCGGTGATTCATACCGGTGAAAAAGCAGCCCCGTCGCTGAAACCTGAGGAAGAAAAATGGCTGGTTCCGGGCGTGAAGAAGATTATTGCCGTGGCTTCGGGAAAAGGCGGGGTCGGTAAATCGACAACTTCGGTCAACCTGGCTTTGGCTTTAGCCCAAACCGGACTTAAAACGGCTTTGTTTGATGCCGATATTTACGGGCCGTCGGTTCCGACGATGCTGGGATATGAGGGGGTGGCACCGGTGTCTTATGACGGCAAAACTTTTGAACCGTTTCAATATCTGGGCATTAAGTCGATGTCCATCGGTACGCTGATTGACAAGGATGTTCCGTTGATTTGGCGCGGGGCCAAAGCCTGCGGAGCCATTCAGCAGCTTTTGACGGAGGTTAACTGGGGCGGAACGGATGTGCTGGTTATCGATATGCCGCCGGGAACCGGAGATATTCAGATTACGTTGTCGCAGAAACTGGATTTTGCCGGTGCGGTTATTGTTTCTACCCCGCAGGATATTGCGCTGATTGATGCGGTAAAAGGCGTTAATATGTTCAAAAAAGTTAATGTGCCGATTTTGGGCATTGTGGAAAATATGAGCTATTATATTTGCGAGCATTGCGGTGCCCGGGCGGATATTTTCGGCCATGAGGGTGCCCGCAAGACGGCAGAGAAACTGGGAGAGACTTTTTTGGGCGAAATTCCGCTGCATATTGCCATCCGCGAAAACTCGGATGCGGGAACACCGGTGGTTTACTCCATGCCGGGCAGTGCTTATGCCAATGCTTATTTGGCTATTGCCCGTCAGATTAAAGAAAAACTCGGCTTTTGATTTTGTCGGAGTATGAAAAAACAGCCTCGGTAACCGAGGCTGTTTTTTTTAGTTTCCGGCAAAGGGAACAAAATAAAATCTGTCGAGAGAAGCGTTGTAAGAGACAACATTGATACTGTCTCCGGGCTTAACAGGAACAGCATAAAATTGTACGCCGTTTGTATGTTCTGAACCCTGAAAGTTAATGCCGTTAACGGTTATTGAAACAGCACCGCCACCAACGTCTCGCATTGTTGCAAAAACAAAACCATATTGAGTAGGATAAAAACTTTTATTGAATGTTTTTATATTATTCCAGTTCAGAGCCATATTAGAGAAAACCTCACTTTTCTGAGTGCAGTAATATTTAGTCTTGTCAAAGGGACATTTAAGCACGTTGCCGACGCAAGAGCTGGTAGAAGTCAGCGTATATCCCAGTTCGGCACACGATGGTTGGGCGCCGCAGGTCTGGGCATAAGCGTTGCCGGCAATCGCCGAGGTTAAAATGCTCCCCGCCAGTAAAATTGATAGTTTCATCTTCTTTCTCCTTTTATTAAATTTCTGTTCTTATCGTCATTACCCGACTTGATCGGGTAATCTCTCTGCTGTCGCAGCCAATTTCCCGGATGCTCAGGTCAAGCCGGAGCATGACCGGGCGGAATGACAATCTATGTTCCGCTCGGCCGTTCCG
>ERZ1673697.931-NODE-931-length-39588-cov-8.892596_pt1 | contig 39588 bp, 27 predicted proteins | sample MGYA00580227_ERZ1673697 | MGnify/ENA primary metagenome ERZ1673697 (study PRJEB41218, sample SAMN15661759) | gut metagenome | host: Homo sapiens | place: Canada: London | collected 2015-08-20/2019-03-30 | study: EMG produced TPA metagenomics assembly of...
TGTTACAAGATTGTTTGGGACGGCATCCATGAGGACGTGAATATCCTTGTAGGAATAAACGGAAGCGGAAAATCGACCTTGCTAAACATCTTGGAAGCTTATTATACCGGTAATAAGAAACTGCTGAAAAACAGTTTCGGCAATCTGGTCATATCCGGTATGCCGAAACCGGAGGAATGTTATCCCATGAAGTGTATCCGCACTTTTGACATCCCCTCGCCCGACAAGCGAAGTGCCGCCAGCCCTTTGATGCAAGAACTGAACGATGCTGTGTATGACCTGCAAAAAGGACCCAGCTTTTTCGGATATAGAATGAAAATCTTAGACTATCCGGAACGGGAAAAAGAGATACAAGAACACATCAATGTTTTTTTTGAAACAGTAAACACTCTGTTTGCTGATACAAGCAAACAAATCCGTGTGGAAAGAAACCAGATGTTCTTTGAGCAAAAGGGAAAACGCATTGAACTGGAAGATCTTTCATCAGGAGAAAAACAGATGCTCCTAGGACTGATAACCGCATTGCTCATGGAAAAGAAACCTGCCATACTCCTGATGGATGAACCGGAAATTTCACTTCATCTCAGTTGGCAACGTCAACTGGTGGATGTGCTACGACGGATGAACCCTAACTGTCAGCTGATTATTACAACTCATTCTCCCAGCATATTCAGTAAAGGCTGGGGAGACAAGGCCGTATATATGGAAGAATTGCTAAAGCCCGTAAAAGAATGATGAAAAGATCAAAGCATTCATCAAAGAAACGTATCTAAAATAATAGAAGCATACGGAATCCATTCAAGGAAATCCCGCACAAAAAATCAGAACGAGAGAAATCAACAGGAAAAATACATCCCCAGAATTTGTCTAAGACGGAAAAAATATCGTTATTTGCTAGATATTAAACAAAGATATTATGATTGTTACCAAACTGGATATATCCAACTTCAAAGGGATAGAACATATCGAACTGACTCCCAACCCACAGCTAAATCTCTTCATGGGAAATAATGGAGCCGGAAAAACATCTGTTCTAAAATCACTGGCTATCCTTCTGTCATGGACTGTAGCACGAATACGGGTACAAAACGGAAAAGGAAACCTGATAGATCCGGATGATATAAGAATGGGGAGCAACGGATGTAATCTGAGCATACAACTGAATGTATGCGAAAAAGGTTGGAACATTTATAAAAATACACCGGGAACTCCAAATGACAATAAGCTAAAAACCGATTTCTCGGAAATGATGAAAACCGTACGTGACATCCAAAATAATTTAAATGACACCGTACCGCTCATCGCATATTACCCCGTGACACGTTCTGTGCTGGATATCCCACTACGGATAAGAAAACATAAATTCAATACACTGGCTGCATACGAAGGCGCATTGGAGGAAGGAAAAGCTAATTTTAGAAGATTTTTTGAATGGTACAGAGAAAGAGAAGACCTGGAAAATGAAGAGTTCAGAAAAGCAGCTACTAAAAAAATGGCTTTCAACGGAGATTCACAACTGAAAGCCGTACGACTTGCCTTGAATAAGTTTTTCCCGCAATTCGACAACTTGCATATACAGCGGAATCCTTTAGCCATGGTATTGGATAAAGAAGGAATGACATTGAAGATTAACCAACTGTCGGACGGAGAAAAATGTTTCATCGCATTGATAGCCGACTTGTCGCGACGACTGGCTATGGCCAACCCTGTCATGGAAAATCCGTTGGAAGGAAAAGGTATTGTCATGATTGATGAAGTGGACTTACATTTGCATCCGCAATGGCAAATGATAGTAATCCCCCGATTGATGGAAACTTTTCCAAACTGCCAGTTCTTTATTACCACCCACTCACCACAAATAGCAAACCATGTACCTAATGGAAGTGTGTTCCTGCTGCAAAATGTAGGAAACTGTATTTCAATGGTATAATGACTTAGGGAAAAATACCTTCCATCCATCAAGGAAATTCAAAAAGATGAACTGTTGGAATAACAAGAGTATTGGTGTTGCTATTGTAAGAGAAACATAGACACAGAGCATCGGCCAAAGTAAAAGATAAATTTCCGTATGCGCATAGCAAACTACAATACCTCTACAGGTATTATAGCCACACAGTAAGTGCTTACAGAAAATCCAAGAATAAAAACGTATAAACCCTTGTCCATATCGGAAGAAAAACATACTTTTACAAGAAATTTTGCAAAAAGGCTGGAGAAAAACGTTGAAACAATATGAAAATAGAAAATCTTCATATCAAAAATATAGGTCCATTCAAAGAAGCTGTCATTGAATTTGCCACAGAATATAATGAAGCCACCGGCGAACAGCCTGTGACCATTATCACCGGTATGAACGGTGCTGGAAAATCAATTGTCATTGATGCCATCCGGGCCGCATTGAGCGGTCAAGAACTGGAACGGGATATTGTGGCAGACACTAACGATTTCTCTATTGAGATGGATGTGGTATTGAATGGAAGTACAACTCATCTGTCCACCTCCACCTTACTAAACGGACATATAAGAGGAGTTGATAACGCAAACATAGGCAGAGCTTTGACATACGGTTACAGTATTCCAGGACCTGTCAATCATTGGGTGATTGATTATTGGTCATCCAAATCTCCTTCCGATTCGTTCAAGATTGCCAATATGACAAACATACAACACGAAAAAGCCTTAATGGGAGTGATGCTTGGAAAGAAAAGCAATCTTGATTTGATCAACTTTATCTGCCACATAGACTACCTTCGTACCAGCGAAATGCCTGTTGAGAAGGAATTGGGAAATATGATGTACGAAAAGATGAAAGATGTCATAAACCAATGCCTTGACAACGGACTGTTCAAATATGTACGCAGAACAGATCTGACTCCTATTATAGAGCAGAATGGCATAGAACTTTCGTTCGATAAATTGAGTAGCGGTAATCTCTTTTTAATAGAACATTTGTTGCTGCTTATGTGCAAAATGTACTCTATCAGCATTTTGAAGCAATTACCTCCCATGCAGATTTTTAATATTCCAGGACTGTTATTGATAGATGAAATTGAAACCCATCTTCATCCCAAATGGCAGAAAAAGATTCTGGGTATCATCCGCAGCCTATTCCCTAATCTTCAGATGATCCTTACGACACACTCACCATTCGTAGTGGCATCCATGGATGGAGCACGCATTTATACATGTGTCCCCCAAACCGGATATAGTGAACTGAGAGATGAAACGGAAAGGTATGGACACATGCCCGTCGAAGAAATCCTTGTATCTGACATCTTTGGTGTACAACCTTTTTAAAAAAACTTTGAACATTTGCTGGAAACAGCGCATGAAAATCAAAAATAACACAGCCCTGAACAGACTGTAACCCGAAAAAACAATACTCCCACATATATTTGTGCATTTGCATTTCCGGAACTTTTCCTAAGTGCCGGAGCATCCTTTATTGCTATAAACTTCAACATTATAATCAAACATCATGAAAGTTTCAATTATCACTTCCTGCTACAACCGGGAAGCCACTATTCGTGGAGCGATAGAAAGTGTACTGGAACAGGATTATCCCTACATTGAATACATCATTGTGGACGGGGCATCGACAGATAACTCGCTGGCTGTCATCAATGAATATAAAAACGGGATAGATACCATCATCTCCGAACCGGACAAAGGTATGTATGAAGCAATCAACAAAGGAATACGTGCGGCTACAGGAGATATTATCGGTCTGATTCACTCCGACGATTTCCTGTTCTCATCTCACACCATCTCTGAAATTGTGAAAACATTCAAGGAGCAAAAGGCGGACATGGTATATGGCAACGGAGTCTTTGTGGATTACGATGACACCAACTGGATGATACGGAACTGGGTAAGCGGGCGGTACGAAAAAACAAACGTGAAAAAAGGATGGCTGCCCCTCCACCCTACTGTCTACATTAAGAAAGAATGTATGGACAAATGGGGACTTTATGACGAAAGCTATAAAATAGCCGCCGACTCGGATTTATTGGTGCGCTATCTGTATGAAGCTGATTTAAAGGTGCACTATCTGAACAAATACATCGTGAAAATGAGAATGGGAGGACTCTCTACGGATGCCGGAAAAAGCAAACAGAAATGGGGGGAGGATCTGAGGATGTACAAGAGTCACGGGATCAATCCCATCCTGGCACTGAAAGGCAAAATTCTGTCAAAGATCCCGCAGTTTATCGAGGCCAGACTGCCATGGAGCGAAATACCGCCAGCGGAGGAGGAGAGCCTGATACGACCTGCTGCCATAAATAAAAAAGGATGAAAATACGTTTACTGATCATGACTTTGCTGATGGCAGGAATTTGTCATCATGTGCAAGCGCAATATATGCTGGGCACTACCGGCATGATGAATATCCCCACCGCCGACAGGCAGAAACCGGGAACTGTGATGCTGGGGGGAAACTATCTGCCCAAACAGGTGATGCCATCCCGGTTCGATTATAATACGGGCAATTACTTTGTAAGCGTCAGCTTCTTTTCTTTCCTGGAACTGAGCTACAGAGAAACACTGGGGAAAGGCGACTATATGTCCTCCAAACTGAAATACAACCAGCAGGACCGCTCCTACTCCATCCGCCTGTGTGTGTGGAAGGAGGGAAAGTACCTGCCGGGAGTGGCACTGGGAACCAATGATCCGATAGCGGATAAAGGAGCCAATACTTTCCAATCTTACTACGGAGTGATAACGAAGGGATTCCACCTGGGAGGAGCGCATTATCTCTCGGCTTCTTTGGGATACTATCTGGAGGGGAAGAAAAACAGTGATACCAGATGGTTCGGCAATAAATATAAAGGGGTATTCGGAGGGGTGAGCTACACTCCCGCTTTCTGCAAAGAGCTGAAAATGATGGCCGAATATGACTCGGACGGAGTGAATGTGGGGGCGGCACTCAGATTGTGGAAACATTTGTCCATGCATGCCTTTACCCACGATTTTAATTGCGTATCGGGCGGCATACGCTATGAATGTACGCTAATACATTAAGACAATGAACAGATTTTTAATAGCAATCCTCCTTTCGGCAGGAAGCCTCTCACTCCGGGCGCAGGTGGCCGAAAGGTTACAGCAACTGGGTATGGAGAACATACGAACGGTTACAGAAAACGGAAACACGACTATCGCTTTCGAGGACAATGTATATAGAGGTACTTACCGGGGGATAGGTAAGGCCATCATAGCTGCCATGGAAGGGATGAGTCAAGGAAACTTGCAAATGGTGGTGCTGGAGAACCGTATCCCCCAACTATGCATCGCACTGTCCGAAAGGGTGGTAACCGAATATAAGGAGAAACGGATGAGCATAGGAGAAGTGTACCGGCAGATGGAAATCAGCCATGACACCGATGAAGCGATGGAGATACTGAAAGGGACTCATCATACTCTCAACTCATCGGCCGGGAAAGTGGATATCGTGGTCTATCCGGAAGTAAAACTGGAGAACTCCAGCTTCGACCGGCTTTATTCTTATTATGTCAACCTGGCTCCCGCCGTAGAGATGGCCTTATGGAAAGGGGCGGAACTGACAGCGCAGGTGGTATTGCCGATAGCGACCAACCTGAACGGACAGTATAAGAAGATACGTCCCGGAGTGATCGCCCTGTCGCAAGAGTTCTACTTCAGCAAAGGGTTTCTGGGACGGGTGACCGCAGGAAACTTCACGAACAACCGCATGGGAGGGCAAGCGGAAATAACATATCGCACAGCGAATGGCAGACTGGAACTGGGAGCCATAGCAGGAGGTACCGTACAGTCTGTTCTGACCGATGACGAGGGATGGTATGTCAGCCGGAAACTGCGGATGAACGCCGCACTGAAGGCATCGGTATACGAACCCCGATTTAACCTGCAATTTGAGGTGCAGGCTGCCCGTTACCTATATGGAGACTATGGAGTGAGAGGCGACTGTACCCGCCACTTCGGAGAGTATGCCATCGGCGTGTATGGCATGTACACCGACGGGGAGATAAACGGAGGATTCCATTTCGCCATCCCTCTGCCCGGCAAGAGGTGGAGCCGTAACCGGGGAGTACGCGTCCGGCAGGCGGATTATTTCGCTCTGGAATACAGCATGACCACATGGGGAAAATATACCAATGAAAAGATGGGGGAAACCTACAAGATAAAACCGGACGAAAACCGGAGCAACCGCTTCTTTCAACCGGAATACATACGTTATTTCTTAATAAAGGAAGCAAATAAACAGATTACTAATTTTTAAAACAAGAAAGAATGAAAACAAGTACGTTTTTTAAGATGAGTTTGCTGCTATTGGCAGCAGGCCTGGTATTCACAAGTTGTGGAGATGACGACAAAGAACCGGAAATCGTAGTAGATCCGGTAGAAGGAACTGTGGAATACTACATTGCAGGTAAAGTGGTGGCAGAAGAGGCTGCATTAAGCGGAGTAACCGTCACTGTAGGAGAAGTGACCGCAACTACAGACGACCAGGGACAATACTCTGTAACCGTAAAGGACAAGAAGACTTATACCATGATCTTTGCCAAAGAGGGGTATAAGGAAATTAATGATGCCAGCGCCACGGTGGCCGGCAACGCTACCAACAGAAGCATGGTTACGCTGAATGTCTCTATGAGCAAGGAAGGAGTCGCAGCCACCGTAGATCCTGAAAAGGATATCACTGTGACAGAGAAAGGTGAAGGTGACAGCAAAGAAGCAACTGCGGCCGTCGCTATCCCTGCCGGAGCCGTAACAGAAGAAGCTGCCATCACCATAACCCCATACATAGCGCCTGTAAACACAGCCAACGAAAGCGCCGGTACAAAATCGGAAGCTGTCGCCATGACCAACATCGCCGTAAAAGCCGACAAGGATATCGTACTGGAAAAAGATGTGGAACTGGCTATCAACAACAAGGCTTCCGAAACGAGCTTCTTTGACGAAGTGGAAGTCTACAAAAAAGAAGATGCCGGCCGTGCTGCTGATAACTGGAACAAGATGGGTGACGCCACCTTTGACAAAGCAAGCAACAGCTATAAGGTCAACATCAGCAAGGGACAAAAACTGAACGGTGAATATTCTGTAAGAGTAAAAAGTGACAAGACCGTGGGAGCGACCCAGAACAATGAGGTACTGAAAGAGGAAAGTAAAAGCAACACCGGAAACATGAGCGCCATCAATGGTTATACCATTAACTATGAGGTTAAAGCCGGATGGGAAACAACTACCACTCCATCGGGTATAGAAAGCGATATGCTGGCACAGATCCATTCTACTATTGCTGCGCAAGAAGGTACTGCCGGTATTTATACTGTTCCCCAATCCATGGTTACAAACATTAGCGGTGACTATAATCTGTATTTCTGCTGTAAAGCCAAATATGTGGAAAAAAGTTATACTTTCTCCATTAAAGGCGGTCAGAAGGTTACAATCAAGATCAAAGTGTATGTAGGTGTTGATATTATCTATAAGAATGAGAGTTCAAACACACACAGTGGTGGCGGAACTAAATAACGAATGGAAAAGAACAATCTATGATTATAGCAGTTGATTTTGACGGCACAATAGTGGAGCATAAATATCCCGAAATAGGCAGGGAACTACCCTTTGCCATAGAAACGCTGAAAAAACTACAACAGGAACGACACCGCCTTATTCTGTGGAGTGTACGGGAAGGTAACTTGTTGCAGGAGGCCGTGGATTTCTGTCGGGAGCGTGGATTGGAGTTTTATGCCGTAAACAGCAATTATGCCGAAGAAACCTTGGAAAGTGATCATTACTCCAGAAAACTGAAGGCGGATTTGTTTATTGATGACCGTAATCTGGGAGGACTGCCCGAATGGGGGATGATTTACAGAATGATCCATGACAAACGGGGATATGAAGATATTTATCTAAATTCAGAAAAGAAAAAAGAGACGAAAAAGCGAAGCTTTTGGAAAATACTTTTTTCAAAAATGTAAAATCCTCGCTTCCGAATGTAGTGATACAGGGGGGAAGCTCATAAAAAAACTAATGTTAGATCAGAGGTAAGTACTGTTATCAGCGGATAACGGGAACTTACAAAGTAGTGTTGGTGATACCCGCCTGTGAAGGTAGGTATCACTTTTTTTTTGATCTATACCATTAGTATTTGAATACTTGCTCTGTTCCGGGTTCTATGGTCATAGCTTTCATTCCTTTCCGGGTTGGAATGTTCAGCACTCCCTTTCCACCGTCGGATTTGATACGGATCACTTTCTTATCCATATAGATATGGATATTGCCGTATGGAGTGGGCACAGTTCCCTCCATCCATTTCAACCCACCCAGACAAGGGGTGACGGAGTATTCCTCGTAACCGGGTTTGGTGGGTTTTACTCCCAGATAGTATTTACCCAACAAATAGATGGGGCTGGCTCCCCATGCATGGCAGAGGCTCTTGCCGTATGGACGTCCGTACATGGCCAAATGCTGGGTACCTGTTTCTTCGGGATTGTATTTCTCCCAAAAGCTGGTAGCCCCTTCTTTCAACATACCGCCCCAATAGGCTTTCATTTCTTTCATGACCGATTCTTGTTCGCCCAAGGCGCACAGTGCTTCCAGTTCATAGAAACGCATATAAGGAGTGGTGATTTTCAAAATACGGTCATTCTGCAATACGGAGTGTTTGATGGCCTGCTGTTTATCGGCATTCAGATAATTGAAGAAGACAGAGAACATATTGGCGTAACGGGTAACGGACTCACTTTGCTTTCCCTGAATACGGTTGTGTACCATCGCCTGTTTCTGCTCATTCCAGAAAGCGGGCTCCAGCTTGGAACGTAAAGCGGAAGCCAGTTTCTCATACTTGGTTTTGTCTGCCGTATTGCCGGCCAGACCGGCACAAAGCGCCATGGTTTCCAAACTCTTGCAGAACAAGACTTGCTCAAAGGAGAGTTCGCCTTTCTTGTCCAGATAGCCGTCGGCCCAGTCTACGAATACCCAGTCACCGGTCATACCTTCCACCATACCGTTGGCATTGGTGCGTCCCAATACATAGTCCATCATGCTTTGCATACGCGGATAGAGCTGGGTGACAAAGTCTTTGTCACCAGAATACATATAGTAATCGTAAACGCTAAGAAACCAATAGAAGGTGTAGTCCATAATAGTATTGCTGTGGCTGGTCACAGGGTCTTTTCCACGAAGCAGCCAGATGGTACGCTTCACGGTTTCATTATCGAAGAACAGATAGTAGTTCATCAGATAACTCTGGATGGCATCGCCACTCCATACCCAACGGTCGCGCTTGATGCCGTCGATAAAGAATTCACGGGTAGTAAGGTGCATGGTGTATGCTCCTACCTCCCAAATGCGGTTCAGCTCTTCGTCATTACATTTGAATGAGCCCCGGTACTCTTCGGGCAGGTATTCGTATTGCATGGAAACGTCCTGCATGGTTACTCCCGGATCGCAAGTGACATAGACATAACGGAAAGCCTTGCTGTTGTCCAAGGTGTATTCATCGTATAGTTTCCGTGTATTCCGAATGGCCAGATCGGTTATTTGCCCCGGCTCTGCCAGCAATTTGTCCAATGTTTCGCAATATTCCGTATCCAAGGCTTCTTCAGGGCTTTCACCGTAATAGATATGGATCGTTCCTTTTCCCTTTACCTCTTTCAGAGTGATATAACCAAAGGTTTCTTTTCCGAAGTCGTACAGGACGCCCTCTTTCTGAGGAGTGGAGGAAACGGCTTTCATCGGCTTTCTGACCAATGAGAATCTGGACGGAAGTTGGGTGGCTCCATCGAAGTTCCAACAGCCTGCATCCATGTAGATGGTGGCAGAAGTATCACTGGCTTTTCCGCTTTCATCTATCCATTCTTTATCCTCGTAGGTTACTTTCCAAGTCTTGTCCGTATTTACGGTTTTTCCTTTCACGTAAATAGTGGGAGGAGTGGACTGATTCCACACCTTGATGTTCAGACTGTGTTTTCCTGCGGGGAGTTTCAAGGTGGAGGGCATACCGAATTGCAGTTTGCCGTCCAATTTCACATTGTATTTCCCTTCGGCGGCAATGAAGATCTCTTCAGGTTCCGCCAGATCCAATTTCTTGCTGAATTCCACTACCACATAATGGCTGTCCGTTTTCCAGAAGGGAGGGAAAAAAGCACCGCGTTCCGTACGGCGGTTGTTCATCTGGTTGCCCAGCCATATCTCATAATCACCCGGATACCAGATCCAGGTCTGGGCGGCTGCGGTAGCACTCAATGCAAATGCTCCGACTAAAGTGGCAAATCTGTTTTTCATAATGGTATTACGTTTTATTTTTCCTTCAAATAACTATATTCTTTGGGCAGTCCGGCTTTTGCCTTGATGCTGTCGTTCACCATCGGGCCATTGTTTTCCCATGTATTGCCCGGACCGTTGGCGTTCTTCAGGAACTTCTCTCCTTCCGTCCAGTTGTCCTTGACGGTGATAAATGAAGATCCTTCATCGGTGTAAAGATAGAACCAATGATTGGGATCGTGTGCATAACCGGGTGAAAAAATGTTAGAAACGCAATTTTCCGTAATCCAGCTATGGGGTTGTGAACCTAATGTATAAATACCGGCTACATCATACATGTGCTTGGCATAGTGATGAATCAGGTTGGCATGTACGCGGTTATTACGCATACAGTTGACGGTACGTGTCCATCCCCATCCCAGACTGATGCCTGAATAGGATACATCACTGATTTCATTGTGTTCGATATTGATATCACTCACATAACCGGCGCAAATGCCCAAGGTGCCCCAGTCTTCATTGGTCACATCATTGATGTAGTTGTTGGAAATGGTCAGTCCGGTACAGACCTCACGACGGTCGGCAGGATCGTATGGAAGATGAGTTTCGTGAGCGGCAGGACTGAAGCTGCCCGCTACAATACCGTTCCCGGCAATATCACGGAACAGACAGCCGTTTATACGTCCTCCATCGGTGGCCCATTCATAATCAATACCTGTAGAGCCCAAATGCCGGAAACGGCACTTCTCGAAATCAATATCCTGGGCTGCCTTGACTACGACTGCCGATGCCGGACGTCCCAACCAACCTTGATTATCCAGCTTATGATTATTCTTACGAATCATGGAAGGACGGATTTTATATCCGTCTGTCATGTACATACCTGCCTGAAGAGGAACATGACCTTGCAAAGAGGGACGCATCCAGGTGGTATATTGGAAAGCTATATTGTCAAAACGGATGTGCTTTACCGGACGGTCTATCGTTCCTTCCACCCGTACCAAAGTCTCGATGCCGGGAACTACGGCTTTGCTTATCTTCTCTCCTTTCCGAGGATAATAATATATTTTACGGCTTTCAATGTCATGATACCACTCGCCGGGTTCATCCAGCAATTCCATGGCATTGGTCAGATAGAAAGCCGAGTTGTGGCCATCCTTGGTCACCATAGGACGCGGCCACGGGTGCTCGAACTGGATACGGCTTTCAGGATGATGGAAACGCACGGCGGCACTGTCTCCCTGTATTTCGACCGACTTGATACGGAGATTGGCCACACACCACATTTCATGAAGGACCATTTCGGCATACCGGGCTTTCTGTATTTTCTTTACAGCAGCGGCAGGTACCCACAGTATTTCGTTTTGGGAATCGTTGTTGATGATGCGGTACATCTTTTCAAAGTCTGCCACATCCCTTGCACGAACTGCCTTTTGTCCATTGATCCACAATTGCCGGAAATCCAGCGGACGTCCGTTAAACATAGGGACATCGGCCACCCATAACTTTCCTTGCTTCTTCCAGTTCCTGATTTCCACCCCACCATTCAGAACGGCATTTCCATCCGAAGTGATGACGGTAGGTGACGCTTCCGTCCCGCTGTCTTCGGGACGGATAAAGATGGGTTCGTACAGCTGGTAATCACCTGCCTCCAAATGGATGGTGATGCCACCTTTTACACTTTCATCATTAAGACGACGAAGTTCCCTTACCTGACGCAATGCGGCTGTAAGGGTGGCTTTCGGAGAGTCTTTGGTACCCGGATTCCGGTCATTACCTCCCGGAGATACGAACAAATCGGCTGCTGACAGTGTACAAGCTATCAGCAGCGCAGTAGTGGTTATGAATATTTTTTTCATTTGTAAATCATTAGGAGTAAGTGGTTAGTGATTAGTCCGTGCCAAAGGCATCCATACCGTCATTTCAGCCTTTCCGCGGTTTCCCCATGCATAATAAGGAATCAAACGGATATTGACCGGTTTGTCGGCCTTTCCTACCTCACGGTACAACGTATCTTTCCATGATGCCTCATCAACCAGACGGGCAGTACCATCCAATGCGACAATCGGACTGCCTTCGATGGTTATTTTTTTCGGAGTCAACCGGATATCGGCAGGTATCAGCACATTATCTATCTTATGCCCGCCTTCTATATCCATACTTTCCAGACAATATACCAACGGACCACGTTTCACCACTACTTGGTTACGGATTTCTTCGGCCAACGGATTTGCTTCCAGCAATTTTACAGGCATATCCATCACCCATTCCACACAGTCCCCTTTCTTCCAGATGCGGCTAACCTCGGCGTATGTATTCGCTTTCCAGGTTCCTTGCACCGGTTCGCCATTTACCTTCAAAGTTGCTTTCTCGCACCAGTCCGGAACACGGAGGAACAAAGAGAACGCTTTCTTCTTTGATGGTTTCGGAGCTTCGGTAACAGTCAGCTTCACAGCGCCTTCCCACGGATACTCCGTTTCTTGCACCAGCCCGATCTTTCCCACTTCCTTCAAAGTTGTAGCCAGTGTATTCGCTCCATACAAATTGCAATATACCGCATTCGGAGTCACTGTATAAGCATAGTTCTGGGCTTGACAAACGGTGCGCAACGTATTAGGCGGACAACAGAAGCAACTGATATACTCGGTGCGTTCTTTAGGCCAGCGAAGTGTGTATGGCAAATCCGCACTGATGCGCAACGGGTTGGTATAGAAATATTTCTTTCCATCCAGACTGACACCACTCAACACACTGTTATAGAGAGCAGTTTCCACAATATCGGCATATTTGGCATCGCCCGTCACTTCCAGCATACGCCAGTTGAAAAGCATATTGCCGATATTGGCACAGGTCTCGTTATGCGCCGTACTATTAGGCAACTGATAAGGACGGCCATAGCTTTGGTGTACTTTCTGAATACTGTCCGGCTCATAGCAGGTACCATCCGGCGAAGTGCCGTCATACAGTGCACCGCACGCTCCTGTAACATACATCTTGCGGGTCACAATGTCTTTCCAGATGCTGGTCAGGTTTTTCATCAGCTGGTCTTCTCCTGTTTCGGCATACACATCGGTCACACCGGCATACAGGTAATTGGAACGCACGGCATGTCCCATCGCATTGTATTGCTGACGGAACGGAATACGGTCTTGATTATCATCGGTACCATTTTCCACCATTCCACGGATATCAATCAGATTCTTGGAAAGTTCCAGATAACGGGGATTCCCTGTAGCACGGTACATTTCCACCACGCCCATATAATGGGAAGGACAAATGGCATTTCTTGCCAGTTCCGCAGAAGCAGTTTCATAGAAATGACAGAGGAAATCCGTCGCTTTTACGGCAGCATCGAATAAAGTAGTCTTTCCAGTGGCACGGCGATGAATAATACCTGCCATCATCAAATGACCAAGATTGTAAGTTTCAAAATTCAAGCGGTTGGCAAACGCCCCTTTCTCATCTTCTTTACCCACAGCAGTACCTATGACGGTTTGTTTATGGGCCTCGGAATGCGTGTCAATTCCCTTATTCTTTTCCTCTATGATAACAGGGGTATGGATATATCCGTCCGCACGCTGGGCTTTCACCACATGGGCTATGAAATGATCCATCAGTTTATCCAGTTCCGGGTCTTTGGTAACGGCATACACGGAAGCTACCCCCTCCATCCACTTATACATATCACCATCGTGGAAGGGAGGTCCCCAATGTTCGCCTTCGCAAACACCGGATGCTATTTCAAAGTTACGGAAACCATGCGAAATATCAGGATTGTTCCATGTATCCCACATACTTTGCAAGGAGGTGTGGCTATAGACATTGAAACGGTCGCCCCAAAAGCCATCCGTCCAATGCACAGCACCTAATTCTGTATTAGCCATCTTGGCAAAACGGCTTTGGCTCATATCCGTCAGTCCGCCCGATTGGGCAAAGGCTCCCGTTGTTACTCCGGAAGCCAATAGAAGCAGGAGTCTTATACTCTTCATCTTTTTTCTTATTAAATTAATTTCCTATAAAGGAAAGACGCAGAAAGACATATTTTGTACTCTCTCAACAGAATCAACCAATTATTCCGACAATTTCTTAAAACCTTTTTCTTTCGTTTATGTTGAATTTAGAAGTTAGTAGACCCAACTCTGATTAAATAAATAACATTTAACAAATGAAAGCAATCTGCTGTATATTCCTATTGACGTTCCTGACACTCTTCACTGGCTGTCAGGATGAAGATCTGGGCTCACCTCTTCCGATTGATTTGCAATTTGAAGCACGTGCCATCACCAGTTCAACCGCCCTTGTCCAAAACGCTGACAAGACCTGGACAGCCAGCCAACGAGTCCCCCTAGTAGGAGAAGGACGTATCGTTGACGATATATCCAGTTCGCTCATCGCTGTGCTGAGTGCCAACGGAGGAATCAGCAATATGCTGGATACAGACCTGACTAATGCCGCTTCTTTCGACGGAGCTGCCCTTGCTGATTTAATCGGCAACCAGATAGCCTCCGTCCGTGACATCAATCATGTCTATGCCGGAGGACAGGTTGCAGGGTTTGTTTATAAAATTTCTGACATATCACTGCTCAAGGCAAACATACTGAAAGGTTTCTGGCTGAGAACATTATTAAACGGACAAGTACAGGAAACTTTGGGAGGAAACACCAGTGCCGCTACCCTGGCCTTGAACATTTTGAGCGCAGGAAACAACGAGGGACAGCAAGCTATATCCATATCAACCACTTTAACCAAATCATTCGACGAAGTACAAATAGGCATGACGGGTATCTCGTTAACGGTGCTCAACAGCTTAAACTTATATTATGCCTTTGTGGGAGATAATCCCATAAAACCTGCTGTTACAGGGAGCACTTATTTTCCCAATGCCACCATACACTATAACACTGGTTTAGAGACTGTCTGGACAAGCACCCTCCTCAGTACCCAAGCTGCCAAATTAGTAAACAGCGACTTGACAGACGGAGCCACCTTTGGGACATTAGCAGGTTTATTATCAAACCCGTACATTACTGTCAATCTCGGCACCACCGTATCCGCCGGTTCCGAAATAGGTTTCTTTACTTCCAACGTTGATCTTTTATCCATCAATCTCGCCGGAGGAGTTCAACTGACCACCTTTGATAGCAATAATGTGCAGCAAGAGGAAATAACTGTAAACTCACTATTGGGTATCTCTGCTCTTGCATCAGGAAAAGGAAGCCAGATCAGTATGATTATAAAGAAGCCTTGTTCACAGGTACGCATCAAGTATAACGGAGTGAATATTTCGCTTGGTTCCACTACCGTGAACTACGCTTTTGTGCGCGATCCTATCACAGTAGACATCTCCAGCTATTTCTCCATAGGCAACGCCACAACCAGCAGCAACTATTACCAGCTCACTCCTCCTACGGTGGGTACTGTGACCTGGGCTATTACCAATGCCCCGGCAGGAGCAACCCCCACCGTCACCGGAAATAAAATAACCGGAATGACAGTGAATGGTGACTATACCCTTACCGCAACCTATACCAAAGACGGAGTGACCTCCACACAGTCTGCCACCATCACCCGCAATGCCACGGGCATGAACGGGGCAAACTGTAACGCCTTGATAGGAACAGCCTACAATGCCACTCCTTACCAACCCACCGGAGGGGGAGGCATACTGACCATCTATGACAAGGCACAGAACATCGGCAACCTGGTTGATGACAACCCCGACAACTATGCCGCTTTTCTGAATGTAGCCAGCCTGCTTGCCAACACCTCTATTGTAGGTATCCAAACCGGGACTTATATCAACAGCACCGGAGCCGCCATACGCACCGGATTCACCATGCAGACCAGCAATAATCTATTGGGGATCAATGCATTGAAAGCATTTCAAATACGACTTTACGATAACAATACACTGGTGTTCCAAAGTACCACTACCGGAAACAATGCCGTCTCTGCCGGACTGATAGGGAGCAGCGGAAACAAGGTGCGTTTCAGTGTAAATACCACTGCAAAATTCAATAAGATAGAACTATGGAGTGCAGGAGTATTGAACCTCAATCTAGGAGTATTCCGCCTGTACAATGCCTTCTGGGAACCCGTTGCATCGGCCTGTCCCAGCAATGCGGCTACAGAAGCCTGCATAGAATTGCTCACCCCCACCAACTACGGGGCAAGTATCAATTATGAAAAGACTAAGATAAATACCGTAGCCTCGGTAGGCGGCTCATTCAACAACCTGGGAAACATGATAGACGGAAGCCTGTCCACCTATGCCACCGTAACCTATACCAACGCGATAGGCGCAACCACCGTAGCCGTGAAGTTCAATACCCTGAATGCCAACCGCCCGATAGGTTTCATTATAAGCAACCCGACCTATCTGGCCAACCTGGATCTGCTGGATGCCACCATCCTGAATGTATACAACAATGGAAATCTGGTGGGAAGCACCTCCAGTGGAACTGTTCTGGGACTGGACGTGACAGGTTCCTCCGGAAACATCTACATACAGACCACTCCCACTGCGACTTATAATGAAGTACGCATTACCTTCCCCGCGGTAGCAAGCGCACTGAATACCACTCAGATTTACGGAATCTATACCCGTCAGGATTCGGACGGAAACGGGATTCCCGACTGTGCGGAAGACAATAACACCACCTCCATCACCAATGCCGTGGCCGCGTCCGAACACGTCTGCGCCAATGCCGGCACAGGCACTTATGATGTGGTAATCAATGTCACCGGAGGTACAGTGGGAAAGACTTATACGCTGAACTGTTACAACTATGGCAACAACAACGCACTGACCACCAAGACTGTACCCCTGTCTGCCAGTCAGACAATGACCGTCACTCAAATGCCTCCAGGAGATTATTACATCTCCATTCTGGATGGCGCACAGGTAATATGGAACGGAATCCATGCTGCCGTACACCCCTTGCAAACCACTTGGAAGACCAATGCCGCCACCACCGGCTGGAATACCTGGACCAACTGGGACAACGGAGTTCCCTGGAGCTGTACCAATGTAATCATCCCCGGTAACTGTGTCCGTTATCCGTCTCTGAAACCAACAGAAGCGAATAATTGTAACTATATCCACTTCGCACCGGGCGGAGAAGTGGTGCATACCCAATACCTCACCTACGTCCAGGCATGGGTGGAACTGTCACTGTCTCCAGGAAGATATTACATGCTTTCGGCGCCACTGAAAAATATGGTGTCGGGTGATATGTTCATCCCTGCATCCATGAACGGCAACCAGGGGACTGCGCCCTATTTCACCCAACTGAATGCAGCCAATTCTCCCGAGAACCGTTTCGGTCCGCGCGTTTACCAACGCCTGTGGAATGTGAACGCACCGGGCAAGAAATTTGTGAACAACGTGTTGACCCATGTCAACGTAGCTCCCGATGCCACCAACTGGACGACCCCGTTCAATTCACTCTCGTATGCCTATAAAGCTGGTGAAGGCTTCTCCCTGCTGGCCAATAAAGAGAGTCTGAACGTGAGCACGCTTACTTTCCGTTTCCCAAAAACGCATTCGCAATTTACCTATTTCAATGCTTCGGGCAGTGGTTCGGTGTATAACGAAACAGGAATTGCACGTACCAACAGCGGACGATTCATTTACGAGAATTCAGACGGAAGCACCCCAAGTTCTTTCAGCGTCACACTGACCAACCAGAACTCCAGCAATACCTTCCTGGCTGGAAATATGTTCATGGCTCATATTGACGTGGCCAAATTCCTGGCTCAGAATACCAATGTTACGACAGTGAAGATATACGATGGTAACGCACAGAATCCGATGATAGACCCTAACGGTACATTGCTGACCAGTGCCAACGGCTATGCTTATATTGCCCCCATGCAGGCATTCTTTGTGACTTTGAGCAGTGCCACCACCCAAGTCACGCTGATTTATACGGATGATATGCTTACCCAGCAACCGGGAACCACTGTCCGTAGTGCCGCTTCACGAGCCGTAATGGGTGCAGGTGTGATTGACATGAAGCAATATTCAAAAGGATTGTCCACAGGTAGCTATTAAAAAATTCTGCATTAATATAAAGCATAACCCTTAACAAATCATGAATAAGAAAATAAATAGAACGAACTTTCTCCTTCTGACAGCAAGCTGTCTGCTCTTCATGTTTACAGCCTGTCAGAAGGATGACAACTTGTTTGAAAAACCTGCTCCGGGCGAACAGGCAGGAGAAATTTCCCTTCTGTTCAATATTGCCGGTGAACCGGAGACACGCTCAGCAGTGGACGGTACAGGCAATACACAACACGTACAATATGTACAACTATACATCTTCCAGGGAACCGGAGACAATGCCACCTGCATCGCCTCCGAAAATATAGGATGGGCGGAGCATTTCGGCAACATCCCCCCTACCAATAACGCCCAGATGAAATACAAAGTGAAGTATAACAACTTCATCATAGGAAATCCCTATACCTTCCTGGCAGTAGGGTTGGATGACCAGTCGGGAACCACATACGGACTGCCAGCCGCCATCATGGCTTCCGGCACGCCTACCACACTGGGAAATGCGAATGCCACCCTCACCTCGGGAGCCAGTTGGACAGCTATTTCCAAATCGGAGCTCTTCGCAGGATACTCCATCATTACCCCCACCATGTACAGCCTCAACAACGGGCGGATAGATATGTACCGCCGTGTGGCAGGAATCACCGGATGGTTCACCCATGTACCCACCACCGTGGGACTTAAAACAGTATCCAGCATACGAGTCTCCCTATATACACAGCAAAACAAAAGTGTACCCCTTATCAAACGCCAGCAGAAACCTTTGTTTCAGGATTATATTACCAGCCCGGCTACTGCCAATACGGACAGCAAGGTACTGTTTACCATTCCTGCTCCGGGCAATACGGGGACAACAGTTTCCCAAGGCGTATATGTGCTACCCACTCCCACTCCGCCAGCTGCAGACAGCTATAATTACACCATACTGATCGAAGTGGTGGCAACGGACGGAAGCACAGTCAGCTCCAAGCGGGTGAAGCTGACCCAAGGAGATATTCTGGACAGTTCCACCGGACAAGGAACCGGCGTTATCGATCAGGAATCCGATTACCGTTTCCCTATTATCGCCAACCATTTTTATAGTATCGGTACAGCCACCAGTCCTATTGATTTAGGAGGAAACATATAATAGAATCTATTTTACAAAAAATGAAGTATTCATCGAACTTATTTTTACGCCTGACGTTAACACATCAAGTACTCAAGTAAGTTATAGAACAAACAGAATAATGGCAAGGAAGATTTTATATATAGCATACTTCATGATGCTGTCGGCATTGCCCAGTTCATGTATCGACGACGACGACTGTTCGGTTTCACATACAGTCAACATCGGGATTAAGGACAAGAACTATTTCAATGTCAGCAGTTTCCCTGAAGTGAGTCCGGTTAATGAGCAGTTACCTTTCCGTAACTTTTCCAACAACATATATTATCTGTTGCGAAATACAGACACTGGCGAGATAACCCGCAAATCCACCCTAACAGATGTGACGGACGACAACAGTTCATATAGTTTACATTTAACGGATATTCCGGAAGGTAATTATAATCTTTCGGTATGGGGAAATATTGTCACAGGCATTCCTCCCGGTACTTTACATCCTAACGGGCAGGAACATACAGATATATTCATGGCAAGCGCATTACTGAAAATTGGTTCATGCCCCAGTTCCCATGCTTTATCTATGGAGCGGACCAAAGGAAAGCTATTGGTATTGTGTACTAATTTTCCAGAAGGCTACACTCATTTGCAGGCAAACATCAAACATGTCAGCCAAACTTCGGACGAGCGTCTTGTTTTTGAGGGAGATACGGAAGTGAATAAAGATCAGCTTCTGAAAAACATCAACGAAATACTGCTGGCACCTACTCCTACAGGCGGTTCCACTTTGGTTAATATATCTTTCTATGCCTCCGAAACCCGAAGTGCGGTTTTACCCCTCATCATTCCGGAAACAAAAATAACGATAAGCCGTAACGAACTGACGGCTGTACGGGTAGACTATAATAACCAGAATAACACATGGGACATCTCAGTCTATGCCGACGGCAGATGGACTTTGATCCACCATCTGGATATATCTTAATTTTCTTTTTATAAATTCATTCACTAAACTTTTCAACTTATGAAAAAACTTGTTTTCCTTATGATGGCGAGCGCACTCTTATTCTCGTGCTCCAACAATGACGACCCTCTTCCTAATGAAGGCAACCAAAAAGGTAGCATAACCTTCGAAGTTTCCGCAGTCAATGATCTGACCAACGGAATGAGTGGTCGTAGTGGTCTATACAGCCAGGAAGCCGTGCAGAACATCACCAATGTAAAAGTACACGCATTCCTGAGTAACGGATCGGGTGACTTCCTGTACAAGAAGACTTACGACATCAGCGACTGGACAGCCGGTACTACCTTCAAACGCTTTGAAGTAGCCGGTTCTGATGATCTGGCAGCAGGAACTTATAAATTTTTAGCAGTAGGACGTGACGCTTCGGATACTTATACCATCACTCCAAATCCTTTGGTTGTTGACAACACCTCGTATGCCAATGTAGAAGCCATGGTGACAGCCAATGGAGGTGAAAGTGAAATCTTTGCGGGATCTGCCGATGCAACCATTACTGACGGAAGCCGTGTAAGCATTCCGATGACCCGCAAAGTAGCCGGCGTATTGGGATACTTCAAGAATGTTCCGCAACAACTGGACAATGGGGCCGGTGCCAATAAGACAGTGAGATACATTCGTCTGACAGCCACCGATGCCAACAAACGTGTTAATCTGAGCACCGGAACCGGTATCAGCACCGAAACGGCTGCCTATCAGATCTTCGAGATTGACATGAACGGACAGACAGTTAATAACGGAGTTTATACCGGTAATGACTTGAGTGGTCAAGGTGTGATTAAAGTTGGCAACTCACAATTGGCAGGTGCCTTCATGATACCTGTAGTCAATGTGCAGTTCACATTAGGACTCTATGACACCGATGGCAATGTAGTAAAAACATGGTCCGTGCTGGATGGAACAAACAACGTATTCTCCTTACAGGCTAATCATTTCTACTCACTGGGTATAAAGAAAGCAACAGGAAGCACCGATGGCAGCACTCCGGGTAATCCGGGCCAGCCGGGAGACGAAGACGCTCCTATCGACTTGCTGAACGACCAGAATATTGTTATCACTGTAAGCCCGGCCTGGGAATTAGTACATAATCTGGTTATCCAGTAAACACTCCCATCACAACAGTTTGTCTTTTTAATCAAAAATGAAGAGGGAGTATCCACTTATTGATGATACTTCCCCTTCTAAAAAATGGATGCACGATTTCAAAAATCATACATCCATCTTTTCAAGTTCCTCGGTATCTTCTACCAAGTAACCTCTCTCTATCCACAAATTATATTATTTCAGTTTGCTCAAATCCAACTCTTTATAAGCCACACGCTGACGACGCCAGGTATAAACGGCATGCAGTTTGCCATCCTTACCCTGAATGATGGACGGATAAGAATATTGACTGATAGGGCTTTCTTCCAACGTCATTACATTCTTCCAGTGAATGCCATCATCCGAAATCGCCACACACAACGGTGTACGCGGCCCTTTCGGAGTACCCGGCAATGTACTGAAATCATTATAAATCAATACATGACGGCCATCTTTCATCGTCACAGCATCTGTACCCGAATTATTATTGGGAACATCAAGCAAGGTAACTTTACTCCATGTTTCACCGTTGTCACTGCTCCATGAAGTAGCAATCTGTGCATTACGTGTACGGCAAAGTACCTGCAAACGCCCATCCTTATGACGCAAAATGCTGGGCTGGATAGCATAAATAGGCTTCTCACCTTCTCCTTTTATGGCTTCACCGCCTTCCTGATCGTCTACATTGGCTGCATTTGCCTTACGCAAGGCAGTAGGCACACTCATTTCCGCCTCTATAGGACCTACCATCTTCCAAGTCTTTCCTTTATCATCCGAAATTTCAAAATGAACGCGCCAGCCTCCGTCTCCTTCCGTGCTGGAAGGACAAATGATACGGCCGTCCACATACTCCGGCTTATTCTTAATAGGACCTAAGAAACCTTTTGGCAACGGTTCACGTTGGCTCCAAGTTTTTCCACCATCTTTAGAACGTACCAGCCAACCACTCCAATCGGCTACTTTCAATCCTATTTTATAGAACAGGATTAAATCTCCGCCGGGTATTTGGAAAAGCACGGGATTCCAACAAGCCTTGCGGCGTGCCCGGGACTTATCCCCTTTAAACGTAGAAGCCACGGGGCCGGCATCCGCCGGAGTAGATTCAACTGTAATACCTGCTAAAGCAGCCTGCGGATCATTCAAACTGAATACCCCGTCGGCAGCCAGATAGGGTGCACTCCATTCCGTCGCGCCCTTCGGCTTGCGACATACCCAGATACAACAATCCGGATTGCGCTCTTTGGTACCTCCAAAAAAAGAAGCCACCAAGTCTCCGTTCTTCAATTCCACAATCGTAGCGCCATGGCATTCGGGAAAAGAAGCTTGTTCGTATAGGAACTGATCTTCCACGATACCTGCACGGTTTTTGCCTGAAGACGGGTCCATGCTAACCGAAAAATGATAATTTCCCGAAGGAACATGCCATACGGTAAAGTTACCTTCCCGACGTACAAAAGTAACTTCCTTATCTTTTACCGCCTTCTCATCCAAAGTGGGAAGATAAACCAATGCAGTGGTATTACAGGGAACCGTGATATCCCATTCCAGATGCGTAAGGGTTTTCTTCCAGTTACTAATCATCTTGCCATATAAAGTGTTGTGCGAAGCTTTGACATAGCTCAACTCCTGAATGGAAAAGTCCGGTTTAAAAATGATTTGTTTGTAAGCGGGCTGTGCCGGATTAAATCCGGCTAAATCACGGAAATACCAAGTCAATAAATCACCCAATATCATCACATGGTTACAACTGTTCATCCAACGATTGGCGGTATCACCGTTCCACAATTCCCAAATGGCAGTAGCTCCCTTTTCTATCATATAGCCATAACTGGGATAAGTCTTGTTGCTTGCCAACAAGAAAGCGACATCGCCACGCCCCATACGGGTAAGCTCACGCATCATCCAGTTCATACCTATCACCCCACTGCTGATATGACCTTTATTCCGGGTGATGATACCTGTTATTACATTTTTTTCCACTTCTTCCCTATAGGACTCAGGCACCATATCGAAAGCCAGTGGCAGGATATTGGCCGTCACAGTATTGTTACCATAGAATACGCTGTCGGGATAAAGAACATGCGGCGTTTGTACCGGAGAAGTTCCCTTCTTAACCGTAAGGAAACGGGCGTTGAAGCAGTCCTTGATTTTTGCTGCATCCTTCTCGAATTCCTTCGCCTCATCTTCCAGACCTTGCAAACGGGCGAACTTGGCCAGCATTTGCGATACCTTATAATAGTAGGCTGTAGCAATCAGCGCTCCATCCGTCTTGCGGGCAGGGTCCTGACTGTGAATCAATTCCGGTGATTCGGGAGGCATACACCAGTCACCGTATTTATCAGCGTTAATCACTCCATCCTCTGTGGTGAACTCGCTGCGTATATGGTGCATCCATTTCTTGATAGCGGCATAATTCTTACGAATAGGTTCGATATTGCCGAACTGCTCATAAATCATATCACAGATTACCGGAAATGTGGATGACCACGTCATTTCCGATGTATAATAATTGTAATAAGCCGGACAAATATCAGGAATACAACCATCTTCACGTTGCGCTTCACGGATATCATCCGCCCATTTGGCATAGGTGTTTCCATTATTGAATAGGAAACTTTCCCCCCACGTTCCCATAGCATGGTCGCCAAGCCAAGGCTGTCGCTCGTCACGCTGCGGACAATCCAAAGGCACTCCTTTATAATTACTGGAAATCCCCCACCAGGCATTCCGATAAACCCGGTTCATGATATCATTGGAACATTCGAAAGTACCGTTATCTTCCAAGTCATCATAGACTACTTCAGCAACCAAATCTTCCGCTTTCAGATTTTTATAACCTGTCACTTCTACATATTGGAATCCATGATAAGAAAAACGAGAACTCCAGGAAGTGTTGTTTTCTTTACCGTTGCAGATATAATAATCCGTACTCTGGCTATGGCGGAGATTTTCCACATCCAGTTCCGTACCGTCGTTCTTTACCCGTTCGGCATAACGTATGCAAATCGTATCTCCCGCAGCGGCTTTCACTATGTTCATACGCACCCATCCTGCCATATTCTGACCGAAATCAATCATATAACGGTCACCATATTGCTTGAAGACAGCCGGTTTCAGCGTTTTCATCACTTTCATGTTAGGAGCGGTATTGCCGCGAAGTGTGCCATACGGCAATGAAACACGTTGCGCTTGCAGCCATTTGGAATCATCATAACCGGGCTGTGTCCAGTTTCCCAATTCCATACGGGCATCGTAAATCTCACCATCGTATTCATTATTGCTACGTATAGGCCCTTGAGCCGTCAAACGCCATTTCTCATCACTGTTGATGCGCTGGATACTGCCGTCGGTATATTCAATAATCAGATTCAGACGTAACTTGGGGTAACCAAAAGTAGGAATCTTATAAGGTTTGTAATTTTGACGCATAGTGTAGAAACGCCCGTTGCCCAGAGTCACTCCGATGGCATTGTCGGCGTTTCCCCCGGCAACCTGTTTGGTGACATCAAAAGAATTGTAAAGCACAGTACGACGATAATCACTTGGAGCCGGTGCCAATACCTGATCACCTATCCGCTGGCCGTTAATGAACAGTTCGTACATGCCCAAACCACACAAATGAAGGGTAGCATACTTTATTTTCTTGGCTTGCGTTTTAAATTCCGTGCGTAAATAACGAGAGCTCAAACGGCTGTGTGAATCTTCCCGATCCCATGCGAACGCAGCGTCCCAACCTATCCATCGTCCTCCCCAATGAATCTCACCTAAAGGTCCCATCCCCCATCGGGCAGGCTCACTCCATTCTGTCTCACCGCGATTGGTATAGCTTCTCACTTTCCAGTAAACACGCTGATTGCTTTTCAAACGCTTCCCTTGATAGGGAATCCATACGGACGCATCGGATTCCACTTTTCCGGAATCCCACAAATCCCCTTTGTCCTGTGCCAAAAGTTCAGGGGAAGACGCAACCAAGATCCGGTAGGCGGTCTGCATCACATTTCTTTGAGAAGACTCCAGCCGCCAACTCATACGGGGGGCCGCAGTATCCAGCCCCATGGGATCTACCATCTGTTCGGTACGTAGGCCGGTAACCGAAACATCCGCTGCTTTCAACCACAACGGAAGTGCCAGAAGAATGATTAATAATACTTGTTTTTTCATGATATGCATATTTCTTACTTATTCCATTTCTGCATGGCATCCGGCAAGGCTGTCCAAGCTTTCTGCACATAATCCTTCGCTGAATCCACAACAATCAGGACCTGGTCATTACCGCTCAGATAACCGCTATCATGCTGGAAAGAAGTGATTTTACTGTCAAACTCACCGATATATTCCAACTTACCGTCCTTCGCGCTATACCACCATGCATTCTTTTTCGCACCGCTGATCTTACCCAAGTCGATCTGCATAGGACGTCCCGAGTAATTGTAAACCAACAAATAGTCATCTCCACGGGTAGCGATGGCACGGTCATAGCGTTCGCCGTTAGTTCCTGCAATGACACTCTGATCGGGCACACGTTCAAAGAAAGGAAAAGTCAACATCAAGTTCTTCAGATGTTTCATCTGATTGAACCCGGGATCTTCCAAAGCATCCCACCATGCCTTTTTGCGTCCGTCGGCACCGAAAGAGGCTCCATATCCCGGACGGATAAACTGCATGATATCATTATGGCCGTAGGAATGTCCGAATGATCCGGCAAATACCGACCAATAGGCATAACGACGTACATCATGTTGGTTCCAACGAGTTTCATTGGGATCATGCAACCCTTGCGGAATATCTTCATAAATAGGTTCATCATCAATCACCGGTTTCAACGGAGTCTTTGCCTGACTGGCTTGCACAAAACGCCAGTTATCCTCTTCCGTATTCTCTTCGATGGGATAGTCACCATCACCGTTACGCTGTCCGTAACGACGGTGTCCGCTTTGGAACATATTGAAATCCAACCATTCGCGGTCATTAAACCAAGTAGCAGACGTGGTACGTCCACGCGGATGGAAAGTCATCAGATGACCTTTGTCTATGCCGCGGATACTGTTTGCCAACGCATCCCATACCTCCGTCTTATTATCACCACGGATATCCCCTCCTATCATCCAAATAATATTCGGTTCATCCTTGTAGCGTTCCGCAAGAAACTTACCGTATGCCACGGCTTCTTTTTCATTCATCAGCCCTTGTTCCACGGGAGTTCCCCAAATACATACCATCCCTATATAGATGCCCCGTGAGGCAGCACTTTTAATAATGTAGTCCATGTGGTCCCAATACCCATAAACCCCTTTGCGGTTGATATCTTTGAAATTAAAACCGTCTATCATGGAATACTGACCGTAAATATTCATGGAAGGCACACCGTTCAATACCTGCACCTGCACCATGTTATATCCGGCATCCTTGCACTTGTTCAGATAATAAGAGACCTCGTCACGATTCAAGCGTTGCGGCATCAGCCATCCTGTCTCACCCAGCCAGAAGAAAGGTACTCCATTTTCATGCTTCAGGTAGCGTCCTTCCTCGGACACCACCAGTTTGCCGTTCTTCCAGGGAATATACGTTTTCGCTTTCTGCGCCGGCAACGAAGTGGAGCAGCATAGCAATAAAGCCAATAAGGAAAGTAATGTGTGTCTGTTCATCATTGTATTTTCAAATTCGTTTATTAATTAATTGACAGTTCTCAAACACAAAGTTTTTGTCCAAAACAGCAAGATGTTTTTAAAAAAGGCCTTTATGTTTTTTAAAAAGATGAAGACCTTTTTTTAAAACGTCTTCATCTTTTTCAGATCATTCCGGTTATTTCATTTTCTCATATTCAATAGCAGCCAGAATAAAGGAGCCTACTGATTTCGGATCATTCTCTATCACCGGCTCACCAATATAATAAGCAAAACTGCCATCCCGGTTCCCTTTACCACCTAATCCGGCAACTGCACAACAGTTGGTTATAGTATATGAACCATCAGGCTCTTCTTTTATGAACTGTTTTATCAAACCGTTGAATCCATGCTCCGCAGCCGCCTTGTACTCCACGGGGATATATCCTTTATTCACCGCTTTACACAAGAAATAGACAAAAAGCGATGAAGCGGAGGATTCCAGATAATTTCCTTTACGGTTATTCTGGTCAGTCACCTGCCACCATACCCCTGTTTCAGGCTCCTGGTATTTTACAATGCCTTCGGCCAACGTATTTATGATTGTCATAATGCTGTCGCGTCCTTCGAACTGTGCCGGCATATAGTCCAACACATCCACTACAGCAGCGGCATACCAGCCTATACTGCGACTCCAGAAGTTGGGAGAACAACCCGTTTCCTTATTTGCCCAATTTTGTTTCTTGCTTTCATCCCAACCATGATAATACAAACCGGTTTTGGGATCATACGTTTTACGGGCAATCAGTGTTATTTGATTTACAATATCGGCATTGACCGTAGTATCCTTGAACACCTTACCATATTGAGCCAAATAAGGAGAAGCCATGAATATACCATCCAGCCACATCTGGTGCGGATATATCAGTTTGTGCCAGAAACCACCTTCACTGGTACGGGGTTGTTCGGTCAGTTGTTTGCGAAGAGTATCCATCGCCACCTTATAACGCCCGTCTCCCGTCTTTTCATAAAAATCGAATAAAATCTTTCCGGCATTGATATTGTCAATATTAAAAGAAAGATATTTCATGGTCTTTATCCTGCCTTCAGTATCTATCAGACTGTCAGCATATATTTTCGCATAATTATAATAGGCAGTGTCTCCGGTATGTTTCCATTCCTCCAACATAGATTTCACCACCAGTCCGTGCGTATATCCCCAACGGGGCTTTTTAGCTTTCTCTATCATCCAAGGCTCAGGAAAACGTTGCATTTCCGACTGAGCCATACGTTCACTCCATTTAATCTCTTCCGCCTGCTTGGAAGTGGCCGTACATGCACACATTCCACCTGCCAGCAGCAATGAGCAAATAATGTTAAATCCTGTTTTTTTCATATTTCTTCTTTTTACTATTTTTCATTCTTATCATCAGCGAAAGAATCCTCACTTACCTGAAAAGATATATTCTTCGCCTGCTTTGGTTTTCAAGTCATAAAGATAAGTTTTTTTCAACTCAACTTTATTCAATTTTGCTTCTTTATTTATAATCGGCTGTAAAATTCCGGGTATGGCATACAACTGATTCGGGTTCTCTCCCTTTGCCTTTCTCAGCCCTTTGCCTGCCAGCGGATTCAAAGAACGCAAACGGCAGTTCCCCCCATTACGGGATTTCACCACCAACCGGCTCACCTTACCATTCTTCCAACTCAGATCCAGTTCAAAACCTCCACGAGCGATAATCCCGCTTACGCTTCCCTCCTTCCATTGCGCAGGCAATGCAGGAAGTAAATAAATAAAACCATCATGGCTCTGCATCAGCATCTCTACGATACCTGCCGTACAACCAAAGTTTCCATCAATCTGAAAAGGTGGATGAGCATCAAACAAATTAGGATAGGTTCCTCCTTTCTTCTTCTCGTTACGCACAAGAGTCAACTGATCGGTTATCAGTTTATAAGCATGATCACCATCCAACAGACGGGCCCACAAACATACCTTCCATCCCATACTCCATCCGGTAGACGGATCTCCACGGTGAATCAGCGAAGTGCGTGCCGCATCAAACAACTCAGGGGTGCGGTACGGAGAAATCTGATTGCCGGGAAACAAGCCATAAAGGTGTGACACGTGACGGTGTACATCCTTCGGATCGTCCCAATCCATCATCCACTCCTGCAACTGCCCCCAACGGCCTACCTGCATGGGTGCCATCTCCTTCAAACGCTGTTCCAAATGGGTGGCAAATTCAGCATCCGTACCCAACAGACGGGCGGTCGTGATTATCTGATTCCACAAATCGAAAATCAGCTGGTTGTCCAAAGTACACCCGGCAGCCGTAGTCGCTTTTCCATTACTGCCCGCATGAGTATTCTCGGGAGAATTACTCGGACATACCACCAACCAGTTATGCAACGGTTCCTTCACCATTATTTCATCAAAAAACTTACCGGCTTCTTTCATGATAGGGTAAGCCGAACGGAGAAATTCCATATCACCCGTGTAAAGATAGCGTTCCCACAAATGACGGCAAAGCCATGCTCCTCCTGTAGGCCATAATCCGGACGGAGCCTTGTCTATAGCTCCGGTAACACGCCATATATCCGTATTGTGGTGCAATACCCAGCCATCTGCCCCATACATAATCTTTGCCGACTCACGTCCTGTTTCACTCACCTCACGAATCAGTTGTATCAAAGGTTCGTGCAATTCGCTGAGATTCGTCACCTCGGCCGGCCAATAATTCATTTCGGCATTGATATTACAAGTATATTTACTATCCCAGGAAGGAAACAATTTATCATTCCAAATACCTTGCAGATTAGCAGGCTGACCACCCGGCTGTGAAGAGCAAATCAACAGATAACGGCCGAAACGGAAATAAGTGGCCACCAGAAAATCATCCTTCGTTTCCTTGAAGTTCTGCACACGCATATCAGTGGTTACATCCGCATATTTGTCCATGCCCAAATTCAAAGAGACGCGATCCATGTATTGCTTGAAAAAATCAACGTGCGCCCGACGTGACGTAATATAATCCTTACCCACAGCCCGGTGCAGATAGTTCTTCGCACGCTCCACCTGGTTGCCTGTTATATCCTTATAATTAATAAAGTTGGTAGCGATGGAGACATAAATCACAGCCTCATCCGCCCCTTCTATACTCAGGACTCCGTCACGACAAGAGCGGATTCCCCCTTGAGCACGTGCAGCCATGCGGCCCTGGAACTCGACTTTCCCTTTTAGCCCCTCATGCCAGGAAGATACGCCCGAAAGGGTAACTTCCTCCCCTTCCGTCGCGACCATCACATCCTGATGCGGAGTCGTAAGACTGGCGTTACAAGTAATCTTTCCGGGTTGGCTGGCAGTGAGACGTACCATAACCACCTGATCGGCAAACGAAGTCAGAGTCTCACGCTGATAAGTCACCCCGTCCACCTTATAACGCACGATGGTACGCGCTGAGTCCAGGCTCAGTTCCCTATAGTAATCGGAATAACGTGTATGTCCCGGAAAAGAAATATGCAGATCGCCGAACGATTGATAAGGCATACCGCTATTGGTCTTCGCCATTACTTTCTCGGTGGCCAACGTTTGTGCTTCAAGATATTTCCCCTCGAACACCAACTGACGCACCTTAGGAATATATTCCAACGCATTGGGATTAGCATTATTATTGGGACGTCCTGCCCAAATAGTCTCTTCATTCAACTGGATATGCTCCACACCGGGATTACCGAACACCATCGCTCCCAACCGCCCGTTACCCAGCGGAAGTGCTTCAGTCCAAACCTGGGCGGGTTCATCATACCACAGTTTATATTCTTGTGCGGCAGCCTGCAAGTAAAAACTTGCCCATAACAGCCCCCCCACTATCCATCTCATTTTCATATTGACCTCCAGCTTTTATTAAAGGGAGACGAAAAAAGAAGACGGATGTACTCTGTGAAAAGAAATAAAAAAAGTAAATACCCTGAAAATACTTTCTCCATCACTCAACAAATCCTTCTTCTCCATTGTTATTAAAATAAAACCATCTAAATATATAAAAAGAAGTATATGAAAATAGCAGAGATTAAAGGAAGAGAGATTCTGGACTCACGTGGTAATCCCACCGTGGAGGTAGATGTCATATTGGAATCAGGAGTCATGGGCCGCGCTTCTGTCCCTTCGGGTGCCTCAACCGGTGAACATGAGGCTTTGGAACTACGTGACGGCGACAAAACCCGTTACGGAGGAAAAGGCGTACTAAAAGCTGTAGAAAATATAAATACCCTTATCGCTCCGGCATTGAAAGGAATGGACTCTCTGGACCAGCGCGGCATAGACATGGCCATGCTTGCCCTGGATGGGACTCCCACTAAATCAAAACTGGGTGCAAACGCTATTCTAGGTGTCTCTCTGGCCGTGGCAAAAGCTGCCGCCAATTATTTGGATATCCCTCTTTACAGATACATAGGCGGAACAAACACCTACATCATGCCTGTACCGATGATGAATATCATTAATGGAGGTTCGCACAGTGATGCTCCCATCGCTTTTCAAGAATTCATGATTCGTCCCGTCGGTGCCCGGACATTCCATGAGGCCTTACGGATGGGTGCCGAAGTATTCCATGCCTTGAAAGTGGTATTGAAAAAACGCGGACTGAGCACAGCAGTAGGTGATGAAGGCGGTTTCGCCCCTGCACTGGATGGCACGGAAGATGCATTGAACTGTATCCTTGCCGCTATCGAGGCTGCCGGATATGAGCCGTTTAAACATATCACCATCGGTCTGGATTGTGCTTCCTCCGAATTTTATCATGACGGCATCTATGACTATACCAAGTTTGAAGGTCCCAAAGGGGAAAAGCGAAGCGCTGCCGAACAGGTTGCTTATCTGGAAAAATTGAGTTGGGACTATCCTATTGATTCGATAGAGGATGGTATGGCAGAAAACGACTGGGAAGGATGGCGCATGCTGACCGAGCGTCTGGGCAACCGCTGCCAGCTGGTAGGCGATGACTTGTTTGTCACCAATGTGAAGTTCCTGGAGAAAGGAATCAGTGAAAGTTGTGCGAACTCCATTCTGGTAAAAGTGAACCAGATCGGCTCACTGACCGAAACATTGGATGCTATTGAAATGGCTCAACGCAACGGCTATACCACTGTGACCAGCCACCGTTCCGGTGAAACGGAAGATGCTACCATTGCGGACATCGCCGTAGCCACCAATAGCGGACAGATTAAAACCGGTTCACTGAGCCGTAGCGACCGTATGGCGAAATACAACCAGTTGCTCCGCATTGAAGAAGAGTTGGGCAACCGTGCCGTATATGGATATAAAAAAATAACACGCAATTTTAAAGCGTAAGCGGTTTATATCCCAAATTCCATAAACGAAGAATGCCTCAAGAGGGATCGTGATGATTCCGGCTTGAGGCATTACTTTTGCACTATTATTTAATCTCAACTGGGCTACAACGTTTTTTCCTCCCATTCCTCCACCGTCATGGTTTCCGATGAAAAACTGATACCAATAGCCGTGACTTTGCGCGTGTCCGTCTGATAAGGTATAGCATATCCTTTGTCCTCTATCTGCTGTAAGGCTTCAGCAGCCGTACCATCCAGTTTAAACTCAAATATATATACATAATCCTTTGTCTCCAATACACAGTCCACTCTTCCTCTTGACTGAGTTTTCTCTACATGCAACTGGCAATATACCCCAAGCAAACGGAGAATCAGATAGAAAGTATATTGAAAATGTTTTTCTGTCGCTTCAACCGTCTTTATCGAGCCATGAGAATCATAAGGTATATCCGCAAGGAAAGAAGTTAAAGCTGAACAAAAAGCCGTAGTTTCCCCTTCCTCAAGTAAAATGACGGCATCTACAATCCAGTTGGAAACTTCAAATTCTTTGGGTTTGAAATAATTGGCTGCCACCATGGTCAGAAATCCCTTTTTAACCTCATTATTTGGAAAGTCCAACAGGTAACGGTTTCTTCGGGGGTCGTATTCCTTGATCGTCAGATAGCCGCTTTGATAAATCATGGGCAGTGGTTTTTCCACATCTGCCTTATAATCGACAAACATCGAAGGATCATAGTAACGCCCGGTCAATTCATCCATTTGCTCGTGGTTATGCCGCAGAAGCTTGACCAAATAAGTAGGAGTACCTGATGCAAACCAATAGTCGCGGATATCATTCATATAAAATGCATTGAGAAGGCTGAAAGGATTATAGACACCAAGCAAGCCGCTGCCAAAATGATAGCCATCGTATTGCATTTTGAGCACTTCTTTCATTTCCTCCATCGTATGGTTGAACCTTTCAGCTAAATTGGCAATGGGTTCTGCAAAATAATGTTCCAACTCTTCCTGAGTTATACCACACAATGACTGATAATGATTATCCATACTGATATCTATAGGCTGGTTGAATCCGCTGAACACACTGACCTGTGAGAATTTAGTCACTCCTGTAAGCAGCACAAACTTCAGGTATTCATCAGCTCCCTTAAAAGTGGAATAGAAAGCTTTCAATACTTCACGGTTAGCATCTTCCAAAGGGGTATCCAATGCATCGAGGATAGGTTTGTCATACTCATCTATCAGTACCACGGCACGATGCCCCGTTTGCTGATAGGCTAGAGAAAGTATTTGTTCGAACCGCTTCCCCATAGGAACCTCACGAGGAGTCTCTCCATAGATTTTCTCCCAGTTGGCAAGATAATATTCTATGGTAGCTTCCAAGTTTCCTTTTTCCGTAAAGTTAACGCCGTTGAAATCTATCTTGAACACAGGATACTGATGCCAGTCTTTCTCCAACTTCGCTATCATCAAGCCGTCAAAAAGTTCCTTGCGCCCCTTGAAATAGGCATCCAACGTGCTTACCAACAAGCTCTTCCCAAAACGACGGGGACGGCTAAGAAAACAAGTTTTGGTCGTCGTTACCAAACGATAAACCAAATCGGTCTTATCCACATAGACCCAATTACCTTCTATTATTTGATCAAAACTCTGTATGCCAATGGGATATTTCATCATTCTCTTTTTCTTAAATGGATTGTTAATGCGAAGATAACGACTTCTCTTCGCATTAACAATAAAAGTTGGAAAACAAATTCATTTCAAGTGAATTTTAAAGACAAGTCCACCCGAGAAGTATTTCCCATTATTCAGTTCAGCAACAAGATTTACATAATCTTCCCAGAAACTGTACTCAAAACCTACATTGCAAGTTCTTGCATCATACTCCGCCATCAGGTTCAAGCCATTTATCATTTTTACAACCCAAGATTCTTGCGCAGGCAATCCCAACCGGAAATTCACCCCTATAGCCGGACGGTTATGATGCTCCCAGGTAGCCGGCCGGTCCAGCACCCAGGCAAGATGCACTCCCAACATTCCCAGATTATCAAACCCAACATGCTTCGTAGCGGCAATATAGTAACGGGTAAAAAAGCAATTACCGCCATTCTGGTCACGACTTGATATGCCTCCTCCACCGTAACTGTCATGAGTACCCGGATCGTCAGCCCCTACCACGATCTGTGGAGTCCACGTTTTCCACCATCCCTCTTTCCAGACACGAAGACGGAAATTGAAAGACCTGTCCTGATTGGTGTATTTCCCCCACGACTGCTCCGGGAAATAAGTAGAACCCTCATTGGCGTAATTCAACGTACAGGTATATCCCACTTCCAGCCAGGGAAAAAACGTGATGTTGAGATAATAGTTGAAGGTATATCTCACATCAAAATCATAATAATGCAACGGGGTTATGTCCAGCACATTACCTCCAAGCATAAACGTTTTGTCCCGCTGCATATCGGCCGTCGGAGCATGAAGCAGTCCGGTCGTACCTCTCAACGCCTGTCCACTGACGGAAAAACTGATTGACAGAAATACCAAGACAGCCGTAAGTACCCTGTATAATCTCTTCTTATTTGATATAAATCCCATCTTTTTTCAGCCTTTCTGTGCCAACAGCCATTCAAAGTACTTTTCATGCTCATCCACCAAATGTTCCCACGAATACGCTGTACGGATCTCCTCTAAATTTGCCGCGATAAATTTTTCCTTATCACGCACTACATATACAGCCATATCATTCAACAGCCCGGTTACTTCCGCCGGAGTACTATAATGGTTCACCTGTAAAATCATGTGAAATTGATTTTCAATGACTTTTACCACTGATAATCAGCTATATAAGAAAACAACGGTACAACTATCAGTTAATGGAAAGAGGGAGTGGAAAAGTTGCTTTGAGGGAGTGAAAGGATTAGAATAGGCTTGAGTTGAGGCTATGAGATTTAACTAAACATTAACAGTTGATAAGTATTTTTATAGATAGTAGACGCCTTGAGGTAAAAATGTCGGCTAATACGAATTTAGGAGACTAACAATCCACCAAGTGAATAGAGAACGAAGAACCTATAAGCACAATAGCTTCAAATATCATTCGTGGAGAGTGTGTATTCACCTGATTATTACTACTTTTGCGGAGAGAAACAAAAAAAACACCTAAAATAAATCGCGTTTATGAAACTTTCGGGGCTAAATCTGCACCTAACGAGGCAAAACAAACAAAACAAACGAAGTATGACAGACCCACCAACTAACGAAAGGGATTTTGCCTCGCTCATAAAGCAGCACTCTCGAATTATCAACAAGGTCAGCTATTTCTATGCTACCGACAAATTGCCGTTTGATGACCTTCGGCAAGAAATCTATGTCAACATCTGGCTGGGATTAAAACAGTTCCGAAGTGACAGCAAAATATCTACATGGATTTATCGGGTAGCAGTAAATTCGGCACTCATGGCCTTGCGTTCGTCAAAATCAAACATAGAAACCGTATCGGTTGATTTTGGTCTGCTCGACCTCTCTTCCGAGATTGACGATGCGCAAAAGGAGAATCTTCAAGTTCTGCACTCACTAATTAATAGACTTGAAGATATGGAGAAAGCTATCATACTCCTTTGGCTTGATGAGTATTCGTATGATGAAATAGCTGATACACTCGGCCTTAAACGCAATACTGTTGCAGTTAAAATCCACCGTATTAAAGACAAACTCTCAAAACAGATGTAATATGCAACTCAACGAACTTAAAAAAAGCATGTCAACGCTTGAGCAGGTGCTCGCAAAGACAAACTCTGACATCAAGATAAATGTGTCAACCTTCCAAACTGCCAAAACCAAGATACTCAAAAAAATCCGTCAAGGATTTGTGTCCTGCATCATCCTCGCTATTGTTTTCACAGCAATGGCACTCGGCAACGTAGAACCTCAATCGTTCCCCAACTATCTTAAAATTGGCATGGCTGTATGTCTTGCTGTGGGTGCGGTGTGGTACATCTTTGTGTACCTCCAACTAAACCGTATAGATGTGGCGGCTCTCTCTCCGGCGAATCTATTTTCCAAGACGGCAAACATAAAACTGATGATGATTTCGGGAGAGGTGTTCTTCATTGTTTGCCTCGTCATTTTTTTCACACTCCTTTTCCAATCTTTTTGGAGTTATAACCAAACAGGACTTTGGGCGATGGTTGCTACTATACTGTTTGCTATCGTTTACGGCATAGTCTATATGTGGCCGCAATACGTAAAACTGTTCCGTGACCTCAATTCCATAAAGGAATAAATCCAGTCTATTTATACTCTTCAAGTAAGCCGCTCACAATCCGGGCGGCTTTCTTATATCGTAAACCACCTATTGCAGTCCCCTTAAAGGAAAGTTGAAAACGCGAAGGACTTGTCAAGGAATTATTATTTACTGCTAAAAAACAGGTTTTTGGACGCATGGAGAACCAATAGCGGTACAAAAAGAGGGAAAATGAGCCTTGAAACGCTGATTTTTACTTGTTAACGAGAGACTTTTACGAGATTTTCCCTATCTTTGTATATGGATTGAGGCAACTCTCTCCACGACATTTTGAAATAATAAGAAGCGTTATGCTCATCTTGTAAGTGAAAACGTAGGAACTTTTCATTCGGTGCAAGAGATAGCATAGTGGTTCTCACGCACATAGCGTGGACTGTTATTGTTACATCTGCACTAATGGTTTCCTACGACCTTCACTTAGACGTGGCATAGTCGGCTCACGTTTCCTTTAACTATAATCCTCCCTTGAGCCAGTAGGGTATGAATGTATGAGATGCTTTTGCGGCTAAGATACAGATATATGAAATAAAAAAGTTGTGTCCGTGATACAATATTTCATGGACTTTGGCATTAACATAGAAACAATTAAAAATAGAACAATAATGAAAACCAAGTTTTTTTTCGGGATGTTGTTCGTGGTATTCCTTACTGTGGCAGGGCTGACAGCATGCAGCGATGATAAGGAGCCTGAAATACCTGCATTTGTTGAAAATGCAAGGATATTGGAAAATGGGGAAACCCTTTCTCCTGGAACAATCGTTCATCTGGAAGGTCAAGGCTACCTTGAAACCGATGATGTAACTTTGAATTTCTTTTGGGAAACAGGCGACAAACTCATTCCGGAAGGGTCGATCAAAGGATATTATGCAAAAGTCATATCTAAATCATCCAATGGAATAACAATCCAAATGCCGTATAGGAAACCTGCTTCTCGCGTTGAGGTAAACCTCATGCGTGATGGCAAAATTATGAATATCGGCAACGTAAATCTTACCAATGGTCTTACTCCAATAGGACTTAACTTGTATGGCGTGTACAACGCAACTAAAATTGAAACGAACTTAGAAAAACAAATAACAAGGTGGGTTGCCGAAGACAACGACATCAGCGATTTGGAATCATGGACTTTGGATATACACCCCGATTTTCATTCAGCCGTAGGTGTATATAGAGCATACGGTATTTGTGGATTATCAAAAGAAAACGATAATCAGTACCCATTTTTCTTTGATTTATGCACACAAGAATGGAGCAAACTTAGTGATATAAATACGATTGCATTGTTCAGCAATGGCAGTGTAATTGGAGCGATACAGAGCTATGACGGTAAATTGTATGGGGCTAACACTATTTCGGATAATTTAGAGCGTTCGGAATATTATGCAAGTTCAAGGGCTTCGTCACCACAACCTACGTTGAGATTCACATTGCCAGATAGGATAAATGCCGAACAATTAGGTGAGTATCCCGGAGCATTCACATCTCAGTATATACTACTATCAGCGAATAAAGGAAATGGGAAATGGATTCCTGTATTATTCCATCCTTATAATGGTTTTGCCACATTAGATGAAATTGATGCAGACAGACTTATACCATTTTCTGTGCGTACAACTACAAAATATGAAAAAGAAAATTCCCAATGGATATATGGTTTCATCGTTGTACGAGGGGAAAGTGAAAATGGCTGTATGAGTTTATTCTATGCAATAGATGACAATCTTTCTCTTATGAAAGAGCCAATCACTTCATATCCTAATAAGACATTATCTGCAACTGCAAATTATGACAGACCCGGAACGCTGACTGTTCATTTTGAGGCAAACCGAAGTGGCAATGTCACATCCGAATACTCATTTGAAAAAAAAGAATGGTCTCCAATCAATGTATTTGGTTCGTTTGACGAAATTGTATGGATTAATTGATATTGAATTGTCATAACGAGTACCTTTGTCCTCTCTCAATCTTCCAATCATACCGACCTTCCGCGACATCGCCAACCTCGTTGAGTGTATGGCGATGTTTTATTTCATCAAAGGGCTGTCGGTGTTCCGCATAGCCACAGAGCCATGAGCCGACCGCTTTCTGCTGCTCGGTGGTCTCGCCGTAGCTCTGCATGACGCTCTTGATGTCGGCGGCTTCGGAGGGAGAGAAGATTGACTTGTGCCGTTCCGTGGCGAAATGGATAATCGCTTCAATGGCTCGCCTGAACACCTCGCTTGCCTTGTAGAGAATATCAGCGATGATATTCAGAATATCCCGGCTCGTTTTCAGCGCACCCTGCAACCGCTCTATGGTCTTGTCCTTCTCCGCAGTTGCCCGGCTCACCGCCATGCGGATGTGGTGCTGCTCCCCGCTCTTCTGCTCCCGGAGCTGCCGCAGTGCCGTGTCTCTCTCGGATTCAAAGCTGTCAGCCATTGCCATGGCACTGTCACGCTCCAGTTCGACCGTCCGCTTCGCATCGGTCAGTGCCTTTGTCCGCTTCGCTACCTCTTTCCTGACGGCATCGGGGAAGGATTCTTTGATATGCTCGTTCTCGGCTTTCAGCCTCTCGTTCTCCTGCTCGATGGCTGCGTACTTGCCCTTGCCGAAAAAGTTGGCGATGCCGGACTTTATGCTGTCCGTGTTCTCACGGTCAACCTCTCTCGCACGTTCCTCCTTTTCGGCGATTTCGCTGTCAAGTTCCGCGCTGCGCCGCTGCTTCTCCTCGTTCCCGATTTGTAGTTTTTCATGTTCGGATTTGGCATTGTCCGTCTCACGGATCGCGGCATCCCTGTCGGCTTCGGCTGCTTCCTTTTCCGCCTTTACCTGTTC
>ERZ1673697.935-NODE-935-length-39411-cov-6.045254_pt1 | contig 39411 bp, 37 predicted proteins | sample MGYA00580227_ERZ1673697 | MGnify/ENA primary metagenome ERZ1673697 (study PRJEB41218, sample SAMN15661759) | gut metagenome | host: Homo sapiens | place: Canada: London | collected 2015-08-20/2019-03-30 | study: EMG produced TPA metagenomics assembly of...
CAAGAAAAACGCTTCTGGAGTGCTGACCAAAAGCGTTTTGTCTACAGTCTGAGGAATTGTGGTGACACAATTCTTTTTTCTTAGTATAATAAACCCATGAAATTCTTATTAACAGCTATTAATGCAAAATTCATACATTCCAATCCCGCCATATACAGCCTGCGGGCCGGTGCGGGAGAAAAATTAGAGCCTCATGTGGAACTGGCGGAGTTCACCATCAATGAATCCTTGGAAAGCATTCTGGAAGGCATTTGGAAACGCCAGCCGGAGGTGATCGGTTTTTCCTGCTATATCTGGAACTGGAAGCTGATCCGGGAGATCCTGACAGAACTGCCGAAGATACTGCCGGATACGGAGATCTGGCTGGGTGGACCGGAGGTTACCTATGACGGTCCGGGGCTTTTAAGAGAGTTCCCTCAGGTTACCGGAATCATGGTGGGAGAAGGAGAAGTCACTTTCCGGGAAGTGCTGGATCAATATGTGCGAGAAGCAGAAAGCACCGGACAGTCTGAACAACAACCCGAATCCGACAGCACAGAACAGCAGGTAGCAGACCGAAGGGGAACGGTTGCAGGAAAGTCTGTGGTAGAACGTTTCGGACAGATTCCGGGATTATGTCTTGCTTCCGGTTATACGGCACCCAGAGACCTGACAGATCTGACCACATTGCCGTTCCTCTATGAGAACATGGAACCCTTTACGAACCGGATCATCTATTATGAGACCAGCAGAGGATGTCCCTACCGGTGTAGCTATTGTCTGTCCTCCATAGATAAGAAGGTAAGACTACGTGACATAAGTGTCGTAAAGAGAGAACTTCAGTTTTTTCTGGACCAAAACGTGAAACAGGTGAAGTTTATAGACCGTACCTTTAACTGTGACCACAAACATGCCATGGAGATCTGGCAGTATATTTACGAACATGACAATGGTGTCACTAACTTCCATTTCGAGATTTCTGCGGACATTTTGCGCGAAGAAGAGATCGCATTGTTGAACCGCTTCCGTCCGGGACTGGCACAGCTGGAGATCGGGGTGCAGTCTACGAATCCGGAGACAATACGAGCTATTCACCGTGTCATGGATGTGGACAAGCTGGAGAAAATTGTTGCGGCCATTCACAGAGGACAGAATATTCATCAGCATCTGGATCTGATCGCCGGGCTGCCCTATGAGAATTATGAGAGTTTCGGCAGATCCTTCGACCGGGTCTACGGGATGCAGCCGGAGCAGCTGCAGCTGGGTTTCCTGAAAGTATTAAAAGGCTCCGATATGCATGTGCATGCACAGGAATACGGAATCCGTTATCTGGAACAGCCGCCCTATGAAGTGCTGTATACCAACTGGATCAGCTACGGCGAAATCCGGAGACTGAAACGGATCGAAGAAATGGTGGAGCTGTATTACAATAGCGGGCAGTTCACCCATACCCTGCCGGTTCTGGAAAAAGCATACCCCGGTCCCTTTGCCATGTATGAGGCACTGGCGGATTATTATCAGGAACAGGGATATTTTACCAACAGCCCCGCCAGAGCCTACCGGTATCAGATCTTATTGGAGTTCGCAGCGATGAAAGATCCGGCCGACCGTGAGATTTACAGAGAACTTCTGACTTATGATATGTATCTTCGGGAGAACCTGAAGAGCAGGCCTGCGTTTGCGGCAGAGATCACGGAAGAGGAAAAACAGGATATCCGCCGTTTTTACCAGACGGAAGAGCAGGAGAGACATTATCTTTCTGCCTATGATCAGTATGACTGGAAACAGCTAAGCCGAATGACACACTTAGAACCGTTCCGGTATCCGGAACCCCATTACGTGTTGTTTGATTATCAGGAGAGGAATCCGCTCAATTATGAAGCCAAGGTGCAGGTGATCGGGTATCCGATATTATAAGTACAGGAGAAGCTCGGTTCATAAGAATTGAGGTAGGCAGTCAGAATATATCGGAAGTATTGCGGAAGGATAAGAAAATAGTATGTATGACACTTATGTCAGTATAGATTTGGAGACCACGGGCCTGAATCCCAAGAGAGATCGGATCATAGAGATCGGTGCGATCCGTGTGGAGCAGGGACAGATTGTGGAAGAATTTTCTACGTTTGTGGATCCGGGGCGGAAATTGGAAGAACGGATCACAGAACTGACAGGAATCCGGGACGAAGACCTTGCGGATGCACCTCAGCTGGATGAGGTTTTCCCCAAATTATTGGAATTTATGGGAGAATTACCGTTGCTGGGACACAGCATTTTGTTTGATTATTCTTTTTTGAAAAAAGCGGCAGTGGACCGGAAGATTACTTTTGAGAGATCGGCGGTGGACACTTTGCAGGTCGCCCGGAAATATCTGCAGGAACTGCCTCATCGTAATCTGGGGTATCTGTGTCAGTATTATGAGATCCCGCATCATGCACACCGGGCTCTGGAGGATGCGAAAGCCACGGACCGGTTGTTCCGAAAGCTGGCAGAATTGTTTTATCAGGAGGAAACCGGTGGACAGGCATCGACAGAATCCGTCGAAAAGAAAGCAAACAATAATCTGTTTGAGCCGCAGCCATTACATTTTCAGGTAAAAAGAGATACGCCCGCGACGAAACCGCAAAAAGAGCGGTTATATCGTCTGGCAGAGCAGCATAAGATAACTTTGGAGGTCGATGTGGAAAAGCTTACCCGCAGTGATGCGAGCAGGCTTGCGGATAAGATTCTTGCAAAGTACGGACGATAGAATTACGTAAAGCGGAACGCAGTTCTTCCGCACGGAGGATCAGATCGGCAATTTTGTCATATTCCTCCCGGCCGGCATAGATTTTAGCCAGCGCATAGTAAGTATGGCTGACGTCGGTGCCGATGGAGACGGCATACGCGAGAACCGTTTCCGCATCTTCTGTCAGACCGGATTCCAGAAGCAGATCGGCCCATTGCTGCAGAGTACGTACCAGTACGGTGTAATTCTGATCATACTGGGACAGCGGTGTAATGTTCGCAGTGCCGTATTCCAACTTGAGGTCGGTGTTGGTGAAGCCTGTGAGATTTACGACCGGCTGTGTGGATAGATAGGTCAAAAGCTCCTTATATTCCCGGGCTTTTTCATCCTCCGACAGAGCATTCATGGGAAGTTTTTCCAGAGGAATCTTTACATAATCCAGACCATCAAGGGGTTTTTTGCGGACAGAGTTGGCCTTTTTTTCCCGGTCCCAGAATTCCTGCTCTTTCTTCTCGGTAAGGGCTCGCTGACGACGTGTATTCTGTGCCACAACAAGGATGGTATACACGAAAACAATAAATATGAATAAACTTGCCAAAAACTTTAAACTCATATATAATATCCTTTCAGAGTAAAAGTGATTTTTGAAGCATTTATGGAGGTTTTTACCATGTTTAATATGAATAATAAAAAAGTAAAACAGCGAATCTCCGCAGCTATCATCGTGCTGCTTGTGATTGCTATGATCGTACCTACTATAACATCTATTTTCTACTAATTCAACTGCGGATGGAACAGTAGATGTGCCCGAAGGAAGGGCAGAGGAGTATTATGAATAAGTATCGTAAGGGGTTTTACGGCATTCTGTTATTGACTTTGACAATGCTGTTCGGAATGACAGCGCAGGCCAAGACAGATGATACTATTAAGACAGGAATTTATGCCGGGGATGTGGAACTATCCGGAATGACGGCACAGGAAGCAACAGCGGTTATCGAAGAACATATCGAAAGTCTGAAGGATGTGGAGATCACACTGCTTGCGGCAAATGATCACGATGTGACCACCACAGCCGGAGATCTGGGTGTGACCTGGAAAAATCCTGAGCTGGTGCAGGAAGCATTGGAACTGGGGACACATGGAAATGTCATTGAGCGTTACAAGATCCTGATGGATCTGCAGCATGAAAATTACGTATATCCCATTGAACTGGATTTTGACTTACAGGCGATCAACGATCTGCTGACCAGATGCACTAAGTATGATCAGGAAGCCATCAACGTCTCTCTGAAGCGGGACGGCGGTAAATTTACCGTAGTGGAAGGTCAGACCGGATATGTGTTGGATGTGGAGAAATCTATCGATGCGGTATATGACTATCTGACAGAAGAATGGAATCATGAGGCCTGCAGCATTCCTTTGGAGATCGTAGTGGATGAGCCGAAGGGAAGTGCTGAGGAACTGGCACAGGTAACGGATGTATTGGGAAGCTTTACCACATCTTATAAGACATCCGGATCCTCCAGAAGTGCAAATGTGGCGAACGGCTGCAGTCTGATCAACGGAACGACTCTGTATCCGGGAGAAGAATTTTCTACTTATAAGACGGTATCTCCTTTTTCCGTGGCGAACGGCTATTACATGGCGGGTTCTTATGTCAGCGGAAAAGTGGTAGACAGTCTGGGCGGCGGTATCTGCCAGGTATCCACTACCCTGTACAATGCAGTATTACTTGCGGAGCTGGAAGTAACGGAACGTTATAATCATTCCATGATCGTAGGCTATGTGGATCCTTCCGCAGATGCAGCGATCGCGGAGAGCTCCGGCAAAGATTTTAAGTTTGTAAATAATACAGATGCACCGATCTACATAGAAGGCTATACGCATGACAAGCAGATCACGTTTAACATCTATGGCAAGGAGACCAGAGCTGCCGGACATTCGGTACGTTATGAAAGTGAAGTGCTGGAGACGATCACACCCCCTGCGGATCAGATTTATGCGGATGCCGGTCAACCCATCGGTTATATCGTAACAGAGAGTGCGCATATCGGCTATAAGGCAAGACTGTGGAAGATCACGATGGAAAACGGTGTAGAGGTCAGCAGAGAACAGGTCAACAGCAGTACTTATAAGATGGTGCCCCGCAGTGCCACTGTGGGAACCGCTACCTCGGATCCCCAGGCGTATGAAGAGATCATGGCAGCTATCAGTACAGCGAATATTGACCATGTGAAAAATGTGGCAGCAGCGTTAAATGCAAGAGCAGCAGCGGCTGCTGGGCAGACAGAAATCGTAGACGACTAAAGGTGAGACAATGAACAGCGGTAAGGTACCCGTGAACGTCTTGAAACGTTCCGTTCTCAGACAACTGAAGAATAAAAGATCGGAAATAGCAAATAGCGCAGGTCTGGGGGCAGACTGCGCTATTTTTGAGCCTTTTTCGGAGGGGCAGCTGGTGACCTGTGTTCAGGAGGGCGTAGTGGAACTTTGCTGTGAGAACGATCTGGCGGAAGCGGAAAGAGAAGATCCATCCGTGATGCCTATGCGTCGCTTTTTCCAGAAATGTGCCAACAATCTGGCAACTGCCGGTGCAGAGCCCGTGGCAGCGGAATTGGTGATCTTCCTGCCGGAGAGCGTGGAAGAACCGGAATTGAAAGCACTGATGTCCGAAGCGGAAGGTATTGCCGCAGAGTTAAACATACAGATTATCGGCGGACAGACCAGAGTAAGTTCCGCGGTACGGCAGCCCCTGGCCACGGTGACCGGATATGGCATCCGCAAGACTGGTGCGGTGCAGATGGATGTGCGGAAGAAGCTGGCGGGACAGGATATTATCATTACGAAATGGATCGGCCTGGAAGGCACTGCGGATCTGGCGGCCCGGAACCAGGAAGAACTCCTGACGAGATACCCGGCGTATCTGGTGGAAGAAGCTGCGGCGTTTGATCGGTATTATTCTATTTTGCCGGAGGCCGCTACCGCCGTGAAGTCCGGCGGTTGTACCATGCATGATATTTCCGAAGGCGGTGTATTTGCAGCGCTGTGGGAGATGGCAGAGGGTGCAGGTGTTGGACTGACAATAGATATGAAGAAACTTCCTCTCAGACAGGAGACAGTGGAGGTATGTGAATTCTGTAATGTAAATCCGTATGAACTCAGATCCGGCGGCAGCCTGATCATTGCAAGCCCGGAGGGAACCGCAGTGGTGGAAGCACTGGCGGCAGAGGGAATTCCGGCAGTGATCGTAGGAAGATTTACAGACAGTAATGAACGACTGATCCTGAATGAGGACGAAGTTCGTTATATGGATCGTCCTCAGAGAGATGAGATCTATAAAGAAACAGAATAAAAGGAGATAGAGGCATGAGAGAAGAATTATTAGCGATCATAGAGAAGAACAGCAGGATCGATCTGAAGGAACTGGCAGTGATCCTGGGAGTGGAAGAGATCGATGTGGTAAATGAACTGGCAGCACTGGAAGCAGAAGGGATCATCTGCGGTTATCATACCCTGATTAACTGGGAGAAGACAGACATTGAAAAAGTAAGCGCTCTGATCGAGGTACGTGTAACTCCCCAGAGAGGCCAGGGCTTTGACAGTATTGCAGAGCGTATCTACAAATATCCTGAAGTACGCAGTGTGTATCTGATGTCCGGAGCGTATGATCTGATGGTCATTCTGGAGGGTAAGACCCTGCGGGAGGTATCTAATTTTGTATCTGACAAGCTGTCCACACTGGATTCCGTGCTGAGTACAGCAACGCATTTTATCCTGAAGAAATACAAGGATCACGGAACCGCATTTGCTGTAAAAAAAGAAGATGAAAGAGAGATGATCACCCCATGAGAAATCCATTAGCTGATAAAGTAGTGGATATCAAACCATCGGGTATCCGCAAATTTTTTGATATTGTAAGTGAGATGCAGGATGCAATCTCTCTCGGTGTGGGAGAACCGGACTTCGACACTCCCTGGCACATCCGGGATGAGGGCATCTATTCCCTGGAAAAGGGAAGAACCTTTTACACCTCCAATGCAGGTCTGAAGGATCTGCGTCAGGAGATCTGCAACACGATCCAGAGAAAACAGGGTGTAACCTATGACTGGCAGCACGAAGTGCTGGTAACGGTCGGTGGTTCCGAGGCTATCGACATCGGACTGCGTGCCATGTGTAATCCGGGAGACGAAGTGCTGATCCCCCAGCCCAGTTATGTATCCTATGAGCCCTGTGCGGTCCTGGCAGGAGCAACGCCGGTGATCATTGATCTGAAGGCGGAGAATGAATTCCGCCTGACTGCAGAGGAACTGGAAGCAGCGATCACGGACAAGACAAAAGTGTTGATCCTTCCTTTCCCGAACAACCCTACCGGTGCCATCATGGAGAAGTCTGATCTGGAAGCCATTGCGAAAGTTATCGAAGAACATGACATTTTTGTTATGTCTGACGAGATCTATTCTGAGCTTACTTATAAAGAGAAGCATGTGTCCATCGTCAGCCTGCCCGGCATGAAGGAGCGTACCATTTACATTAACGGTTTCTCCAAGGCTTATGCCATGACCGGTTGGAGACTGGGCTATTGCTGCGGACCGGCTGCTATCATCCAGCAGATGACGAAGATCCATCAGTTTGCCATTATGTGTGCACCTACCACCAGCCAGTATGCGGCAGTGGAAGCATTGAAAAACGGAGATCCCGACATCGAGGAGATGCGCACGGCCTATAATCAGAGAAGACGCTTTTTGATGAATGCGTTCCGTGAGATGGGACTGGAATGCTTTGAGCCTTACGGTGCATTCTATGTATTCCCCTGCATCAAGGAATTCGGCATGACCAGTGAAGAGTTCGCCACCAGATTCCTGGAGGAGGAAAAAGTAGCTGCCGTGCCCGGAACCGCATTTGGTGACAGTGGCGAGGGGTATCTTAGAATCTCCTATGCGTACTCCCTGGAGAAGCTGAAGACCGCCATCGGCAGACTGGGACATTTTGTAGAGAAATTAAGAGCAGAACAAAATAATAAATAGTTACAAGCATTTTTAAGTAACTATCCGGAATCGCAGTCCATAAGCGGTGTCGGATAGTTACTATGCTGTAGAGGATAAATTATGCATATGATATTACACCAGCCTGCACTGGAAAGAGTGCTCTTCTTGAATTATTAATCTGTTTTTATCGGCAAGATATAAATGGATTTTAAAAGTAAAAAATTTGAGATATATTGCCGATGGTGATATAATATTTCCGGTGAGCCGTTTTACGGAGGTTGTGTATGAAATATGTAAATGTAAATGAAATAGCTGCAAAATGGAATTTATCAGAAAGAAGTGTAAGAAATTATTGTGCCCATGGAAAAATTCCGGGTGTAATTCTTGATGGGAAAACATGGAGGATTCCGGAGGATGCCGTAAAGCCGGTCAGAAAGAAACGAGCGGAAAAAATAGCAAAAGATCTTTTGACCAGATTAAAAATGGAAAAGGAAGCAGGGATACCGGGAGGAATATATCATAAGGTTCAGATCGAACTGACATATAATTCGAATCATATGGAAGGCAGCCGCTTGACCCATGATCAAACCAGATATATTTTTGAAACGAATACCATTGGAATTCAGGATGAAGTTGTGAATGTGGATGATATTGTTGAAACAGTCAATCATTTCCGATGCATTGATCAAATAATAGAGTTGGCAAACTATAATCTGAGTGAGGCATTTATTAAACAGTTACATTATATTTTGAAATCAGGAACGTCAGATAGCAGAAAAACGTGGTTTGCTGTTGGTGAATATAAACGTTTTGAAAATGAGGTCGGAGGAAGCGCAACAGCAAAGCCCGCCGATGTATCCGGAGAAATGCGGAATTTATTAAGCAGATATAATCTTTCAAAACAAAAGACGTTGAAGGAAATAATACAATTTCATTATGAATTTGAGAAGATACATCCTTTTCAGGATGGAAATGGCCGTGTTGGAAGATTAATTATGTTTAAGGAGTGCCTCCGTAATGGAATTACCCCTTTTATTATCGAGGATGATATAAAGGAATTCTACTATCGGGGGCTGAAGGAATGGAAGAACGAACAGGGATATCTTATGGATACCTGTCTGACTGCTCAGGATAGATTTAAGGTATACATGGATTATTTTGGACTGGAGTATAAGGATTAAAAACTATATTTTTTACGGAATCAGGAATGAATTCAAGTCTTAATTGCATACCGGGTCCCTGAGCCAGCTTCTGGACTCATTAGCGGAATATCCTGCAAAGCAGGATATAAAGTGCGATAGCACGAATTCGTGAGCTTATAATTGATATAAAAGAAGACAGATAAATTGAGGTGAACTATGGATTATCAGGAAGTACTTAGCCGTTTTACATATGATGACGGAACAGATATCCAGAACCGCATATCGGCAGTAGAAGCCCGTGATTATCGGGAAAATAGGGATATTATCAACGAGATTGTCCTGTGGAAGATGAATCGCAGACCGCAGGTGACAGAGGAATTGATAGATGCCATCTTTTCATTAAAGGAGATCAAAACCCCGTTACAGGTACTGACGGATGAAAAGACAGAGAGGGTTGTAGAAAAATTACTGCAAACGAAGGGAATGCAACTTCCAATGGCGAGTACGGTATTGCATTTTTATTACCCAGAGATATTCCCCATTATTGATCAGAGGGCGTATCGGGAGCTTTATGCTATGGATTATCCCAAAACGATGACGAAGATCCCCATGCTGACAGAGCTCTATCTCAAGTACATAAAAGATTGTTGGGAGTATCAACAGGAGAAGTGCCCGGAAATTGCATTTTCTCAGATAGATAAAGTCCTGTATCAGTTAGATAAGGAAAAAGGTAATAAAGTAATATATTAATTGAGCAATAGAACGAAAAGGAGAATTATGCATATTATATTACACCAGCCGGAGATCCCGGCAAACACCGGAAATATTGGAAGAACCTGCGTGGCTACCGGCACCAGCCTGCATCTGATCGAGCCGTTAGGCTTCCGTTTAAATGAAAAAGAGATCAAGAGAGCCGGTATGGACTACTGGCAGCATCTGGATGTCACCCGATATATGAATTTTCAGGAGTTCCAGGAAATGCATCCCGGAGCGAAGATCTGGATGGCAACCACAAAAGCACATCAGACCTACACCGATGTAAAATTCGGACCGGACGATTACATCATGTTCGGCAAGGAAAGCGCCGGAATCCCCGAAGAGATCCTGGTAGAGCATGAAGAGACCTGCATCCGTATCCCTATGCTTCCCGAGATCCGTTCCCTGAATCTGTCCAACTCTGTAGCAATCGTATTATATGAGGCGCTCAGACAGCAGGGGTTTGAGAGCATGCAAAGGGATGGAGAATTGCACCGGCTGCATTGGAAGGAATCATAAGACTGTAAAAGGAACAATTCGGAGGAATGTTCCTTTTTGATTGGAAAAAATGTATTAAATCATAAAATATTGGTCAGAAAAAATGTTGAATATACAATTGATTTGATCGGAAAAAATGTGATAAACTATATTATGTAAGAAAGGAGGCCGCCAATGAAACGATTTGCCATGAAACAATTACAAAGCTGGAAAGAAAAGGGAAAAAGAAAGCCCATGATTATTATGGGCGCAAGACAGGTGGGAAAAACATGGTTAATGAAGGAATTCGGAAGACAATTTTTCCCCAAAGTGGCATATGTATCCTTTTATAATAATAAGAGAATGAGCGATGTCTTTGAGATGGATTTTGACATTCAGAGAATTCTTATGAATCTTAATATCGAAACAGGGGTCACAATTACTCCCGGAGATACGTTGATCATTCTGGATGAAATTCAGGATGCACCGAGAGTCCTGGAATCTCTGAAGTATTTCTGCGAAGATGCACCGGAGTATCATGTTCTTGCAGCGGGGTCCCTGTTAGGAGTAGCGATTCATCAGGGAGTATCTTATCCGGTAGGCAAGGTGGAACTGTTGGACCTCTATCCTTTGAATTTTAGGGAATTTCTATGCGCCATGGGGGAAGAAGCTTTGTCTGGGGCATTGGACAGCAAGGACTTTTCCATTATAGACAACTTTTCGGATAAATACCTATTTTGGCTAAAAAACTATTATTATACCGGTGGAATGCCTGCAGTAGTTGATCTTTTCAGAGAGCAGAAGGACTATGCCGGTGTTCGGGAGTTACAAAAAGACATAGTACGTCAGTACCGGGGAGACTTTGGAAAACATATAGATGCCAAAGATCTTCCCAGAATTCGTATGGTATGGGAATCCATTCCGATACAGCTGGCAAAGGAAAATAAGAAGTTTTTCTTCGGACAGATAAAAAAAGGTGCCAGAAGTGCAGATTTTGAAATTGCGATACAGTGGCTCTTGGATTGCGGACTGATTTACAAGGTAAATCGTGTGAATGAGCCACATGTACCGCTGGCTGCATACAAAGAGATGAACGTATATAAACTGTTTGTACTGGATGTAGGACTGCTGGGGGCAATGAGTGATTTAGATGCCATGAGTATTCTGGAGGGCAATGATATTTTTGTTGAATTTAAAGGCGCATTGACGGAACAATACGTATTACAACAGATTATTTCGGATACAAAATATACACCTTATTATTACGGAACGGAAAAAGCAACCTTTGAACAGGATTTTATGATACAAATGGGAAAAGATGTTGTTCCCATCGAAGTAAAAGCAGAGACCAACCTGAAATCGCAGAGCCTGAAATGTTATTGTGAAAAGTATCATCCGCAGAAAGCTATCCGCTTTTCGGCAAAGAAATATATTGATCAGGGTTGGATGAAAAATGTACCGTTATATGCGGTGTGCACTTTGTAATGAGTAGATAAAAGTACAAGGAGAAAATATTTATGCAGATCCATGATACAGCATTTATAGCTCCCGGTGCGGTGGTGCTGGGAGATGTGACGATCGGAGAAAACAGCGGAATCTGGTACAATGCGGTGGTCCGGGGCGACAGAGATTCCATTGTCATCGGCAGAGAGAGCAATATTCAGGACAATGCGGTAGTGCATCTGGGCAGCGGATATCCGGTGGAGATCGGAGACCATGTGACCATAGGACACGGTGCGATCGTCCATGGCTGTAAGATCGGTGACAATACCATGATCGGTATGGGAGCCATTCTGATGAACGGCTGTAAGATTGGGAAAAACTGCATCATCGGTGCCGGAGCACTGGTGACGCAGAATGTGGAGATCCCGGATAATTCCCTGGTCGTCGGTAATCCCGGGAAAGTAAAACGTGCTGTTACCGAAGAAGAGATTCGGTGGAATCTGGAGAATGCGCAACTTTATGTGGATGAGGCGCAGGAAGAGATAAAAAGAGCATTTCCTTAACGGAAGTGCTCTTCAAATAATGTAATATTTAGCAAACTATATTCAAAATTATATCTTATGAGAGTGTACGAAAATCTTTGCTAGTTGATATTAGCTGTTGAATTTATATAATTTGATTTCTGGATCTGAAGTAGTAAGTAGATCATCTACAAAATATTGATGCATACGTGGATTGTTAATATCTGCTATTTTCATTAATAAATTTCGGATAATAGGGTTTTTAGCATGATCAATGTCATTTTGTTCTAGGCCGATACCTAATAAAAATTTTTCTAAGTTTTCAGCAATACGAACAGATTCATTTTCAATAAGATGTTCTTTGTAAAATAATTGTTTCATTGGGTAACCTCCTGTTTTTTTATATCTTTAATATGACAGAAAATAGTGGTGTAAAGTTTTTTAATAGGAAAGTTACACAATGCGATCCGTTAGAATCTCTTTTTCATATTTTTTTGGAGAAACATGAAAGGTTTTTGTAAAGGTTTTAATAAAATGAGAGTAGTTCTTGAAGCCAACCGCATAACAGATTTCGGTAATTGATTTTTGCTCAAGAATCATTTTGTGAGCCATGAGCATACGTTTGGATATTACATAGTTCCACAGAGTATTCCCAGTGTAATATTTAAAAAGGTGATTGAGATGGGAACTACTTATATTCAGGTATCTGGATATTGAAGCTACTGATATATTTTCCGTGTAATGATCATCTACATATTGGATAGCATTTTTAACAAGATCAGGAAAAACAGTAATCCCTTCATTTACTTTATTCTGATTTTTTTGGAGAAATTGTATTAAATGTATCAGCGTGATACTTAACCATGTTTCCAAAAGAATATCGGATCCAAACTCATTTTTGGTATTATAATATTGTTGAATCATCCTTTCATTATTTAGAAATTGATTTAAAATTTCATCGGGCAGATGGAAGAAACAGCAGTTATACTGTTCTAAAAATCTGTATATATTGCTGACAGGAGTAGACAATTTCTTTATTACATCTTGGTTTACATGGATAATGACACGCTCATACGCCGTTTCTTTTATAAGATATGGACGATGGAGTTCGTTAGGAGATACTATCAGAGCATCTCCGCGAACCAGATGCTTTCTGATGTTACCCGCAAAGTAATCAATATCTCCTCTAAGAAATACATATATTTCATACTGATCTGAGTGAATGTGTAAGTCAGAGCAGTCTTCTCCTTTTGAAATGACATGGGAGATACTGATGGGCAGATTTAATTCCTCTATTGTATAATTGTTTTCCTGAAAATCTGTTGACAAGCTGATCCTCTCTTTTGACATGGTAAATACCGTATAATATCCACTCCTAAATTGATTTACATTAGTATAGCATGATATGACATAAACACAATAGAAAATGCAAAGATTTCTTTTACAGTTGAGGTACAATATAGATATCAAAACGTTTTGAAGATGAAAAGTTACTATGTGGATAAGAACAGATGATGCCAGGGAAAAGGAGATTTGATATGTTATTTCCGGTAGATAATGAAGCAAGACAGATTAAAGAGTTAAACGGTATCTGGAAATTTAAGAGAGATAACTATTATAAACAGGGATTTGAAGAAAAATGGTTTGAAAAACCATTGGAAGATGTAATCGATATGCCTGTACCATCAAGCTATAATGATATTACTACAGATCAAGAACTGAGAGATCATGTAGGGTGGGTATGGTATGAGAGAAAATTTGCAGTTCCAAGATTATGGAAAGATCAGAGGCTTGTACTACGATTTGGAAGTGTGACGCATCATGCTGTAATATATCTGAACGGAAAAGAAATTACTCGCCATAAGGGTGGTTTTTTGCCCTTTGAGGCAGATGTGACGGAAATGGCCAATGAAGGGGAAAATCGTTTGACAGTAGCAGTAGGAAATATACTGGAATGGGATTGCCTTCCTGTTGGTCATATAGAATATGTTAGGGATGAGATGCATCCCGAAGGCCAGATGGAACAAAAGTTTGATTTTGATTTCTTTAATTATTCGGGTATTCATAGACCGGTCAGATTATATTGTACGCCCAAAGAATATATTGAGGACATTTCGGTTAGAACGACAGTAGATGATAAGGATGGGATGGTACATTATGAAATAAAAACTAATGCAGAAGAGAAATTCATAAAAGTATATATCCGGGATGAAAAGAATCAGGTAGTTGCTGAGAGTAATGAGATGAAAGATATGGTTTTGGTAAAGGACGCACAACTCTGGCAGCCGGGATCAGCTTATTTATATAAACTGGATATTTATTTTGGACAGGATCATTATACTTTGCCATTTGGAATTAGGACGATTCAGCTGACAGAAAAACAATTCTTAATCAATGGAAAGCCTTTTTACTTTAAAGGATTTGGTAAACATGAAGACAGTGATATCAGAGGCAAGGGATTGGATGAGGCATTAAATGTCAGAGACTGTGAATTGCTGAAATGGATCGGTGCAAATTCCTTTAGAACTTCACATTATCCTTACGCAGAAGAAATGATGCAAATGGCCGATCAAAAAGGAATTGTGGTTATTGATGAAGTACCGGCGGTTGGAATGAACTTTTTTGATGGCGAAAATGGAGGTATTTTCACAGAAGATAAAGTAAATGAAAAAACACTAGCATATCATAAGCAGGTATTGAAGGAATTATACCAAAGGGATAAGAACCATCCTTGTGTTGTTATGTGGAGTATTACAAACGAACCGCATTCCAGCGAAGAGGCCTCAAGAAATTATTTTGAGGAAGTTACAAAATATATTAGAAAACTGGATAGTGAAAGACCAATAACGGGAACCATGAATGTTGATGTGGAGGATGATAAGATATCACAGTTTTTTGATGTAGTATGCATTAACAGATATTTTGGCTGGTATGTCGGAGCTGGCAAAATAGAACGGATATATCCTAGCCTAAAGACAGATTTGATAAAGTGGCATGAAAAATACGGAAAACCTGTCATTGTGACAGAATATGGTGCAGATACAATAGCAGGATTGCATAAACTCCCCGAAGTGATTTTTTCAGAGGAATATCAAAAGAGGTGTATTGAAGAAAACAATAAAGCCATGGATGAATGCGATTTTGTGATAGGGGAACATATTTGGGCATTTGCAGATTTTATGACGGCATTTGGACTAAAGAGGGTTGATGGTAATAAAAAGGGTATATTTACGAGGGAACGACAGCCTAAGACAGCAGCGTTTGCAATACGTGAACGATGGAGAAAAATGTTATAATTGCACATTAAGTAATGCCAGAAACAGAATGGTAAAAATCTGTTTCTGGCATTTTATAATGTGAGAAATTATTGTAGTTGCCTATTCGGTTAAACCGATTCGTTCAAATTGTTCTTTAGGTGCCTGATTATCCTTCATCATTTTCTTCATTGCTTGGCAGAGGTGGTCTTCTATATTGCTGTCATGAATAGGGCATTTTTGCTCAGGATCTGTAAGGAGGTCAAACAACATAGTACCAAAACGATAAGAATCTGTAGAGTGGTGAACAGGAACTTTAAAAACCCCACTTTGTTTCATAAAATTGAAAGCATTCTTATCACAAAGTTCTGCTTCTGACATTTCTTCCTGGGAAAAAGGCCGATCCATATGGCAAGGCATAGCAGTATATTCATATAATGGCTGATTTTCTGGATCCTTACAGGAACGCATATAGACATATCGCCCGTCAGTAATACAGATATGACCACCAAAGATACCGAAAAGTGCATAATCACGTATGGGTGTATCATTTCTGATGACAGGGGTCAAACTATGGCCATCCATATACTCTGGGGGAGCAATTTGGAAGAATTCGGCTAATGTAGGTACAATATCAATGGTTTGGGCAAGCTGATTCCTCCGTTCGCCTTGAATGGGATTTCGTGGGTCATAGATGAAGAACGGGATGTGGATCAGTTCTTCATACATAGGCTGAACATTTTTACCCATCCATTCTTTTTCACCAAGCATAAAGCCATGGTCAGTATTGACAATAAGCATGGTATCTTTCCAGAGGTCATATCTATCCATCATATCTAATACTTTTCCAAGATAGTGGTCACACATACTCATAAGTGAGGCGTATTCATAGCGGACATGTCTGGTAGCGGCCTCTCCATATTCGTTCTTTCCATAATCGGGCCAATCCAGATTTTTACCATGGTAGTTATCAGGATATAATTTTTTATATTCATTCTGGGTATAAAAAGGCTCATGAGGGTCGAAAGCCTCTATCTGTAAGAACCACAGGTCTTCATTATGATTTCGTTCAATAAAATCAAGGCCGCTTGTAAAGGTTTTGCATTGTGGCATAGCAGTTTCAGTTGTGATAAATTGCCGGTTTACCCAGTCGTGACGCCAACTTTGTGTATTTTTGCGTCGAGAAAGCGTATCAGGGTAGTCAGGCCAGGCAACCTGTCCCATCCATGGATCCCCCTGTTGTCCACGGACAATTTCATGACTGTCAAATTTGGTTAAATAGCAAGAGCCACCATCCTGCCAGTAATGAAAATGATCTGTGGAAATATGAGTGTAAATTCCCGCATCTTTCATACGCTTAATAACAGAGTCGTCAAACGGTTGCATAGGGCACCAGGATGAATGAAGAAAATTGTAGCGTCCTGTGTGTAATTCTCTGCGTGCGGGCATACAAGGCATGCTTCCGCCATAGAAACAGTCAAAAGTAAGTGCCCTTTCAGCCAGACGCTGAAATTGCGGCATGACGGTCCAGCTACAGCCATAGTTGGGAAGAAAATGCCGGTTTAAGGAATCAAACATTATCATAATTGCTTTCATAAATATATAGCCTCCTGTTTTATATTTCTTTACCACGATAGGAAGAGGGAGAAATTCCTTTTACTCTCATAAACGCTTTGTACATTGTGTTGCTGGATGAAAAACCTGTTTTCTTTGCAATCGTAGTAATCGTCAAATCGGTAGTTGTCAAAAGCCGGATCCCCTCATCAATTCTAAGGCGGAGTATTCTGTCGTTCAAAGTTTCATTGCAACAACTTTTTAGTAACTGAAATACATATTTTTCAGAGATATGGAAAACATCTGCAATGACTCCTGCACAAAGGTTAGGATCGGTATAATTCTGATCGATGTAAGCCAAAATATCTGCCCCGAGGTTTCTGGCGGTACGAGCCATCACAATCCCATACTGCTGTTGCAATTCAATATTCAGATTACGGAATACTTCATAAACAGAATCCAGATCGTATTCGTCCAAATCATTTGGAAGGATAGGAGCGTGGTAGCGTGTTTCCCCGTTTCGTTCTGCTTCCAATGAAAACTGATTACAGACAGTTGCATAAACGGAACGAAGAGAAAAGAACATCTGGCGCAGTTCTACAGAATTTTGTTCGGAATGACTGATTGTCTGGTGGATGGTTTTCAAAATCCGATCAGCATTTTGACCATTCCCACTAAGCAAAGTGCGTTGAAGGTTGTCAAGATCCTGAATGCTAATCAAAGAGCGGACAGCACGAGAGGAATAAGTGTGAGTAAATACATATACACCGTCAATGCGGTATCCGGCGGATAAACGTCGTTTTGCCTGAGTGGAAGCATGCTGGGTGTAGGAAATATCCTGAAAAGGATTGCTGATGCCCACTTTAACAGACTGATTATGGAGTTCACGTATATGTTTTAAACAATTGCTCAACAGATCTGACAGACCTGAAACAGATTCCATTAGGCAGTATATATAGTTTTCTGCCTGATATAATATAATGGTTTTCTGACTTAGCTGTAAAAGCTGCTCATAAAGCAATTCTTTTAATGATATTTCTTTAGAAAAAGTCGTTTTTTCCGGTATAGAAAAAACAAGGGCATTCATAGAAAAAGAAAAATCCCCAAAATACTGTTGAAAAGAGTGAATCTCCTGCTCTGTACTTAGACCAGAAATAAAAAGTTTTTCTTTTAAGCTGTCGGCAACCATAGTATCAAGACTTTCGATGGTTGTCTTGCAATGACTGATTTCCGAGATCATATTTAATACAGTGCCTTCAATTTCCAAAAAAGAATTCTGCACATTGGGCTGTCGATCCATATCGTGAATGATATGAAGGATTCGTTCAATAGGGCGCGAGCGTCTGTAAGCAAAGTAAATGGATGCAATCGTGCCTAAAAGAAATGCTATCCCCAGATCAGCAAAAATTAAACGGATCGTAGCCTGATGAATTGGTTTGAAGTATTCATTTTTGACTCCGATTGTAAGATAACCTTGATCGCTTTGCGGTAAATTTATTATTTCCCACGATTTTTCTGCTAAATTATCTGGATAGTTATGTTGAACTAGAACCTCACCATCGCCATTTTTCAATACAGTAAATCCATAGTCAGAAGCAGACTTTAAGAGAAAACTTTTAGCAACAGCATCCGGGTCTAACTGAACAATCACCAGCATTCTTACATTGGGATCTCCGTAAGTAGGAAAATAATAGGAAAAGTTCAAGGAGTTTCTTATTTCTTCGGAATTAACGCAATCTGTTAGTTGGTCACTATAAAAAGAAATGCCAGTATTATTTAACGGAAAGGTTTCTAACCAGTCAGGAGTTCCTTCGAAGGCACTTGATTTTATATAGGAATAAAAAGAATCTCGGCTGTCAAAAATATAATTTTGTGTAAGTACATAATTGAATTTGGGAAGGTATACCAATACATCCTGAACATACTCAAGATTTTGATAGTACAGTTTAATTCGTTTTTGCAACAGTGTCATGTCATAGAATAAGGAAGAAGATGAACTGCGCGTACTGTTATAATAAATGGACGTAAAATCGCGATCACTGTATAGATTTCTGGTGGCGTTAAAAATAGCCTGCTCTTGGAGATCCAGTTCTCCTAACATACTGGAGGCGTAATCACGTATTTCCGCAATAGCCTGATTTTGTTCAGAACGTTCAAATGCCCGGCATACAGGAAAAAAACATAAAAGAACCAAAAAAATAATTGCAACATAGGTAGATGCAAAAATAAAAAAATCTTTTTTGGCAAAATTGTATATTTTTTCCATATAATCACCTCAATTTTTTGTAATGTGTATACATAATATAGGATGTTTGAAAGGAATGTCAATGGCATAAAGTGAAATTCGTATGGAAGTGTACTAATTTCATTGCCAAGGAAAAATGTCAACTTTACTTTTTTAATTGTGCAGTTTAGAGTAAAAAACACAAAAATGATACGTGAATTCGTCATTTTGACAATTACAAAGAGGAGGCATTGTATGAAACGAAAAGAAACGTTGACAGGAATCTGTTTCGTTCTTCCAGGGCTGATTGGATTCATCATATTTATATTGATACCCGTGATCATGTCATTGGGAATCAGTTTTACGGAATGGAACTTTCTGAAGGGGTGGGATTCAATAAAATTTACAGGATTGAGAAATTATTTGAAACTGTTTAAAGATGATTGGTTTGTTGTATCCTTAAGAAATAACATTTTATTTACTGCGGTGACAGTACCTTGTCTGTTAATTTTGGGATTAGTGATGGCAGATTTGATTAACAGACATACATATGGAGGGTCTGCTATACGGGTAATGATATTTATTCCATACATTGCCAGTGTAGTAGCAGTATGTACAGTATGGCAGGTAATGCTTCAACCGAGTTACGGCCCGATCAATGAGTTCCTGCGTACTATTGGAATTGAAAACCCTCCGAAATGGTTGGTTGATGAACATTGGGCATTGATTGCAATTATGTTGATTAATATCTGGTCGCAGGTAGGATATTATGTTGCGGTATATATGTCAGGACTTAAAAATGTTCCTGCTGATTTGTATGAGGCAGCACAGATTGATGGCGCATCCAGCATTCAGCAATTCCGGTATATTACAGTACCGCAGGTAAGTCCGACGACTTTTTTCCTGGCTATAATGGGAATTATCGGTTCATTTAAGGTATTCGATATGATCAGCGTATTAACAGCAGGTGGACCGGGAAATTCTACTTCAGTAATGGCTTATTACATATATAAGACAGCATTTACAGATTTTAAAATGGGCTACGCCTGTGCACTGGCATGGGTCTTGTTCCTTTTGATTTTCGCAGTTACATTAGTACAGTGGAAATTCCAAGATCGTTTTGCTAATGAATAGGAAGGAGGCAGTATATGAAAAAGATACAGATACACAAAGTGATTTTTACAGTTTTTTTATTTGCGATTGGCTTCACTATGCTGACTCCGTTACTGTGGATGATTTCCACATCATTTAAACCGGAAAACGAAGTATTTCAGTTTCCTATCAAATGGATTCCGGAACACAGTGTCGGACTTGCCAACTATAAAGAAGTGTGGGGATCTGCCTATAATTTTGGAATGTACTACCTGAATAGCATTAAGGTGACGGTAATATCCACGGTTCTTCAAATTTTGGTATCAGCTTTAGGAGCTTACGGATTTACAAAGATTAAGTGGAAAGGCAGAGATCAGCTTTTTTTAGTGTATTTGGCAACAATGATGATCCCGGCACAGGTTATGATTGTCAGTCGATTTGTAATTATGCAGAAAATGAACCTTTATAATACACACATGGGAATTATCATGATGACCATGTTTAGCCTATATGGAGTATTTTTGCTACGTCAGGCCATGATGGCAATTCCGGATTCGCTCTGTGAATCTGCCAAAATAGATGGTGCTGGTCACTTGAGAATATTTTTTCAAATTATATTCCCGTTGGTAAAGCCCTCTATTGCTACATTAGCGGTATTGAAATTCGTATGGACGTGGAATGATTATCAAACACCATTGATTTTTTTAAGCAACCGTAAACTATTTACAATTCAGCTAGGTATGAAATTATTTGCTTCTGAATCTGGAAGCATCTATTCCCTGACTATGGCTGCAGCTGTATCAGCAACGATACCATTAATTATTCTGTTCCTGTTCGGGCAACGTTATATTATTGATGGAATTGCTTCGGGTGCGGTAAAGGGTTGATGTAAGGGTATTTGTAACATTTACATATACACACATGAAAGGAGAAGAATTATTATGAGAAAGATGAAGAGAGGACTCAGCCTGGTACTGGCTTCCATTATGGCAACCGCCTTAGTAGGATGTTCCGGTGGAGAAAACACAGAAACAACGAATACAGCTACCACGACTGAGAACAAGGAAACAACAGGAACTACTCAGGTAGCAGATGAAAATCAGGAGGAAATTACTCTGCGTTTTGTCAGCTGGCAGACCAATCATGATGAACAGAACCAAAAGGTTGCGGCAGCATACAAGGAACTCCATCCTAATATTAATGTGCAGTTTGATTATGTAGGTGACATGAACAGTAATGACTATCTGACAAAGACTGATATTATGCTGATGGGTGGCGAAGCAATGGATATTCTGATGGCGCCTAATTACGCTTCCTATATTGTGCGTGCGGAGTCTGGATCCTACCTGTCTCTCGATGATTATTTTACTGAGGAAGGAACTACTGCAGAGGACGCATACAATGTAATTGTAAGAGTAAACGATCAGACATATGGTATTCCGGGAGAAATGAAATATAATCTGGTTCTTATCAACAAAGATATGTTGGATGCAGCCGGACTGGATGTACCTTCTTTGGATTGGACCTGGGATGATTATCGTGAATATGCTGAAAAGCTGACAAGTGGAAGTGGAGCGGACACAAAATATGGTTCCTATTTTCACTCTTGGGGGAGCTGTAACTTATGGGGAATCAGTAGTGGAAAGGGTGGAAGCACAATCTTTAATGATGATAAAACCTTAACTTTTGATAATCCCAACTTAGCTAAGTTCTTGCAGCTGCGTTATGATATGGAAAATGTAGATCATAGTTCTACACCGTTGGCAGATGTTAAAGCTCTGAACATGAATTATCGCGATCAGTTCTTTAATGGAAATATTGCAATGCTTCCCATGGGAACAGCTATGCTTAGTGACATTGGAAATGAAAAATATGCACATGATTTCGTAACTACATTTGCACGCCAGCCTTTATGGGACAAAGATGGTGAACATTATAATGAAGCAGGTGGAAATATCTTTTCTATTGCAAAGACATCCGAGCATCCCAAGGAAGCATATGATTTCTTACGGTTCTGGACAACGGAAGGTGTAGATATTAAGGGAATGTTTATTTCTAATGAAAAGGGAGCTGTGAAATCTGATAGTGTAAAGCAGATTATTGCCGGATTTGAGGATAAGCTTGACACAGATACCTTAACCAAGATTATGGATGATCCGGATTGGGTTGACAGCTATGGAACATACATTCCTGATTATCAGAGTGAAATTGATAGCATTCTTACAGAGGAAACAGATAAGTATCTTCTCGGATCTCAGTCTCTGGATGACACCATCAAGAATTTGATGGATCGTGGTAATGAAGTAATAGAAGAAAATAAGTAGAGATATAGAAAAATCGCTTAAGTCGGAAGATTTAAGCGATTTTTCTAAAAAGGAGTCTATGGAAGAAAAAAATAAAAAAATAGTACTATTGAAATTGTTTATATCTACGCTATATTTGAGCACTTTTACATTTGGTGGGGGATATGTCATTGTTACACTGATGAAGAAAAAGTTTGTGGACGAATATCATTGGATAGAGGAAAATGAAATGCTTGATCTGGTGGCAATAGCACAATCCTCTCCGGGAGCCATAGCGGTAAATGGTGCGATTGTTGTAGGTTATAAACTAGCAGGAGCTGTAGGAACTTTTGTGGCAATTTTGGGGACCGTGCTGCCTCCTTTTGTCATTTTATCAGTAATATCTATATTTTATAATGCTTTCAGAAATAATTGGCTGATCAGTCAGCTGTTGGAGGGAATGCAGGCAGGAGTTGGTGCAGTGATAGCTTCTGTTACGGTGGATATGGGGCTACCTATTATTAAGGAAAAGGATGCTTTATCTCTGGTCATTATGGTGGGAGCGTTTATTGTAGCATGCGTGTTTAGCATAAATGTAGTGTACATTGTGCTAACGTGCGGAATAATTGGTGTAATACGTACACTTCTTTCAAAAAGGAGAAGCGGAAAATGATATATTTACAATTATTCTGGAGCTTTATTCAGATTGGGCTGTTCAGCTTTGGTGGTGGATATGCCGCCATGCCCTTGATTCAGGGACAGGTAGTCACTGACCATGGATGGCTGACTATGTCAGAGTTTACGGATCTTATTACGATATCACAGATGACACCGGGGCCGATTGCGGTTAATTCTGCAACCTTTGTAGGACTGAAGATTGCAGGTATACCTGGGGCAGTAGTAGCAACACTTGGATGTATTTTGCCGTCCTGTATTATTGTGACAGTGTTGGCAAAATTGTACTTGAAATACCGGAGTATGGATATGCTACAGGGAGTATTGCGTTCACTTCGTCCGGCAGTAGTGGCGATGATTGCATCAGCTGGAATTTTGATTCTTATGACGGCCTTCTGGGGAAGCAATACGATAACTTTTACTGGAACAAAATGGGTCATGGTATTGATTTTTGCCATATGTGTAGTTATACTGCGAAAAACAAAGATGAATCCTATCTGGGTTATGGTATTGGCCGGGGTAATTAAAGTGTTTGTATCACTTGTATAAGGCGAAAGACAGGAGAACAATATGCCACCAATTAGTGTACTGATAAAACCCTCGTCGGGAATGTGCAATATGAAATGCGATTATTGCTTTTATTGCGATGAAATGAAAAAAAGGATGCGGGAATCCTATGGATTCATGACAGAGCAGACACTTAAGAATGTTATTCGTAAAACAATGTTTCATGCGGAAGGCATGATAAGCTATGCGTATCAAGGTGGTGAACCGACTTTACGTGGAATTGCGTTTTACGAAAAAGCGATGGAATATCAAAGACATTACAATAAGTGCGGAATACGTGTAAATAATGCGATGCAGACAAATGGGTACTTGATAGATGATGAATGGTGCAAATTTTTTAGGGAGAATCATTTTTTGATTGGCCTTTCGGTAGATGGTACGAAGCAGATACATGACCTTTATCGTCATGGCAGAAGAGGGGAACCGACATTTGACAGGATTAAGAAGGCAGCGGAACTTATGGATCAATATGGTGTGGATTACAATATTCTCACAGTAGTAACACAAAAAACGGCCGGTCACGCAGCGGAAATTTATAATTATTATAAGGAACAGGGATGGAAATATCAACAGTATATTGCATGTCTGGATCCTTTGGGAGAAGACAGAGGGAAGACACCATATGCTTTAAATCCTGAACAATACGGGATGTTTTTGACGGAATTGTTCAACTTATGGTATGAGGACTGGAAAAAGGGTGAACAACCGTATATAAGACAGTTCGAAAATTATATAGGGATTCTTTTAGGCTATCAGCCGGAATCGTGTGAGCAAAGAGGAAGCTGTGGTACACAGAATGTTGTGGAAGCAGATGGAAGTGTGTACCCTTGTGATTTTTATGCGTTAGACGAATATAAACTAGGTAACTTTAACTGCAATCGTTTGGAAGAAATTGATAAGAAAAGAAAAGAAATTGCATTTGTGGAACAGTCTCAAATAGTGGCAGAAAATTGTAAAAATTGCAAATTCTATAAAATATGTAAAGGAGGATGCCGAAGAAATAAGGATTTTAATGCCATGAATGGAGAATATGAAAATTATTTTTGCAAAAGTTATCGAATATTTTTTGATATATGTCTGGAAAGAATGATTCAGATAGTTGAAATAATTAAAAATCAAAAAGGATAAATGCAGAAAATGGACAAATATAAAGCGAGGTATAAGATGAAAGCAGATATCAGATGGCTAGATGATCCAGAAATATACCAAGTAAACCGAATGGATGCACATAGCGACTATGGGAACCACATGTAGGTAGATGCATTACGGAAAAAGAAATGCTTTTAGATCTGGAATATTTTCAAAAGAATCATATTAATGCGGTAAGGACAAGTCATTATCCTAATCAAAATCCTTTTTATTATATGTGCGATGAGATGGGGATCTATATGATGGCGGAAACAAATCTGGAAAGTCATGGCTCATGGCAAAAAATGGGAGCAATAGAACCGTCCTATAATGTTCCGGGATCATTGCCTCAGTGGAAAGAAGCTGTACTGGATAGGGCTAAAAGCAATTATGAAACTTTTAAAAATCATACTTCTATATTGTTCTGGTCTTTGGGAAATGAGTCAGTATTTATAACTTAATTCTGTGTCATCAAACTGAAATTCATATTGAAACGTTGCCGCATCCTCTTTAGAATCTGCATTAAGTAAAATTCCATTACCTGTATATCTTATTATACCGAACATTGTTAAAGTAATATTCAGAAGTGCTTTTCCCAGATTCGTCTTTCCAGTTGCATTGCACCCATAAATTAACATTTTTCCAATAACACCATCCGAAAGACAATCTGTATTAAACTGATAACCTGCAATATTTTCAAAATCTATTGTAATTTCATCTTTAAAGTTTTTATAATTTTTCAAGGTGAACCTTTTAAGCATATCTTATACCATCCTTCACAAAAGCACTAATGAGTAATCTCCTATGCTTACAGTATAACCAAATTTTAGCTTCTCTGCAGTAATATGGTGTAAAAAAATTACGGCATATTGCAACTTAAAATTACAATACATCCACAGAAATATTTGCTTTCTTCTGGCGGCATATAAGCAAAAAGAGCATTTCCCTAGCGGAAGTGCTCTTTTGCGAATTCCATATCCTGTACCAGTTCCAGTGTTCCAAGATATTGCTCCTGCTTATCCCGGACAGCGTAATAAGTCACTAAGAATGTCCGGCCGCCCTTGTCCATCCAGACCGGTACCTGGTCCAGATTCCCTGCACGGAATTCTCCGATAATGCGGCGAACCTGTTCTTCGATTTTAGGCGGGTGACAGGTGAAGACCTCACGGTCCAATGCCATGCCGGGACGTTTGAATACCTTGGGGCCTTCGTTAAAATAACGATTGACATTATCGATGTCCACGAAGGTAATCTCCAAAGGAATCGTATTCAACATGGCGGTCAGCTGTGACAGGGTCAGACTGCCGCCGGGAAGGTGGATTCTGGTCTCACCATCTGCAAAAGCATGTTCCGCAGACATGGTGCCAACCGTAGAGGCAGTGTCAGCCAGATGTGCTTCCGCAGCCTCCCAACTGTCACCCCGGATACCGAAGCATTCCGCATAATCTTTGGCATCCCGGTAGATGTGATACCATTCCTCCTCCGAGAAATTCAGTGCGCAGTTGGGGAAGAGGATATTGGATTCCTTGTAGATCATTTCTTCCATGCGGTTCAATACGGCATTCAAACGTTGTTTCCATGCATCGGTTTCTTTTTGGTGTTTTTGTTTTGCAAGCGCATTCAGTTCATCCCGGATCTCATCATCCACTGTCCACATGACTGCAGAGGGGCCGCTGATCCCATATTGCACCTTCAAATGTGGATAAAGTAAGTCTCCCTTTCTGGCATAGTGGATAGCAATCTGGCGCAGCTCGTCAAGCAGTTCATTGGAAATTCCATTATTTTCCAATGCCTGCCTCGCACGGGCAATCAGCTTTTCCAGTGCTGCATTTTCCAGCGTAAAAGTTTACAGGGGATGTCCGGAGATCTGGATCAGGGCGGCAGCGGCGGAGAGCCGTTGGTCCTTTATGTCTTTAGAGTGTAGTTTCTGGGCAGCTAGAGAAGGGGCTGCTGTTTTTTCGGCATTGGCAATTTTCTCTTCTGTCGTGGAACCATGGAACAGGGCGGAATGCACATCACAGAGCCGCTGCAATTCTTCGATGGAAGTACCCTCCCGTAGCAGCTCCTGTTCGGCCTGCATAATTGCGGAAGGATCCACATCCTTACATTCCCGGACGAAATCCGCCTGGACATTTTCCAGAGCTTCTCCGTGATTCAAACGTTGTAAGTAAGACTTAATCTGATCTTTCATATAAAAATTCCTCCGGAACCAGTATGCCCCGGAGGAAAGTTTGTTATTCTTTTATTTTTATGATTAATCATCGTAGTGTGTTTTGATAAATTCGCAATCCACTACCAATACATAGAAAACCGAGCCATAATGTTCACTCTCCACGATACGCCCATAATCCAGAACCGTCTTATAAGTTCCATCTTTGACAGCAAGTCGGTATTTGACATAATCATTGTATCCGTTCATGCCGGATTCTATCTGTTGCCAGATGCTTTCTTCTACCTGTGTCAGATCTTCAGGATGCACCAGATTACGGAATTGATGTTTCGTAAAATGCATAAAATCATCCAGATCCGTACATCCTGTCAGCTGAAGCATTTCCTGATTAGCATACAGGATGCGTTCATTCTCCTTTTCGGCCCGGTAGATGAAAAAGGCACCCGGCAGATTGTCAGAAATATCCGATAATGAAAAACCAAGCTGTGTCCGTTTCGAATTGTGGAAATCCGACCGGTAGGCCAGAGCACCATGTTTTCCCTGTAATTTTACCTCATAGAGTGCAATGTCGGCATAACGGAGAATGTCAGAGACTTTTTCTGCGTTGGCGGGGTATTCCGCATAGCCCAGGGAAGTGCTGTAATTGTGTTCGACGCCTTTGGCTGAAAAAGAGCGGGAAGCCTTACTGAAAGCGTCTATCATTGGGGCAGCCTCTTCTGCACTGCAATCTTTCAGGATAATACAGAACTCATCACCGCCATTTCTGGCAATAATGGAATTATCCGGAAAAGCCTGCACTAAGGATTGTGAAAGCTGCAATAGAACCTGATCACCGATAGTATGACCATAGACATCATTGATGAATTTGAAATTATCCACGTCAAGTAATATACCGACACAGTTTTTCTGCTTGTTTCCCTCCAGATACTTCTCCAGCTGCAAATTAAATCCGTTACGATTTAAGAGACCGGTCATAGAATCCGTCAGAGAGAGTCTGCGAAATTTTTTGCGCTGCTCGTCAACGAATAGTATAGATATCGTTAGAACCACCAGTAGTAGGATCACTGCAATGCCACATAATACTATCAGTTGTAAAAGTGTGCCATTCTTCCAGCCACCGGTGGGCATGATTTCCAGCCTCCAGTTACATCCACCCAGAGTAAAATCATAAGAGACGGGATCCATCAGAGTCTCCTCCGACTGGTCTACCACGGTATATTCATCGGTCAGAGGTGAGATGGTCTTCGATAGCCGGTATTGATAACCGAAATTGGTTAAGGCATCAGCGGAATGCTGAAAAATATCAGGAACCTTGATGATAACCATAGTCATGCCCCAAAAATAGGGAGTTCCCTTCTCATCCTGTAAAAAAACTGGATTACGGATCGAAAGGACGTGTCCTCCCTGCTCCAGCTCGAAAGGACCATGTATGATAAGCACATCATTAGCAATGCTGTAATTTACGGTCTCTCCGCGGTATTTGTCATGGATCAGGTCTATTTTACCTGCTTCGTTGCCTTCGGCGGGATAGATATCTGTTACGATGCCCCCGGGAGCCACTTGGATGCTCCGGACGTAATCTGCCATCATTCTGTCCGCAATGATATCAAATTTGTCGATTCTGCCGTCCGTACTGATCAGAAGCTGCTCCAGTGTATCCGTGATATTGATACCGGCATTCAGATCTGCGATCATGTTATCACCGTAGGTTACAGCATTTAGTTCCGCAAGAGTGCGGATGTGCCTGGAGTCGTTCTGCTGTACCGCATGAGCGATCATATATAAGACAATACTGCCGATAAGAAGTATCCATAACGGCAGCAGCCATTTGGTATGAGAAAATTTAACTTTCTTCCGTGTCATAGTGCTATGCTTCCTTCGTATGTGTTGGCAAAGTGATTTAAATTTAATTATAGCATTTTGACGTTTTTTTGTATAGACATGAGAAGATATTTCATTCCGCTTCGGTCCGTGCTAAACATGTGCCATTGGCACATGGCACCCTACCCTCTACTCGCATATCGAGGGATTATCATCCCACTTTTATGCTCATATCGGGGCGGGTCATAAGTATTTTAGTATCATAAAAAAGAATAGAAATGTGGTACAATACCTAGGGAAAGATAATTAGTTACGAAAGAATATGTTTAGGAAGCATGCATAAAAGATTATTGGGAATATCAGCTGGACAAGGAGAAGGGCAATAAGGTAATATATTATTGCATGCCGGAACGGAAAAGGAGGATTCCTCCGACGGAAGGAATCGTCTGCGGAATGGAGATTAGTATGGAATATATATCAGATGTACAGGCAAAACAGATGATCTTAGAGGTAGGCCGCAGAATGTATCAGGGCGGCTTCGTGGCAGCGAACGACGGGAATATCTCCTGTAAAGTCGGAGATAATGAGATCTGGGCAACACCTACGGGAGTTTCTAAGGGATTTATGACAGAGGATATGCTGGTGAAGCTGGATCTGGATGGGAATGTGTTGGAGGGAACGCACAAGCCTTCCAGCGAGATCAAGATGCACCTCAGAGTATTCAAAGAGAACCCGAAAGTACAGGGTGTGGTACATGCACATCCTCTGACGGCGACGGCGTTTGCCTGTGCGGGCATCAGTCTGGAAGAACCGGTGCTGATGGAAGGGGTTCTGTCCTTGGGCTGTGTGCCGCTAGTGCATTTTGCCCTGCCCGGCACAGAGGAAGTGCCGGAAGCGGTGGCACCCTACTGCCGGGAATACAATGCTGTACTGTTAGCAAACCATGGCGCGCTGACCTGGGGAGATAACCTCATGCAGGCATATTACCGCATGGAGACCACGGAATATTATGCGAAGATCCTGATGATGAACAACTTTATCTTAGGGAAGAAGACGTTGTTGTCCCAGGGACAGATCGACGATATTATCAGGATCCGTGCAGGATGGGGCATCATCACGGGCGGCAGACCCATCGGACCGGAGGGCGCGCAGAACCTGGAGGATATCTGCATCTCCCGGAAGCGGTGATTTGTTTTTCCGGGCATATTAGCGCGATAGCACGAATTCGTAAGCTTATGATAGAAGGTCATGTTAGAGACTTTTGCGAAAGCAACCTCTAACAGGGCCTTCTTTTTGTGCTTTATTTGTGCAATTGCATAGAAGCAGGCAGGGGGAAAGCTTCTACAGGACACAGATTTTTCACAGAGTGAACACTTTTTCAATACAAAATCCAACTATACTTGAGAAAACAATGGAATTTGGACGGAATAGCAATCGGAGGTTTGCCGTGAAGAACAAAGAGATCAAGCAGATAATTTTTTCCCAAAAGAAAAACAAAAAATGGATCATCGTTGCGCTGGTACTGGTACTTACGCTGGGTGGCGGTTCTCTGGCAGCAGTGGTGGTATTACATAGAAACGGCAATCGGTCAGAATTATCCATGCCGGGTAATATGGCGGGGCTGAGCTTCACGGAGGATATGACTGCTACGTCAGGTGTTACCAATGTCGGTATCACGGAGGAGACCTTCGATGTGGAAAATCTGACGACAGTGCTAGAGATCGAGGAAGTCTATGCGGCCTCCGGAGAAGAGGTAACTGCAGGAGATAAGATTTTAAAGCTTACGGAGGACAGTGTGGAGGAAGCCAGAAAGGAACTGGAAAGAGCGCTGGAGGATGCGGAGCTTGCGTATCGCACCGGAGCTATCGAATATGAGCAGAACCTGATCACAGCGGAGTATACGAGAGACAGTGCCATCCTCACCGGACAGCAGGCGAAGGACGTTTATGATGAGACCGTAGCAAGTCTGCAGAGTGCTGTGACCAGGGCAGAAGAGGAATTACAGGATGCGGAGGATGATATAGCAGAGTATGAATCCTATGTGAATGACGGTTCCTATAAGAGTTATTTCAAGGTGGATGAGTATCAGGCAATCTATGATGAGAACCTGAAAGCACTGACGGACAAGATGGACGAATGGGGTATCAGTTGGTCGCAGGTCACAGGCGGTGGAGGTTCGGTACAGATCGGTGGCGGAGCCGGCGCTAATATGCAGAGCGGCGGAACTTCCAACGCCAACATTTTAGCTTCTCTTTACAGTATTCTGGAACAAAATCTGAAAGATTTGGAGGAAGCAGAGGATAAATATGAGGATGCATTAACTAATGCTGCTTTTGAATTACAAACTTTGCAGTTAAAGCTTTCCAGTCTCCAACAGGCAGTCACGGAGGCGAAGGAAGATTATGAGATCCAGCTGGCGCAGGCAAAGCTGACCTATGAGACTTCCCTGTCCGGCGCAGAACGGGCAGAGAGCGATTATAATACTACGGTGGAAAAAGCTAAGTCCGATCTGGCAGCTCTGAAAAGTACTTATGAAGATGCCAAAGAGAATCTGGAACTGTTTGAAAGCAGTGTGGGAGACGGATATTTCTATGCCTCGGAGGACGGAACGATCCTGCGGACCATGGTGCGGGCGGAGCAGGCTCTGACTTCCGATGCAGTGGTATTCGTTTACAGCAATCCGAAGGAGCTGACGGTCACCGTATCGGTAGATCAGTCGGATATTACAAAACTGACTGTAGGCGACAGTGCTTATGTGCAGTCCTCCGCAGGCAGCGGATATACCGGTGTGATCACAGCCATTGATCCGGTATCCTCGTCTAGCAGCCGTACCAGTGTCACTTACAGCGTGACGGTACAGATCAATGTAGAAGATGAGGAGGACAGTTTAAGTGCCAACGAATCCGTCACCGTAGTCTTCGGCATGACGGAGGAAGAGATCGAGCAGTTACAGCAGAGACAGAGTATGCAGGGAGGACAGACACAGTCATGAAATTAAAAAGCCCACATTTTGATAAACTGAAATCCCTCACGAAGAAGCAGAAAAAACTGATCCTGGCGGGGATCGCACTGTTTCTGCTGATTCTGGCGGCCAGTTATACCGTGTTCATCGCACCGTTACTTCAGAAAGAACAGTGGATCTACAAGGAAGAGACCGTGGAGCGTGGTACTTTAAAGGTAGGTGTTACTGAGAGCGGCTCTCTGGAATACAACACAAAATCCATAGATTACGATCTGGATCTGGACGTCAGTGACGATGACGAGGATGACAGTGAGGAAGATGACGATGATACCGTACAGAAATATCTGAAGATAGAGGAGATCTATGCTGCCAGCGGGCAGCGTGTCACCGAAGGCGAGGAACTGCTGAAATTCACGGAAGACAGCGTGGAGGCGGTTCGGGCGCTGTTGCAAAATGCGGTAGTGGAGGCGCAGGCAGACTATGCGGAGGCAGAGAGTACCTATGAATTGTCCCTGCTGGAAGCCCAGACCGACTACGATACCCAGAAGATCAGTGCTTCCTATGCGGCATCCATCCGCAATACTTCCGGTACGAGCGTGACGAACAAAGTGGCATCTCTGCAGGTACAGCTGGAGCAGAAGCAGGCCAACGCAGCTTCTCTGCAGGAGAAGCTGACAGAAGCCCAGGAAGATTATCAGGATGCGTTGGAGACCTACGAAGCGGCAAAGGAAGGCTATGAAGGTGCCGGAACCGATAATACAGTGAATTTCATGACGATCCAGAACGGTTATCTCAGCGCAAGAACAAAATATCAACAGGCAAAATCAGCATTGACACAGGCAGAAACTGCGGTAACAGATAATGAAAATGCCATCGCTGAGCTTACCAACCAGCTGGCGGCAGCACAGGCAAAACAGAAAATTGACAAGCTGGATACAGAAGAGACCTATCAGGAAGCGGTGATCAACGGGCAGAACGCCCAGACTACCTACAACGCTACCGTGGAAGATCTGAAGGAGACCTTACAGGAAGCGGAAGAGACGAAGGAAAAACGGGAAGAACAGTTACAGGCCTTTGAAGATTTCGTCGGAAGTGATGGTATTCTCTATGCCACAGAGGATGGTGTGATCACAGAGGTCAGCTACGAAGCGGGAGATCGCCTGACGACGACAGGAGCTCTGTTTTCCTATGCAACGTCGGATGACATGAGAATCTCCGTGGATGTGACCCAGGAGGATATTGTGGACCTACAGGTGGGAGATGCGGTAGATATCACCTTTACGGCATACCCGGAGGATTCCTATACCGGAAGCATCCTCTCCATCAATACCACGGCTACTTCCGATTATAGTAATACCGTAAGCTACACTGTGGAGATCAGCGTAGAAGGCGCATTGGAGAAGCTGTATGGGGGAATGACCGCAGATGTCATTTTCGTAACGGAAGAAAAAGAGGATATTCTTTATGTGTCCCGTAAGGCCATTGTCGAAGAGAACGGCAAGACCTATGTCTATCGTAAGACAGCACTGGGTGGCAGGGAACTGGCAGAGGTAGAGACCGGTATCACCAACGGTGTGGACATTGAGATCCTGTCAGGACTGGAAGAGGGCGATACCATCTACCTGGCAAGTAAGGTCAGCTCCGAGGCAGAAGTCAAGAGTACGGAGGAGACTGCCGATTCCGGCAGCAGTTCTGATACCGCAGTCGGCAGTGATATGGAGCTTCAGGAATTCGATGAATCCCTTATGCCAGAGGATATGCAGATGCCTTCCGGAGGAGCAATGCCCCAGGGTGGTCCCGGAGGCAGCGGTTCCGACAGCTTCGGCGGCGGAATGCCGGGCGGTCCCGGAGGACAATAAATCAGGCGGATGGAGCAAATGTTGAGAAGCAGACAGGAATGATTGGGAACAGTTATGAAGCAGAATGAAAATGGGAAAAAGATCAAAGAAAATATAAGAAATCAAATGCGCCGGATTGGATCATGGAAAAGCTGGTCGAAAAGACGCAAGCTCACCACAGGTGTCTGTGGTGTCTGTGTGATTGCTGTAGTGGCTGGTGCCATTGGTCTCTCCGGTGGTTCCGACACGGAAGTCATTTATAAAGAGACCACGGTAAAATACGGTACACTGGTCAAAGGTGTGACGGAGAGCGGTTCCGTGGACATCGGTACGGTGGATCAGACCTTTGATCTGGATATGAGTGCCCTGCAGAGAACGGATACTTCCGGCAGCAGTTCCTCCGGCGGCTCCTCCGGTAGTACTGCCGGCAGCAGCTCTGGTTCCGGTGGTTTTGGCGGCATGAGTGCTTCCGGCGGCGGAGCTCAGGGAGGCTTAGACATGTTTGGTCAGATCTTCAATATGGGCGGCAGCAGCTCCGGCAGCAATGGTGACGATTCTACCCTGACCGTGGCAGAGGTAGTGGTCTCCGTGGGGCAGCAGGTGTCCGAGGGAGATCCCCTGTACCTGCTGGAAGAAGACAGTGTCTCCGACCTGGAAGACGAACTGCAGTCTAACGTTGAGAAAGCAAAAGCAGATCTGGAGGCCGTAGAGGCTGACCAGACCCTGTCCAGACAGCAGGCAAAATATACTTATGACAGCAGCACTGCCTATGGCAGTTATATTGATACCGAATACAGCACCACACTGCAGGAGCTACAGAATGCGGTAGATTCTGCAGCAAGCGCATTGGAGCAGGCGCAGACCAGTCTGGAAGATTATCAGGCACAGCTGGAGGAAGTAACAACTGCTTACGAAGATGCGGCACAGGTATTATCCAACTGCCAATACAGTCTGAACAATACGGATCCGGCAGATGATACCTATGGATATGTCTATTTTGCACAGCTGACGACACAGGCACAGTCTACTGCGGACTCTCTGGAACAGCAGAAGGAAGAACTGGAACAGAAGGTAGAGCAGGCAGAAGAAAATGTGACCACAGCCGAGACCGCTTATAATAAAGCAAAGCGGGAACTGGAGCAGGGAAAACTGACCGCAGCCGAGACAAAAAAACTGCGGACGCTGGCTTACAATACCGCACAGGAGACTTACGATATTGCGCTGGGGTATCTGGAACAGGATCTGTCCGATCAGCAGGAAACCTACGATGAGACTCTGGAAAAATGGAACGAGTTCAGCACCTATATCGATGGCAACGCGGTATGCGCCAGATACAACGGTGTGATCACCAGTGTGGAACTGGAAGCAGGAGACAAGATCAGCACCGGAACTTCTCTGGTCACTTTGTATGATATGGATGAAGTGACCATGACGGTAACAGTGGATGAAGATGACATGACGGATATCTCTCTGGGATCTGCGGCGAATATTGCATTGACGGCATATCGGGAAGATATCTTTACGGCAAAGGTGACGGCTATCGGAGATGCGACATCGGATTCCAGTGGAAATATAACTTATGACGTGACTGTCACATTAGAAGGAGATGTCTCCGGACTGTTCCAGGGCATGACAGGAGATGTGACTTTCGTTACGGAACAAACGGAAGAAGTGCTGTATGTCTCACGCAGAGCCATTATCACAGAGGATGACAAGACTTATGTAAAAGTGAAGACTGCAGATGGCAGCATTGTGAAAAAGGAAATAACGACAGGACTGTCAGATGGTTCTAACGTGGAGATCTCCGGAGATATTGCAGAAGGAGATACCGTATTGATCGAAAGCAGCATTACGAAGTAGAGCGGAGACCTGCAGGAAATCAAGGTCAATGGAAGGGAAGAAGTAAAATATGAGATTATCTGAAATATTGCGTCTGGTGTGGCTGAACCTGTCACAGAATAAATTCAAAGTGATCCTGACTTCCATCGGTATCGTTGTAGGATCTGCCACTATTATGCTGGTATTGGCAATCGGTACCGGCGGAAAAGAAGAAGTGGCGGAACAGTTCAAGAACCTGAATGCCGGAGCTATTGATATTTCCTGCGACAGCGGTGACAGCGGCGGATTTAGCTTTGAGATGCCGGGAGGAGGAAGTGTTACCGTTACCAATATGGGCGGAGGCCCTGGAGGAGGTTCCGGCGGCGGTACGTCTGGTGGTCCCGGCGGTGGCATGGATTTCGGCGGATTTTTCGGATTCGGACAGGAGGAAGAGAGCGAAGCCGTGATATTGACCAGTGAAGACTGTGATGATCTGGCGACTTTTGTCTCCGGAATCTCTGCAACTACGATCTCTTATTCCACTACAGCATCGGTGGAGGGAGGCGATATGACCTCTGCTTCCTATTACACCATTGCCGGTGTGGAGGACAATTATGCTGCCATCAGTAATCTGGAAATGGCCATCGGGGATTTCCTCACAGAAGAAAACAACGAGAGCAAGGAAAAGGTGTGCGTACTGGGTGCCACCGTGGCAAAGGAAATTTTTGGCAGCGCCTACGATGCCTATGACGGTACAGTCTATATTGATGGGCGCCCCTATATAGTGTCAGGGGTACTATCCGAGATGGGAACTGTGGCATCCGGCATCAGTCCGGATACGGCGATCTATATACCTTACGAAACCGGCATCAAATACATTACCGGTACGAATATCAGTCCAACCATCACGGTCATTGCGGAGGATGTGAATCAGGTGGATACCGTAATGACGGATGTGGAGAGTGCCTTAAAAGAGAGCTATCCCAATACCACATTTACCATCAGCGATGCCGGAAGCAAGATGGAGGCAGCCTCCGCTTCCAATGAGACTTTGACCTTACTGCTGATCTCCATGGCAGTGATCGTATTTATCGTTGGCGGTATCGGTATTATGAACGTGCTGTTTGTATCCATCAAGGAGCGTACCAACGAGATCGGTATTTTGAAAGCACTGGGCTGTTCCCGGAAGGATATCCTGTTGGAGTTTTTATTGGAGGCAAGCTTTACCAGTCTGGTAGGAGCCGTAATAGGGGTGCTGGTGGCTCTTGGAATTACGCCATTCGTGCAGCTGTTCAATGTGAGAGTGTCCCTGTCGGTACAGGGTGCAGTATTGTCGCTGTTGTTTGGTGGCCTCACCGGAAGTATCTTCGGCTTCTATCCGGCATATAAGGCATCGAGACTGATCCCCGTAGAAGCTTTAAATCAGGAGTAGTGCGAAAGGTGTAAGGATTATGATGGAAAACGCAATGATCACCATGAAAAAAATAAATAAAGGCTATATGCTGGGAGAGGAGCGTCTACCGATCCTGAAGGACATCAATTTTCAGGTAAATAAGGGAGAATATGTGGCAATCTTAGGCCCATCCGGTTCCGGTAAGACTACGTTAATGAATATGGTCGGCTGTATGGATGTGATGGACAGTGGGGAATATTATCTGGATGGCATGGCAATCCACGAGACCAAGGAGGACGATCTGACCATGGTACGCAACCAGAAGATCGGGTTCATTTTCCAGAACTATCAGCTGATCCCGACCTACAATGTCATGCAGAATATTATCATGCCCCTGCTGATGCGTGGCATGACTCATGAGGAAGCAGAAGAAAAGTGTAAAAATACTATCAAACTGCTGGGGCTGGATCATCGTATCGGACATAAGCCCAACGAATTGTCCGGCGGACAGAAGCAGAGAGTATCCATTGCCAGAGCACTGGTGGGACAGCCGGCAATCCTTCTGGCGGATGAGCCTACCGGTGCTCTGGATCAGACCAGCGGCAGAGAAGTACTGAAACTGTTCTGGGAACTGAACGATATGGGCAACACCATCGTCATGATCACCCACGACCTGGGTGTAGCACAGTCTGCGAAACGTATCGTGCGTATTGTGGACGGACAGTTACAGGAATAAGGGATAGTCACTCAGCCAACGGGAAAGAGGCTGGGACTGTTCCAGACCGGATTTCAGGGTACGGTCGGCATCCGATTTATTTTCTGCCGGTATTATCAGCAGAAATTCTTTCCCATCCATAAGTACACCGCAGAATACGGTTTTCAGATCCCGGGAGATAAGAAACATATTTCCCGGGATATTTGTTACAGATTCGGTCAGGCAGGAGTAATAGGGTTCTTCATCGATAAAAGGTGCATAGAATCCCATGTCATCCGCACCTTCCACGAAAAGCCTCTCTCCGTTCATCCAGACATTTCCCGCTATGGCGTCTTCCTGATTCCCCCAGAGATAATGTAAGGCTTTCCCGTGGATCTCCACCGATACCTGTTCGAAGGTATCCGGTTCCGTCAGACTGACCAGCATTCCGGTTCCGGTATAGTCATAATCCTTTTTGATGGGAGTATGATAATAGCGGATCCCGTAGTCTCCAAGGCAAAATAAGGCAAATACGAGCAGAAAAATCAGAATGCCGCAGAAAACGGTTCTTAATTTTTTATTTCGCATCATGGTTCTTGCCTCCTTTTTATTTTATTATACAATCAGATATCCATACTGGCAATGAGCTGAAACATTTCCTCGGCGGTCATGTGATCTGCGGTGATCACGTATACATAATTGTCAGCTTCATAATAAGCCATGGCGTAACCATCCACATAAGTATATACCGTGGCAATGTGACCGCCGATGACATGTTCCTCTTCGGCATCGTATTCATTGTCTAATACGAGTGTCAGGGCATTATTTGCGGAAATTAGCATTTGCTCCCAGATGAGCTGTTCTCCGGCATTGTTTTCATAGAAAATTTCACAAAAAAGAGGACTGTCTCTTCGGTCTGTCTCTGTATAGCCCTCCGGGATGCAGGTCGGTATCGTGGGAGTGAGTACCGCATCTTTTTCCTCGGAAGAGTAGTTATACTGCGTAGCATCCTCGCGCAGGGTCTTTAGTGTCATGAAAAGCTTATCCCGATAGGCATCCACACTTAACGTCAGAACCAGTCCGGCACATACGATACCGGTGAAAAAGATTGCCATGCGTTTTAGGAGCTGTTGTGCACCGGTCAGCACCGGATGGGCTTCCCGGCGGATCACTTTTTGCATTTTTTGTTCAAAACGTTTTGAAAATACATATTCCCGATCAACCTGATTTTCTAATGCTGTTATCATGGCATTGTCCACCACAGGCATATGCTGATAGAGCCATTCATCCGTTACTTCCATGGATCTCATTATTTTCCTCCCGTTTATTCAAAGCTTCCTGTATCATAATCTTTCCCCGGGATAATCGCTGCCGGGCCGTTCCTTCGGTGATGTTTAATACTTTTGCGATTTCATCGTTGTCCATATTGCCGGAGTATTTGAGGAGAAATACATCCCGGTATTTTACGGGCAGGCACCTAAGGATGTCCAGTATTCCGTCATCCACATCCGTCGCCGCATAAGTCACCGGGACATTACATTCTTCCAGCTCATCCACATAGATTTCCCGTTGAAATTGATGGTTTCGCTTCCGGTAAATATCTATAGTCGCATTTTTCGTTATGGTAAGCAGGTAGCGTTTCGTCGCCGTGGCGTCGATTTCCCCTATTTTTTCCATGTTTTTCGCAATTTTTATAAACGCCTCATGTACGGCATCTTCCGCAAGAAAAGTATCCTTCAGCACATTCAGAGCTACTTTCATCATAAGGTGCCGATAGGTTTCATAGAGAATCACAAACTTTTGTTTGTCTTCTTCGGCGTCGATCATCATCAGATATATCATTTGTTGTTCCCAGGCCTTTCAATGAGTCATAACGAAGGTTCCTGTTCCTATTGTTACAAAAACGTAAAA
>ERZ1673697.941-NODE-941-length-39265-cov-6.618796_pt1 | contig 39265 bp, 28 predicted proteins | sample MGYA00580227_ERZ1673697 | MGnify/ENA primary metagenome ERZ1673697 (study PRJEB41218, sample SAMN15661759) | gut metagenome | host: Homo sapiens | place: Canada: London | collected 2015-08-20/2019-03-30 | study: EMG produced TPA metagenomics assembly of...
GGGAGCACGGTTCAGGTCCTTGCGGTCCATGTTCTGAGATCTACTACGACAGAGGCGAGAAGTATGGCTGCGGTAAGCCGGGCTGTACTGTAGGCTGTGACTGTGACCGTTACATGGAAGTATGGAACAACGTATTCTCACAGTTTAATAACGATGGACATGGTCATTACACAGATCTGATTCAGAAAAACATTGATACAGGTATGGGTCTTGAGAGACTGGCAGTTGCTGTTCAGGACGTAGATTCTATTTTTGATGTAGATACACTTCGCGCACTGACCGACCATGTTGGTGAGGTTGCACATGCTGTTTATCATGAGGATGAAAAGAAGGATGTTTCCATTCGTATCATCACCGATCACATCCGTTCCGTAACATTTATGATCTCCGATGGTATCATGCCGTCTAACGAGGGCAGAGGCTACGTTCTTCGCCGTCTGCTTCGCCGTGCTGCACGTCATGGAAGAATCCTTGGAATTGATGGTCTGTTCTTAAGCGAGTTAGCTAAGGTCGTAATCGCAACATCTAAGGATGGTTATCCGGAGTTAGAAGAAAAGAAAGAGATGATCTTAAAGGTAATCTCTGAGGAAGAAAATAAATTCAACAGGACAATTGATCAGGGTCTGACAATCTTAGAGGATCTTGAGGCAGCAATGAAGGAAGAAGGAAAGACTACACTTGATGGTGCTGATGCATTCAAGCTGTATGATACCTATGGCTTCCCGCTTGATCTTACAAAGGAGATCCTTGAGGAGAAGGGCTTTGATGTAGATGAAGAAGGCTTCAAGGAGAACATGGAAGCACAGAGACAGGCTGCAAGAAAGGCTCGTAAGACAACAAACTACATGGGAGCAGATGTAACTGTATACCAGTCCATCGATCCGTCTGTTACAAGTAAGTTCGTTGGATATGACAAGCTTGTAAGCGACTCAAAGATCCTTGTTTTAACAACAGAGGATGAGATCGTAGAGGCACTTACAGATGGTCAGAACGGAACAATCATTACCGAGGAGACACCATTCTATGGCACCATGGGTGGTCAGCAGGGTGATATCGGTGTTATCGAGACAGAGAGTGGAAGCTTCACTGTAAAGGATACCATTCATCTTCAGGGCGGCAAGATCGGCCATGTAGGAACCATGACAAAGGGTATGCTTACACAGGGCGAGACTGTTACATTAAAGGTAGATGAGAAGAACCGTCAGCTGACAAGCAAGAACCACAGCGCAACACATGTTCTTCAGAAGGCACTGCGTATGGTGCTTGGAAGCCATGTTGAGCAGGCTGGTTCCTATGTATCAAAGGATCGTCTGCGTTTTGACTTCACTCATTTCCAGGCAATGACAAAGGAAGAGCTTGCAAAGGTAGAGGAGATCGTAAATGATCAGATCGCAGCAGCACTTCCAGTTGTTACAAAGGAAACAACAATCGATGAGGCAAAGAAGATGGGCGCAATGGCACTGTTTGGTGAGAAGTATGGTTCTACAGTACGTGTCGTTTGCATGGGAGACTTCTCATTAGAGCTTTGCGGTGGTACACATGTATCAAATACCGCAGCAATAAATTGCTTCAAGATCATTTCTGAGTCTGGTATTGCAGCAGGTGTTCGCCGTATTGAGGCACTTACATCTGAGGGTCTTATTCATTACTACGAGAAGCTTTCAGCTGATCTTGCAGAGGCAAGCGCAGCAGCAAAGACTACTCCGGACAAGCTGACAGAGCGTATCGAGACTATGCAGGGCGAGATCAAGGCACTTCAGTCTGAGAATGAGAAGTTAAAGAACCAGATGGCAAAGGATGCTGTCGGCAACGTAATGGATCAGGTAGTAGAGATTAATGGTGTTAAGCTTCTGGCTGTAGCACTTAAGGATACTGGAATGAATGAGCTTCGCAACTTAGGCGATCAGTTCAAGGAGAAGCTTGGAAACGGTGTTGTAGTAATCGCATCTGCAGCAGACGGCAAGGTAAATCTTATGGCAACTGCAACAGACGAGGCTATAAAGGCCGGCGCACATGCAGGAAATCTTATCAAGGGAATTGCTGCACTTGTAGGCGGTGGCGGCGGCGGCCGTCCCAATATGGCTCAGGCCGGCGGAAAGAATCCAGACGGAATCCAGGCTGCACTTAAAAAAGCAGCAGAGGTTCTTAAGGATCAGTTAAACAAATAATGCTGTAAAAAAATAAGGGGGCTGCTATTTGGCAGTCCCCTTTTATAAAGGAGAGATTATGACAGAAGGAGAAGAGAGAAGAGAATATATTATTCAGCTTTTGACGCAGACAAAAAAGCCGATTTCAGGAACAGAGCTTGCCAAACAGATGAAGGTAAGCCGTCAGGTGATCGTGCAGGACATTGCACTGCTTCGCGCATCAAACCGAAATATTCTCTCGACGAATAAGGGATATCTATACGACAGGGCAGATGAGAAAAAAGTAGTTCGCCGTACCTTTTTTGTATGCCATACGGATGAGCAGATGGCAGAAGAACTATTTGCCATTGTAGACAATGGCGGCCGCTTAAGGGACGTTGTAGTCGAGCATGAGATCTACGGACAGATAACAGTAGATTTGATTCTTGAAAACAGATGTGACGTTCAGGATTTTCTTGACAAAATCTCAAAAAGCACGGCACGCCCGTTAAGCATCCTTACAAACGGAAAGCATTATCATACTGTAGAAGCAGACCGTGAGGAAATTTTTGACCGTATCGAGCAAAAACTGCAGCTTCTAGGCTATTTACAGGAAACAATTTAAAAAAGACACTTGATTTCTTTGTCAGAATGTGATACACTTGCACCTGTTTGACAAGCCAACTGACAAGACAGTGGACAAGACACTTACTTACACTTCACTGTTTCGTCAGTCAGATAAAATACACCCGTGGAAAACGGGAGGGGAAAGGCAAGGTTGTTTGCATGGAGAAAACAAAGAAAATATTAAACCGCATTTTTATTGACGGACTGAGCGGAATGGCACTGGGCTTATTTTCCACTCTGATTATCGGAACTATCATTGCACAGATCGGAACACTGATTGGCGGACCGGTTGGCAGCTATTTAAAGGCTATAAGCAATGTAGCAAAGACACTTACAGGTGCCGGCATCGGTGTTGGCGTAGCTTGTAAATTCAAAGAGGGACCGCTTGTAACTGTATCAGCTGCTGTTGCTGGTATGATCGGAGCATTCCCGGCTGCACCAGAGGCAATCACACTTGGCGCACCTGGCGAGCCACTTGGCGCATTCGTAGCTGCTTACGTAGCAATTGAGGTTGGCCATCTTGTTGCAGGAAAGACAAAGGTTGATATTCTTGTAACACCGCTTATTTCTATTTGCGCAGGTGCTGCGATTGGTTTATTTGTAGGACCGTACATCACTGACTTTATGAAGTGGCTTGGCGGACTTGTTAATGTAAACGTAGAGCAGTCTCCAATATTTGGCGGAATCATCGTTTCTGTCTTAATGGGTATGATTTTAACACTTCCGATTAGCTCCGCTGCAATTGGAATTTCCATGGGTCTTACCGGACTTGCAGCAGGTGCAGCAACTATCGGATGCTGCTGTCAGATGGTTGGATTTGCAGTTGCCAGCTACCGCGAGAACAAGGTAGGAGGTCTGATTGCACAGGGTGTTGGAACTTCTATGCTTCAGATTCCAAATATCGTGCGCCGTCCAATCATATGGATTCCGGCTATTGTATCAAGTGCCATTTTAGGACCAGTTGCATCTGCTGTACTTCATATGGTAAGTACACCAGTTGGTTCAGGTATGGGATCAGCCGGTTTTGTCGGACAGATTGCAGCATTCGGTGCAATGACCGAGGCAGGCATGTCAACATGGATGGCACTTCTTCAGATTGCAATTATGCACTTCATCCTTCCGGCGCTTCTGACACTTGGCGTATCTGAGTTCATGCGCAAAAAAGGTTGGATCAGAGAAGGCGATATGGCATTAAAAGTTTGATAAAAAAAGAAAAAATCTGATTGACAAAAGAAAAAAATCTGTTATAATAAAACATGTGCTAAAAATACCCAAACAGTTGTATTTGCACAATACACAACTGGAGGGAGGTTGAGTGAGAGTCTATGTCTAATGTAATCGTTAAAGAGAACGAGAGCCTGGACAGTGCATTACGCAGATTCAAGAGAAACTGCGCTAAGGCAGGTATCCAGCAGGAAATCCGTAAGAGAGAGCATTATGAGAAGCCAAGCGTAAGACGTAAGAAGAAGTCTGAAGCGGCTAGAAAGCGTAAGTACAACTAATTGTCACTGATAGTTGTCGATGACAATGATGTTTACGTGTATGGTAAGTAAGAGGGGTTGCCGTCAGGTGATCCCTCTTTTGCATTACCAAAATTTCTAGGGGTTAATAGTTAAATATAGTGGAAAGAGATGGAATCGATTTATGAAGGAAAAATCAATTGTCCTGAATATGATGCAGGGCGAACCGGGAGATATCCTTGAAAAAGGACGTTACTACGCGGTAAAGAAGCAGTCAGATGGACTAATTCACGCTGATTACTGCAATTCCTCACAGGAGGATGCAGCATTAAAGCTGACATTGACAGCATTAGATCCACATGCAGAGTTTATAATTCATGTGCAAAGACAAGAGCCATATAAGCTGCGCGCAAATGCAGCAGGTATTTTTGAGAGCCGTTTTCTAGTTCCGGCAGGACGACGCATTGATATTGACGAAGAGAAGAAGGAGACAAAATAAGATGGAACTGATAAAGCTGAATTTAGAGATCCCATATGAAAAGGCAGGCGCAGAAAAGCCAGAATCAGCAGCACAGCTTGTATGTTATTTGCAGCAGCCTCAGAATATGCCAGTACCGCGTCCGGCAGTTGTTATCTGTCCAGGCGGCGGTTATCGCTACACCTCATCAAGAGAGTCAGAGTCCATAGCAATGCAGTACTTAGCAGCCGGAATGCAGGCATTTGTTTTATATTATAATTGTGCACCGGCAGTATTTCCATGTGCACTGTTAGAGTTAGCAAAATCAGTAAGCATAGTAAGAAGTCATGCCGCAGAGTGGAATATAGATCCAGAAAAGATTTTAGTCGCAGGCTTCTCAGCAGGAGGCCACCTGGCAGCTAGCTTAGGATGCTTCTGGAATCAAAGCTTTGTCTACGAACCACTAGGTCTTTTGGCAGAAGACATTCGCCCAAATGGAAATATCCTTTGCTATCCAGTCATCACATCAGGCGAGTTCGCCCACAGAGGCTCCTTCAACGAGCTGTGCAGAGGACTTGATCAGGAAAAATATCTTAAGCTCACCTCACTGGAAAAACAGGCAGGCACACAAAATCCGCCAACCTTCATCTGGCACACAAACGAAGACCAGGCAGTACCAGTAGAAAACTCCTTCCTCTACACAGCAGCCCTTAGAAAAGCAAAAGTACCAGTAGAATTTCATATGTATGCGCACGGCTGGCATGGCCTCTCCCTCGCAAACGAAGAAACAAAATGTGACAAAGACGGCGAGCTTCCAAAAGTACAGTCCTGGATGGGTCTGTCAATCACGTGGATAAAAGATCTGGGAAGAGAGTATTGATGTATCCCTCTTTGTGATTTTTTTGACGATTTCCAAGTAATGGTATTGAAGTTTTGCTCTGATTATAGTAGAATACACTTTAGTGCAGTGAATATATCAACAAATGGAGGTTATTATGTATCAGATCACAAAGGCAAAAAAGCTGGCAGATAAGATCTATCTGATGGATGTTGTGGCACCGAGAGTGGCAGCAAACTGCCTTCCGGGACAGTTCATTATTGCAAAGGTAGACAAGGAAGGTGAGCGTATTCCGCTTACAATCTGCGATTATGACAGAGAAAATGGAACTATCACCATCGTGTTCCAGATCGTAGGTGCATCAACCGAGAAAATGTCAAAGCTTGTCGCAGGAGACAGCTTTACAGATTTTGTAGGACCGCTTGGTGTGGCATCTGAGTTCACAAAGGAAGATCCAGAAGCTTTAAAGAACAAGAAGTTCTTATTCGTTGCCGGTGGTGTTGGTGCAGCACCTGTTTACCCACAGGTAAAGTGGCTGCATGAGCATGGCATTCAGGCAGATGTAATTGTCGGTGCAAAGACACAGTCCTTAATCCTTCTTGAAGAAGAGATGAAAGCTGTTGGAAACGTTTATATCACAACAGATGACGGCAGCTATGAGCGTAAGGGAATGGTTACTCAGGTAATCCAGGAACTGCACGATCAGGGTAAGCAGTATGATGTATGTGTTGCAATCGGACCGATGATCATGATGAAATTCGTATGCAAGCTGACAAAGGAGCTTGGTATTCCAACAATCGTCAGCTTAAATCCGATCATGGTAGACGGAACAGGTATGTGCGGCGGATGTCGTGTATCTGTAGGCGGAGAAATCAAGTTTGCCTGCGTAGATGGACCAGAGTTTGATGGTCATCTGGTAAACTGGGACGAGGCAATGATGCGTCAGCAGACCTATAAGACAGCAGAAGGCAGAGCAATGTTAAAGGAGCTTGAGGGCGAGACCCATCACGGCGGCTGCGGACACTGCGAAGGCTGATAAAACAAGATATAGAAAAGTAAAAATACGCAAAATACGCAGAAATGAGGTTGAATATGAGCGTTTTAAACAGAGTTCCAGTTAGAGAGCAGGATCCAAAGGTAAGAGCTACTAATTTTGACGAAGTCTGTCTTGGATATAACATGGAAGAGGCAATGGAAGAGGCATCACGCTGCATTAATTGTAAGAATGCAAAGTGTATTCAGGGATGTCCAGTATCTATCAATATTCCGGCATTTGTAAAAGCGGTAAAGGAAGGAAAGATCACAGAAGCTGCTGATATCATTGCAGAATCATCTGCACTTCCGGCAATCTGTGGACGTGTATGTCCGCAGGAGACACAGTGCGAAGGCAAGTGTATTCGTGGTATCAAGGGTGATCCTATTTCCATCGGAAAGCTGGAGCGTTTCGTTGCTGATTACTCCAGAGAGCATGGCTATGTTCCGAAGAAGCCAGAGACTACAAACGGCAAGAAGGTTGCTATCATCGGTTCCGGTCCGGCAGGTCTTACATGTGCAGGTGATTTAGCAAAGCTTGGCTACGAAGTTACTATCTTCGAGGCACTTCACGAGCCAGGCGGTGTATTAACATATGGTATTCCGGAGTTTCGTCTTCCGAAGGATGAGGTTGTACAGAAAGAGATCGATAATGTCCGCAAGCTTGGCGTTAAGATCGAGTGTAACGTTGTTATCGGAAAGTCTGTTACCATTGACCAGCTGATGGAAGAGGAAGGCTTTGAGGCTGTATTTATCGGTTCTGGAGCAGGTCTTCCCAAGTTTATGGGTATTCCAGGTGAGAACGCAGTTGGTGTATTCTCTGCAAATGAGTTCTTAACAAGAAACAACTTAATGAAGGCATTCCGTGATGACTATGATACCCCGATCTTTAGAGGAACAAAGGTAGCAGTTGTCGGCGGCGGAAACGTTGCAATGGACGCAGCAAGAACAGCACTTCGTCTTGGTGCAACCACATATATCGTATATCGCCGTAGTGAGGCAGAGCTTCCTGCAAGAGTAGAGGAAGTACATCATGCAAAAGAAGAGGGAATCATTTTCCATCTTCTGACAAACCCGACTGAGATCCTTGAGGACGAGAAGGGCTGGGTAAAGGGCATGAAGTGTGTTCGTATGGAATTAGGTGAGCCAGATGCATCTGGAAGACGCCGCCCGGTTGTAATCCCGGATTCTGAGTTCACACTTGACGTAGATACCGTTATCATGGCACTTGGTACTTCACCGAACCCACTGATCTCCTCCACAACTGAGGGACTTGAGATAAATAAATGGAAGTGTATCGTAGCAGAAGAAACAAACGGACAGACTTCCAAGAATGGTGTATTCGCAGGTGGAGATGCCGTAACAGGTGCAGCTACCGTAATCCTTGCAATGGAAGCTGGAAAAGCTGGTGCAAAGGGTATTCACGAGTATCTTTCTAATAAGTAATAACAACTATTTAATATAAAAGAGGCAGGCATGAAATATGTCTGTCTTTTTTTTAATCTGACGAATTTCTTACGATTTTTGACGGCAGCATAAGAATCAGGAAAAAGGGTTGTGCAGAACAAAAAAAGATGATAAGCTGAAAAAAAGAAAATCAGGGAAAGGAGCAGACTTTGTGAAGAAAAAAAGAAAGAAAAAAATGACGGCAGGCATGAAATTTCTGTTTGCACTTTTATTTACAGCATCAATTGGTTTGATTGCAGCAGGTGTGTATCTGATGTTCTTTAAAAATCGGGATGCTTATGAGCGCCAGGCAGAGGAACGCGATCTTGCCGATACGTATATAGATGATCTGATTTTAAAGCTTACAGATCCAGAAGCATACGAAAAAAAGGTTCAGGAAGAAGCAAAGGAAAAGGCAGAGCGCATGGCAAGGCGTAAGCAGCAGGAAAATGCAAAAGGCTGGGATGATATAGAAGAGAGCAATGAAAGTGCCGGAGAGGATGAATCAGCACCAACATACGATTTTTCAGATCTTGACTATGAGGATGCCAATTATTATATGAGAGACGGCATTGTCTATACGCCAGACTACGCAAAAGGCACGATCCAGTGTGTGCTTGAGGTTCCAACGGCAGGCATAAGAAGAGGTGTCTACACAGGAACGTGGGAAGAGATAAACTACGACCTGGATATCTGGATGGTAACAGCAGCACGACCAGATTATACACTAGGCGAGACTCATATGTGCATCTATGGTCATAACCATACGGCACAAGATCTGTCATTTAACCGCCTAAAGGATGTAGAAGTTGGCGATGCCTTTTATCTAACGGCAGAATCAGGACGCTATACATACCGTGTAACAAACGTATTTGCTGTATCAAGAGACGAAGCCACAAGAAATTACGTAGACAACTTTAGTATAGGAAGCGATAAATGCTATATCATTACATGCGGCCGAGACGACGGCGTAAAAAATTATCGTTACCTTGATCTTATCGTAGAAGGTACACTAGAAGAACAGATGCCGCTCTTAGAATATGCAAAAATAAGACAGCAATCAGAAGCAAACAAATAAAAAACAGTCCGGTCAAAAGCCGGGCTGTTTATTTATAGGCGATCATAAAGATCAGGCGGAACATATTCTTTTAGGTCAGCCGTAGTCAATTGCCACTGCTTCCAGTCATCAATAGGGCGCTTCATCTTTTTCCTAGAAGAAGACTCAGATAAATATTTCTCAGAAAGATCAGATAAGGTCTGACCATTGATAAGTGAAAAGCTTATCTTTTCACGCTTTTGAAAATCCTGAGCAAATGTCCGTGCCTCCTCAGAAAAATCACTAGTCGTTACAAAAATAAGATAGTCAAGGCGAATCGGATAAGCCATGCAGGCACCTACAAGCTTTTGGAGCAGCGGACGTCCAACCTTAGAGTCAGGCGCATAGCACTTACACTCAACAATGCCATTTAGACCATTATCATCGCTTACGATAACATCATAGCCGCCGTCATTAGTGCGAGGCGTTGTATGTGCCCGTTTGCCCATTGCGCGAAAAAGAGCGGCACAATATTCCTCAAACGCAAACGGATCCTCCTGAAAGCGTTTGTGAAGCTCGCGGGAAGAGCCGCTTCTGTAAGTGTCATCACTCTTACGCAGCAGCCTTTTCTTTTCAATCTCAATAGCACAAGGCAAAATCTCATAGCCCTCCTCACGCAAATGACGTACAAGACGAACCATCTGCATAGGGTTTTTCATGAAAATCTTATAAGAGTCAATCATAAGACAGCTGTTTTTCCAATTGATTTTATTGCCCTTACGCCTCTGATCACGTGTCTTATCCTGATTGGCATAGCGCCAAGACGGAAAGTGAAGAACATAAGAATTTCGCGTAAGAGGCAGACGAAAACGACGCTTAATAATAGTATGCTTCGGCAGACGGCTAATACCATAACGGCGGGCAAAATGACCAGGAAGCCATAGATGATAAAGACGCTTTAAAATCAAAAAAAGAAAAAACGCAAGCAAAAATATGCCAGTCCAGCGTAAGATATGGTGCAGATCGGCCGGCGAGATACCAGTCGTTTTTTGTATAAAAGTAGTGAAAGCTTGAAGGGCATTTGAGAAAAAAGCAGAAATGCTTAGTACAAAGCCCTCAAGGGTGGTAATAAGGGTCATAGGAGAATCCTTTCTCATTAGTTTGGGGTAGTAATGAATAGTGTAACATTTAGGGGAGGAAAAAGCAAGGTGGAAAAAACTTGAAGATCCACTATAAAAATGATAAAATTGTTGGTAAAGAAAGACGAAAACTCGGGGAAAGGCAGATAAAAAGATGAATATAGATGTGAATGAATTAGAAGTAATGGAAGATATCGCTTCGCTCGCCGTAGTCACAGGCGAGAAAAAAGAAAAATATTTGTTCTGGCAGCTGGAAATTAGCATGGCACATGCAAAACGAATAGACTTGATAGTATCTTTTTTGATGGAATCAGGTGTAAAAATGCTTCTTCCCCAATTAAAGCAGGCACAAAAAAGAGGCGTTCCAATCCGCATTCTGACAGGAAATTATCTTGGAATCACGCAGCCCTCAGCCTTATATTTGCTAAGAAGCGAGCTTGGTGATCAGATAGATCTTCGCTTTTATGCAGACAGCCATCGTTCTTTTCACCCAAAGGCATATTTCTTCCACGCAGATAAAGAAAGCCGCGTGTTTATTGGTTCATCAAATATTTCAAGAAGTGCGTTAACGAGCGGCATAGAGTGGAACTATTGTCTGAGCAGCGTAGTTGATAAACAGGCATTTGATCAGTTTTATGCAAGCTTCGAGGATCTGTTTTATAATAAATCTGTTGAGATTACGGACACTGTGCTAAAAAAATATGCAAAAAGCTGGGTACGTCCTGCTGTGTCTAAAGATCTTGCCAGATATGAAAAGCAGAGTGAAGAAGAAAAACAGAGTGGATTAAAACAGGAGTATCAGCCTAGAGGTGTGCAGATAGAAGCACTGTACGAATTGGAGAAAAGCAGAAAGGAAGGCGCTGAAAAAGGAATTGTTCATGCAGCGACAGGTATTGGAAAAACATACCTTGCCGCCTTTGATTCCCTGCCATATAAGCGTGTTTTATTTGTTGCGCATCGAGAGGAAATTTTACGACAGGCAGCAGAGGCATTTCATAATGTAAGGCCAGATGATTCATATGGCTTTTTTACAGGAGATAAAAAGGATGCGGATGTTGATTTATTGTTTGCATCAGTTGCCTCACTTGGAAAAGAAGAAGTATTAAAGGGAAAATTCTCACCAGATTCATTTGAATATATCGTAATGGATGAATGTCACCACAGCACGGCAGATCAGTATCAAAAGATTTTAGATTTCTTTCATCCAGCCTATCTGCTTGGATTGACAGCAACACCAGAGCGGATGGACGGCAGAAGCGTGTATGAGCTGTATGATTTTGAAGTGCCTTATGAAATAACGCTTAAAGAAGCAGTGAACAGAGGTGTGCTAGTTCCATTTCATTATTATGGAATCATGGATGACACAGTTGATTATAGTGCATTACATTTTGTAAGAGGCCATTATGAGGAAAGTGAGCTAACAGCCGCTTATCTGGAGAATGCGAAAAGAGATCAGCTGATTTTGGGATATTTTCTTAAATATCATCCCAAGCATGCGTTAGGTTTTTGCTGTTCAAGACAGCATGCATCGCATATGGCAAGATTTTTCTCAGAAAGCGGTGTTGCTGCGGGGGCAGTGTATAGCCGTGAAGATAATACAGAAAATGAGGGTGATGAAAAAACATATTGGCTTGACAGAATAGAAGCCGTCAAGAAGCTGGAAAGCGGAGAGATTCAAGTATTGTTTTGCGTAGATATGTTTAACGAAGGTGTTGATATTCCGGTAGTAGATCTTGTAATGTTTTTGCGTCCTACAGAGTCACCAATCATCTTTTTGCAGCAATTAGGGCGTGGCTTAAGAAAAGCACCGGGAAAAGAGTATCTGACTGTACTTGATTTTGCAGGAAATTACAGACAGGCAAATCTGGCACCATATTTATTAAGCGGAGAAACAGCCAATTTTCATGCGTCAACAGCTGATGTGGCATTGACACTTCCATATCCTCAGGATTGCATTGTGGATTTTGATCTGAAGCTGATTGATTTGTTTAGAAAGATGGAGGAAGGAAAGCGAAAAGGTCATGATGCAGTTGTTCATGAATATCACCGTGTGAAGGAGCTGCTACAGCATGTGCCAACGAGAGTAGAATTATTTACACATATGGATGAAGCTGTCTATCAGTATTGTCTGAAAGAGGCGAAGGAAAATCCATTTCGCCATTATGTTATGTTTAGAAGTGCGCTGGGTGATTTGGAGAAAGAAAAGTGTGCATGGATTGGAACAGACGCTGGAGATTTTCTGGAGTTAATAGAGCAGACAAATATGCAGAAGTCCTACAAGATGCCAGTACTGAGTGCTTTTTGCGAAGCAGATGGTGGCAGTGTGGATGGTTTGAAAATGGCTGTGACGGAAAGTGATGTGTTACGGTCATGGAAGAAGTTTTATCAGACAGGCACAAACTGGAAGGATGTAAATAAGTGTAAAACTAAGGTTGATTTTGAAAATATGACAGATAAGGATAATTTACAGAATATCACCAAAAATCCGGTCAATTTCCTAAAGCAATCAGGAAAAGGCTTCTTTGTAGATAAGGAAGGTTATCTAATTGCGCTAAAGGACGAGATGCAGGCTGTGCTGCAGGAAGGCGGCATGAAGTTTGCGGATGAGGTCAAGGATATTGTGCAGTATCGCGTGTTAGAGTACTACTGGAAGCGGTATCGCGACAAGGCATGAGAAGGGAGAAAGTTGAAATTGGAAATAGAGAGCAGAGAGAAGGAGAAAAGGACACTTTCTTATTACGATGAGAATGCCTCTGCATTTTGTGAAGGAACACGAAATGCAGATATGAGTGAAATGAGAGGACGTTTCCAGCAGTATTTGAAGCCAGGAGCTCTGATTTTAGATGCAGGCTGCGGCAGCGGACGCGACAGCAAGGCTTTTATGGAAAGTGGTTATCGAGTTGTTGCAATGGATGGCTCAAAAGAAATGTGTAGACAGGCAAGTAAGTATTTGGGGCATGAAGTGCAGTGCAGACGGTTTGAGGAGATTGATGAAAGGAATGTGTATGATGGAATTTGGGCATGCGCGTCGCTTTTGCATGTGCCGTATGAACTGCTTCCGAAAGTGATTGCAAAATTGGTCGATTCGTTAGTGGATGGCGGTGTGCTGTATGCTTCTTTTAAGTATGGAGAAGAAGAAAGAGAGGCAGGAGGACGGTACTTTACAGATCTGATGGAAGAAGGATGGAAGAAGGTACTGGAAGAGGCAGAGGAAGAGATAAAGGGAAGTAGGTTAGAGACGGTAGAGTGCTTTGTGACAGGAGATGTCAGAGAAGGAAGAGGGGAAGAGAAATGGTTGAATGTGGTGGGGAGGAAGGTGAGGTATAAGTAAATTGAAAAAAGAACTAAAAAGTCTATGTTTTTGTGGTTTTGTAAGAGAAAAAATAAGTAAAAACGATGAAAATTGTAAAAAATAAACAAATAACTTGACACAGATTTTTAAGTATGTAATAATATATGGGATATAGGAGAAAAAAGTCGAATTTTTAGAAAGTCGTCGCGTTGTCGCGCTTTTTAGGGTCGATGTTAAAGGAAAAGTAGTATTCTGCCTGAATGAAGACAGAATGGGAAGGTATACGCTTTTATATTTATATAGGGGTTACATAAATAGTACTGACAATTTTGAATGAAATTGAAGAAAAAAACTTTGTTTAAAATCGTCAATAACTGAGAAAGGATATAACTGTAAAAATAAAAAACTTTGATTGGTTTGAGTTTAAATCAATTAGGTGGGAAAGGATCTACAAATGAAAACAAAAAGCTTGCCACCCTATGCGCCTACTTTAATTGAGTCAACAAGGGCTATCGGATACTCACTTGAGGCAGCAGTGGCTGACATTATTGATAACAGTATCGCAGCAAATGCAAAAAATGTTGATATATTTTTTTTTCCAATAGATGGTGCATATATTGCAATTCTCGATAATGGGAAAGGAATGTCAGAGGAAGAAATCGATATTGCTATGCAATACGGAAGTAAGAATCCGATAGAAGAAAGGGATAAAAAAGATTTAGGACGTTTTGGTTTGGGATTAAAAACAGCGTCTTTATCTCAGTGTAGATGTCTAACTGTTATTTCTAAGCAAGGGGATAATTTGGAGGGACGTCAATGGGATATAGATCATGTTACAGAAGTGGGAGATTGGTCTTTAAACGTTCTTGATGAAGAAGATATTCAGCAAATACCTCACTTTGGCGAGCTGATAAAAACCGAATCAGGAACATTAGTAGTTTGGCAAAAATTAGATCGTCTCAAGGCTGGTGAGATTAATTTTGAACTATCGTTAGGACGTAAAATCGATAGAGTAAGAGATCATCTTTCGCTTGTTTACCACAGATATTTAGCAGGCGAATCAGGGATCACAAAACTTAAACTGTCAATTAACGGAGAAAAGATTAAAGGAATTGACCCATTTTTGACGGAGAAAAGCGTTCAAGCTATGGATGATGAAACATTAGTTATTCGAGGCAATAAGATATTAGTTCGACCATATATTCTTCCACACATATCCAAGTTGACATCAGATGAAATAAAAATGCTTGGTGGGAAGGATGGACTTCGAAAACAACAAGGGTTCTATGTATATAGAAATAAAAGATTGTTAGTCTGGGGGACTTGGTTCAGAATGATGCGGCAAGGTGATTTATCAAAACTTGCTAGAATCCGTGTTGATATTCCGAATACGCTAGATGATCTGTGGACTTTGGATATAAAAAAATCGTCTGCATTACCTCCAGCAGAAGTTAGAAAGAATTTGGAGATAATTATTAATCAAATCGCTGAGAGAAGTAAAAGAACGTGGACCTTCAGAGGAAAAAAAGAAGTAAGCGATACGGAAATCCATGTGTGGAATCGCATGAAAAATAAACAAGGCGGATTCTATTATGAGGTCAATCGCGAACATCCGCTTGTACAACAAATGGTAAAGATAAATCCTGGTATAGAGGGGTCACTAAATGCGCTACTGCAACAGATTGAGAAGGGTTTGCCGCTTAATCAATTATATGTGGATTTGAATAATGATGAACAAATCACTAATGATAATGAGCAGTCAGATGTAGAAATAGTAAAATCACTACAGGAAATGATTACGATGTGTGCTGATAAGCAAGAAAAATGTAATTTGCTTGATGCTATTGCTTGTATTGAACCATATTTGTCACATCTTGATATAGTAGAAAAACTTAAGGAGGAGATTTTGAAGAATGGTTAATACATATGTTGAACAATTAGAAAATATAATCTCCGCATTTGTTAACAATATTTATAAGGAAATTCCGCCTACAGAAGAAGAATTTTTGAAAAAAGCAACTTTACTAAGAAAAGCAAATGCGACTATTATGCCGGTTTCAGATGATGAATTTGCAGAGATAATTTCTAGACTCAAGCAATCATTAGTTATCCAGATGGATATTGGAGTGTATATTAACGATCGTAATAACGGGCATCAGTCATGGTTACCTTCAAAGAGAGCTGACTTAGATTTCTTCTTTTGGAACAGATATAAGAAGTATCTGCAAGAAATTAAACATTGGAATCCTAGAGTTACGACAAATCTAGGAAAAGTATCTGATGAAATATTAGATTTATGTGGAGATCCATCAGAAGATCATTTTGCAATAAAAGGTTTGGTACTAGGTGATGTACAGTCTGGTAAAACTGCTAACTACACAGCCATTTGTAATAAAGCAGCAGATACGGGGTATCGAATTATTATTGTCTTAGCTGGTATGCAGGAGAATTTGCGTAAGCAAACACAAGAAAGATTGGATGCCGAATGTACCGGAAGAAAGAGCGAATATTATCTGGATCCTAAAGCAGAACAAGGTATAAAGAATCAGCCGGTCGGTGTAGGAAGATATGGAACAGATAAAAAAATCGTTGCATTTACATCTGTGACTAAAGATTTTGATAGCGGTATTCTTAGAAACAATAATTTGGGCATTGAAAACGTTAATTGTCCTGTTATTTTAGTAGTGAAGAAGAATAAAAAGATTTTAAATAATTTAATCAAGTGGCTATCAGATAATAACACGCAAAATGCTACTGGACAGATTGATCTTCCTCTCATGCTAATTGATGACGAGGCTGATAATGCATCTGTTAATACGAAAGATGAAGATTCTCAGCCAGCAGCAATTAATGACTGTATCAGACGTTTATTAAATCTATTCAGCAAAACTACTTATTTAGGTATTACTGCAACACCTTTTGCAAATATATTTATTGATCCGGAAAAAGACGATGATCTTTTTCCAGCTGATTTTATCTATGCACTATCAGCTCCAACTAATTATATTGGAGCTGATAGAATATTTGGAGAAAATTCTGATAGTGATTACATGCTTCAGGAGATTGATATAGAAGAGTTAGAGGCGTGCTTTCCTCCAAAACATAAAAAAGACTTTGTTGTAGAATATTTACCAGGGGATTTATATGAAGCTGCATATTACTTCTTGTTGTTAAATGCAATTCGCGATTATAGAGGTGATCTCACAGAACATAGATCTATGATGGTACATATAAGCCTTTATACCAATGTTCAAAATCAGATACAAGAAATGCTGAATGTTTGGTTAGATCAGGTAAAATCGGATGTTAGAAACTATGCTAAATTACCACTTTCTCAAAGTGAAGAAATAAGAAATATAAAAGCAATGCATGTTGTTTGGGACAAGCATCATTTGAGTGGGATTGTTGGAATAGAATGGGAAGTACTACTAAAAAAATATTTGCACAAGGCAATTTCTCCCATTGAAGTTCGTGCAGTAAATATGAAAACTGGTGCATCGAGCTTAGATTATTTTAATCATAAGAATGATGGTTTACGTGTAATTGCTGTAGGCGGAAATAGTATGTCTAGAGGTTTGACCTTAGAAGGTCTTGGCGTAACGTATTTCCATCGTAATACAAAGATGTACGATACTTTATTGCAGATGGGGCGTTGGTTCGGATATAGGCCAAATTACGGTGATGTTGCAAAGGTATGGATGACACCAGAGGCTATTGATTGGTATGGCCAAATTACTAGAGCAACAGCTGAACTTAAGGAAGAAATCTCGAAAATGAGAAACGCAAATCAAACTCCTAGAGATTTTGGTCTGAAAGTTCGACAAGATCCTGGCGCATTAATTGTGACAGCGCGAAACAAAATGCGTACAGCAACTGATTTGACATGTCCTGTCACAGTGTCTGGTAATTTACTTGAGACGCCTAGATTAAAAGCATCAAAAAATATTTTGGCTTCAAATGAGACTGTATTCAAGAATTTTGTGAATTCATTGAGCAGTATCGGAGACAGATTCTTTGATGAAGAGCGTACGAAGGGACATTATTACTGGAAAAATGTTCCGAAGGATAATGTGGCTCAATTATTGAAGGATTTTGAGACAAATCCATGGCATTTGAGCTTCAATGGTAAAGCACTTGCGGAGTTTATAGAGAATCACAATTGGAACAATGGATGGGATGTAGTATTGATAAAAACTGGAACGGGTGATCGGTACAAAGAACCGTTGCAGTGCGGTGATGAACTGTTGGAGATCGAGGGGACAGAAAAAAGAAAAATTTTAGCTGATAAGAAAATGATCAGTGTGAGTGGAACTAAGTTGCGTGTTGGAGCTGGTGGATGTACACGAATTGGATTATCCAAAGACGAGATTCAAGATGCGGAAAAAGTATATAGATCTATACCTGGAAATGAGAATAAGAAAAATATTCCGGACAAAGCGTATCTGATCGCCAATAGAAATCCCATTTTAATGCTACATATAATACAAGTTGATCGTTCAAAGTCCGAGAATAAAGATTTACCTGAATTTTTATTTGCGTTGGGAGTTGGTTTCCCTAAAACTAGTGGCTCCACTGAAACTGCGAATTATAAAGTTAACTTAATTGAGTTAAGAAATTGGGTGGATGTTGATGACAATTATGATGACGATGAGGATATGTAATGAGTGGTAAAGAAAACGAATTAAGAGAAAAATGGAATACTATTAATTACTATTCTGGTGGAGCATTGAAATTATCTGTAAAACATCCGCTTGAATGGTATGTTCGATATGCAACGCCAGAGCATAAGTCAGTTGTAATAGTGAGCCAAAAGGCAATTAAAAAAATAGATTCATCAAAATGTATCGATGCTACATGTAATCAGAGAAAGGATGGTAAATATGCAATTTCCTTTACGCTGATGGATAGAAAACAGGAAGATGTTTTCATAACAATGGCAGGAGATATTATTGAATATTCCAATGTGGAAAATGAAGATATTGCATTGCTTAAAGTATTGCGCAGATATAATGCGTGGTTAAAGTTATTAGACCATAAAAGCAATGCAGTATTAGGTAGTAACACACAGAAAGGTCTCATTGGAGAGCTAATGTTTTTAAAAGAAAAAATAGAGAATGGAATGTTACCATCGGTTGCTTTAGCTGGATGGGTTGGTTCAGAAGGAGCGGATCAAGATTTTGTATATGCGGATTGTTGGCATGAAGTTAAATCTACGGGGGCGTCATCTTCAGAGATATCTATTTCTTCTGTTGAGCAATTAGATAGAAACGACGAAGGAGAATTGGTCGTTTATCGTATTGATAAATGTGCACCAGATCAACCGAAATCATTCACATTATATGGATTAGTTCATGAAGTAATAGAGTTGATTCTACAAAATGATGAAAATCCAGATGAGCTAATATTGAAACTTGGCTCTGCAGGTTATATTGATATGAAAGAATATGATAAACAGCATTTTAGTATGTCATCAAAACAAGTATATACTGTAAACGAATCATTTCCGAGAATACGGAGAGTTGATGTTCCGACAGAAATAACAAATGCTGTTTATCAGATAGATATCCATAGTATAAAAAGCTGGGAGAAGTAACGAAAATGGGAGGATGTTAGCATGAATTCTACAGAGTTTAAAAAAGATTTTATAGAGAGTATAAAAACTGCTGCAGCGGTTACTGGAGAAGGATCATGTGCATCCTTTGTAGATAATATGGCTCAATATCTAATTGATGCTGAGGTTTTATCTGATTTCACACCATCTTTTTATAAAGGCAAAAGTGGGCATAGTAATTATAGAGTGGACGGATATGTATACGATGAATTCGATAATACAATGAATCTTATTATTGCGGATTTTGATGGTAATGATTTGGAACGTCGGCTTACAGGAACAGCTGCAAATAAAGATTTTAGTTTGCTTATGAAATTTCTTGATGCAGCATTGACAACTAATTTATACAAAGAAATAGAGATCAGTACACCATGTGCAGATTTAGTAGATTTATTAAGGTATAACAAGAACGCAATTCGCAAATATCGCTTTCTTGTATTTACCGATGCAGATATGAGTGCCGCTATAAAGACAGTTGAAATTGATGATTATAATTCTATTCCGGTGGAAGGTCAGATTTGGGATATTGATCGTTTGTTCAGAGTATGTTGTTCAGAGCAAGGTCGTCAAATTATAGAAATTGATTTTAAGAAATATTGTGGAGAAGGAATACCATGTATTGAAGCTAGTTCAGCATCTACAGATCAGTATAGTAGTTATTTAGGAGTGATTTCAGGAACTGTTTTGGCTGATATTTATGATAAATATGGCAGTAAGCTTTTGGAAGGAAACGTCAGATCTTTCTTATCTACTAAAGTGGCAGTAAATAAGAAAATCAGAGGAACGATTTTAAATAATCCACAAATGTTTTTTGCATTTAATAATGGAATTTCGGCAACTGCCATGGATGTTAAGATAGAAGATACTAATCATGGAAGGTTTATAACATTTGTTAGAGATTTCCAGATTATTAATGGTGGACAGACGACAGCATCTATATCGAATGCAAGGTATAAGGATAAGGCAGATTTATCTTCTATTTTTGTGCAAATGAAATTAACTGCAATTGATGAATCGACACCAGAAGAGTCGGATGAATTAATTAGGAATATCTCTAGATCTTCAAATAGCCAAAATAAAGTTAGTGATGCAGATTTTTTTGCATCCCATCCGTTTCATCGCCGTATGGAACAAATTTCAAGACACTTATTTGCACCAGCATCTGAAGGAACTCAGTATGAGACAAAATGGTTTTATGAAAGAGCAAGGGGGCAATATTTGCAAGAGCAAATGCGATTGACACCTGCAAAGAAAAAACAATTTGAATTACAGAATCCTAAAAATAAGGTAATTAAAAAAACTGATCTTGCAAAGGTTCAGAATACATGGAGAGGATTACCGCATATGGTCAGCAGGGGTGCACAGACTAACTTTAACGCGTTTGCAGAATATATAGACGAACAGTGGAATGTAAATGAAGAACAGTTTAATGAGAGATATTTTCAAACCACAGCAGCATTGGTTCTTTTATTTCAATATCTAGAAAAAAACATACCAAAACAATCTTGGTATGAAGGTGGGTATCGTGCAAATATTATTTATTATACTATAGCACAATTTCGAAGATTATTATATAATCAATATCAGGGTCAGGAATTTGATTTAATGCTAATTTGGAATAGACAAGGTGTGCCAGAACAAGTGGGAGCTATTCTGATTGAATTGGCAGAATTAGTTCTGCTAAAAATAACTGATCCATCAAGAAAGGTTGCGAATGTTACTCAATGGTGTAAGAAAATTGAATGCTGGGAGGATGTGAAAAAAGTTCAGCTGGATATTCCAGAAAGTATTCAAAAGTACCTAATCACTATTGATGAGCAAAAGGCGGCACAGAAATTTGCAAAGAAAGAGCAAAAGGTTGTGAATGAGATACAGGCTCAAACAGCAGTTGTAAATTATCCTGTAGAGATGTGGATGAGATTAACAAAATTTGCAGTTATGAATCATATGGTTACTCCAACAGATGCATCTGCATTATCGATTGCTTGTAAAATGCCGGCCAAAATACCAAATACTTATCAATGCAAGCGTTTGCTTGCATTGTTACGTAAAGCCTTGGAAGAAGGCTTTAATGCTGAAACATAAAATGGAGGAGCTATGTATAATACGATAGATTTGTTTGCGGGAGCAGGAGGGTTGAGCCTTGGTTTTATGCAAACAAAAAAATTTGATATAAAAGTAGCATTTGAATTTAATCCTGCTATGCAGGAAACATATAGAAAGAATCATCCGGGCGTGGTTGTGTTTGGCGATGTTAGAGAGGCCGACTATACCATGATAAAAGAAAAATATGGTGATATTGATGTTGTAATCGGTGGTCCACCATGTCAGGGATTTTCAAATGCTAATAGACAAAAAAACCATGCGATCAACCAAAATAATACATTGGTGAAACAGTATATTAGAGCAATTTTAGAATTGAAACCCAAGGCATTTGTAATGGAAAATGTGAGTATGCTTAGATCGGAGGTTCATAGATTCTATTTATGTGGCGATGATCAGGAATTAGTGGATAGTGATGTAATTGAAACAGCTAATACAGAGTTGGTACTACTCGACGCAGCTTTTATGTTTGATGATGTAATTAATATTGTGCAATCAAAACAAGCAGTTATTAAATATAAGTGGGATGACTTTGATTATCTTGAATTAAATGTAATCTATAAAGCTTCAAAAAATGCTGGTAAATTTAAAGGTGTATTAGAAAAACATAAAGCGCGCTTAATAAAAATTGCAGAGAAGCATATAGAGAAGAATCAAGATGATTTTATTATAAATGCAGATAGGGTGGCCTTTAATGCAATATTAGATTTCTATGTTGGAAAAATAGGAGAATCTCAAATCAAATCACTGATTGAACCAGCGATTATGTATCAAAGAATGATAAGCAGGGCTCAAGAAATATTTGATAATGATATTGTGGTTGATAGTTACACTGATGACAAAGGGCTAATTGCTAATATTCGCTCATATGCAGTTTTTGATTATTTAAAGGCAAAATTAAAAGGAACTGGTGATAATGATGGATATGTAATTTCAGCGGATGTTCTTTCAGCAACTCAATTTGGTGCTCCGCAAAAAAGAATGCGTTTTGTGGTAATGGGAATTCGCAAAGACATTACGGATGAAGTTAAGCTTCCCGAAGGAAAATTTAAAAATGGCCCATATAGAACTGTTGAAGATGCTATTAAAGATTTGGAGGATGTTGCTCCAGTTTACAATGTATCTGATGATAAAGATGGTATTAAGTTACAAGAAAAAACGGATTTAAGTGGACTGGCTCAACTGCTTCGAGATTCTGAAATATTGCATAATCATATTATAACAAAAACTACAAAAACTGCTATGGAGCGGTTTAGGGCATTGGATCAGGGTCAGAATTTTCATTCGCTGTCTAATGAAATGAAAATAAACACTTATACAGATGTTACAAGGACTCAGAATACAATTTATCTGCGATTAAAATACGATGAACCATCAGGCACAGTTGTTAATGTACGAAAATCTATGTGGGTACATCCTACACAGGATAGAGCTGTAAGTATTAGAGAGGCAGCACGTTTACAGACGTTTCCGGACAGTTTTATTTTTTACGGAACGAAAGACAAACAATATCAGCAGGTAGGAAATGCAGTACCACCTATTATGGCTAAAGCAATTGCAAAAAAGCTTGCACAACAACTGAGAAAAGCAGAGGATAAATTTGGTGTTAATCAGTCTCCGACAGTGAATCCCAATGAGGGAGTGTAAGTAAATATTATCAAATAAGTTGCTAACTGTAGCATTTGACCAATTGAGTTTTATGAGCGCTGTAATGTAGTATTCTAAGCGAAGAAAGCTGTGATAACGATAGAGTATAAAAAGTTTTAAAACAGATTATTTTTTGCCAAGGGGAGGAAAAAGATAATCTGTTTTAAAAATCACGTTTAGATTTGAAGATAAGTATATTCAGTTAGTGAGGCGCTTACTTCCAAATGTTTTTTATGGAGAAAACATATATGGCAGATAGAAATGGAATTAAATGGAATCGCGAAGAAACTATTTTAGCATATGAGTTATATTGTCGGACACCATTTAGTAGAATTAGTCAGAATAATCCGGAAATTAGAAAATTAGCAGAGCTTATGGGAAGAACACCAGGATCTGTTGGTTTGAAAATGCATAATCTTGCACATTATGATCCAGAATTGCAGAAAAGAAATATTGTTGCAATGGCACATGGAAGCAAACTAGACGGAGAAATTTTTAATGAATTTTGTAATGACTGGGAAGAACTTTCATATCAAGCTCAAGTAATTCGGGCTAAAATGCAGAATTCACAGTTCGAAAATATTATTGATATGAATGATATGGATGATATTCCGCCAGGTAAATATAGAGAGAAACTGGTAAAACAGCGTATTGGACAATATTTCTTTAGAATGTCTGTTTTGAATGCGTACGGAAATAGATGTTGCATAACAGGAATGGCAAAAAAAGAATTGTTAGTAGCAAGTCATATTAAGCCGTGGAATGTTAGCGATGAGAAAACAGAACGCACTAATCCTTGTAATGGTCTATGTTTGAATTCTTTGCATGATAAAGCTTTTGATATGGGATTAATAACGTTAAATAAGGATTATAAATTGATTGTTTCAAAGGAAATGAAACATGTTTCGATGGATACAGTTACAAAAGAATGGTTTCATTGGTATGAGGGAAAAAAGATAATTCTTCCAGACAAGTTTTTGCCAGGAAAATCGTTTATTGAATATCATAACGATGTGATTTTCTTGGGATAATACCAGGCTATTTCATGTGTTGCAATAGTTGTCCAGGTGCGAGCTGAGAAATCGGAAGATTTCCACTTGCTTGAAATAGAGCATTTGTAAGCTGATTTTAATATAGTGGAGAAACTCCGTGGGGTAAGACCTAGCCAGTCACCCGTACCGAGTCCTTGGAATCAAAATGGTAACATTAGGTTTAAGCGTAGGACAGGGAGCAACAGAGCCGAAACGAAAGTGGAGCTAATGAGCCGGGAAAATATTGATAATGGAATAGGTCGACATGCTCTGACACATGGCAGGCAATATTCAATTATTCGATAAGGCGAGAATAATTGGACATCCCCCGGTCAAAGGGCTTGGAGAGGTTGATGATAAATATTAAATCGGAACAGCTGAGATCCTGCTATCTCCTCAAAAAAAGGTATGAAAACCAAACCAAAGAAATGCGATAGGAATTCAAATGGATGGCAGGAAGTCCGATACAGCCATAGTACCGTAGAGCGTTGTGAAAGTAAAAGGAGGGAAGGGCTGTACATTCTAGAGCTTCAAGATGATTGAGAGCAATACAGACAGGAGAGCTGAGAAATATGGTAAATCAACTTCTTGAAATACAATGGAACATTGCAAAAGCAGAGCAAACTGATAGGAAAGTTCAAAATCTTGCGTCATATATCAACGTAGAAGTATTAAAAGAAATCCATGAGGCAATAGATGGAGAGAAAGCTACAGGAATAGATAAGGTGACAAAACAGGATTATGAGCAAAACCTAGAAGAAAATCTTCAAAAGTTGGTACAACGAATGAAGAATAGAAGCTACAAACCACAGCCAGTAAAAAAAAGAGTATATATTCCAAAGGATGTAAAAGAAAAATATCGACCATTAGGAATATCATGCTATGAGGATAAATTGGTAGAACAGGCAATAGCTCAGATACTGAATCAGATTTATGAACCGAAGTTCTATAATGAAAGCTATGGATTTCGTCCCAAAAGGAGCTGCCACATGGCAGTTAGAGATTTGATCGAAAAGATACAGTATCGCAAAACGAACTATGTAGTGGAGGCAGATATTAGAGGATTCTTTGATGCGGTAGACCATGGTTGGCTGATTAAGATGCTGGAGCATGATATTGCAGACAGGAAATTCATAGAAATAATACGGAAGTTCTTAAATGCAGGAATTATGGAGAATGGAAAGTATCTTGACAGTGAAACTGGAACTCCACAAGGAAATGGTGCCAGTCCAATATTGGCCAATATCTATCTTCATTATGTGCTGGATAACTGGTTTGATGTAATTGTACAAAGACAGTGTACTGGAGAATGTTATATGGTAAGGTATGCAGATGACTTTGTATGTTGCTTTCAAAACAGATATGAAGCACAAATATTTCTGGAACGATTGAAAGAACGATTTCAGAAATACGGGTTAGAACTAGAGTCCAGTAAGACAAAGATTCTGGAATTCGGAAGATTTGCGGCAGATAAAGCAAAAGCCAAGGGGAAAACGAAACCAGAAACCTTTGATTTCCTAGGATTTACCTTCTATTGCAGTACGGATAGAAGAAAAAGCTTCTTTCGATGTAAGGTAAAGACAAGCGGTAAGAAATACCGTAATAAGTTAAAAGCAATGAATAACTGGATTAAGCAAAATAGAAATCTTCCAATACAGTTAATGATTAGTAAGTTGAATATGAAACTCAGAGGACACTATCAATACTATGGTGTTACTGACAACACACAGAAGATAAAAGATTTCTACGACAAGACCATGCAGATGTTATATAAATGGTTGAATAAGAGAAGTCAAAGGCGAAGTTATACATGGGAAAGTTATCGGTATGGATTACTAAAAACGCTACCATTACAATCACCAACTATTAAGGTTAATCTGCTAGGCAGGACAATCATGAATATAGGATGAAGAGCCGTATGCGTTAATAGCGCACGTGCGGTTCTAAAGAGGGGTATAGGTGGTAACACCTATATCTACTCGAGTGAAAAATATTTTTGTGATCGGAGCTGTGTCTAATACGTTTGCAATTTAGAAAGGTGGAAAATGATTATGAGTTTTAGTCCATATTTTTTTAGAGTTGAAAAAGCTGATAAAGATATGATAAGTAGAAAGTATCATTGCACTAGAAAAAAAACACTTCCTAAAATTAAAATTAAGGATATTGATAGTTATATTGCGGATCAAATACGCCAGGAAGTAAACGATTGCAGTACAAGATCAGTGCTAAGTTATTCTAGATCTTTGGCTACATGTTTATTTAAATATGACTCTGAATATGATACTGTTTTGCATATATATGAGACGTTTCGATCAGATTGTAATTTTTGGGGGCATTGCAGTATGAAACATGCATGTAATGGTAAAACGCCTATCATAGAAAATGAGCTGCAATTTATTGATTCACAGGGACAGCTTAAAGTTATTCATTATGATATAGATCAAGGATTGTTTCTTCAGAATAATTCTGGTGATGAAGAAATAACACTTTGCAATTTTATTGTGGATATTTCGGATAATTCAGTGTTAGATAAGTATCTTTTTAAATTCACTCAAAAACATAAGAAGTGGCATGCTACGCCTCAAAAAGATAATGAAATCGTTATGATGCAGGCATCTAATGATTTCGTAATTAGAAATATAGAGGCTATTAAAATTATGTATGCATTACAAGTAAAAACGGAATTTTTATCATATTCAGATATAATGGATTATATTTTTGATAGGTTTTTTGAACTAGGAGATTTACCAGGGTTTAGAAGTTTAAAAGAAATAAAAGAGTTAGAAGGAATCAAGAAGTTGCTAATTTATATACATAATAATTGGGAAACAGAATATGAATTAAGTAAGCCAATTTATGAGTATTATAGAAAACGTGAACGACTGTCATTATCTTATGATATTTGTTATGACATACTTTTTAATGATATCTATGATGATAGTTATGGTTATGAGGATCCAATAATAGATATTTTTATAGATGCATATAAAATGGTGTAACAAGAACTGGGGTCGAGTAGACGCACCCCTTTTAGGGTAAAAAAGTGCCTGTCCCCGGCAAAAATACAAGAATTTGAGAGCAGTGGGTATGATGTGAAGTATAAAGTTTTAAATGCAGCAGAATATGGTGTTCCACAAAAACGAGAAAGAGTTATAATTGTAGGATTTAGAAAAGATTTAAAAATTGACTTTTCGTTTCCTGATCCTATTATAACCGAGGAATGTCAATTTAAACCGTTACAGTCAGTTATCGAAAAGGAGGTTCCTGATAAATATTTTTTTAGTGAAAGAGCAGTTGCAGGTATGATGAAAAGTAGAGAATTTATGAATAAGGGACGAGCCCAAGATGTAACCAAACCATGTAATACTGTGGGAGCACATCTGGCAAAAGTGTCACTTAACAGCACGGATCCTGTGCTTTATTTATCGGGACGATATCGGCGTTTTACTCCAAGGGAAGTGGCTAGGATTCAATCTTTTCCTGAAAATTTTGAATTAATAGGTAGCGAAGCAGCACAATATCGTGCGCTTGGAAATGCAATTCCGCCTGTTATGTTCTGGTATATTGCACGAAAAGTTGAAAAACTTCTAAAGAATGAATAATGAAAATAAACGTTAATAAATCACAAAGATATAAGTGATTGGTAGTGCGTCAAACGAAAGGAGTGCATTCTGATAGGTAGAAACTATGCCAAATAAGCTGCTAAACACAATATTTGAAACGAGTTGTAGCAATGTAATACGCTAAGCGTAGGTTTGATATTAGGTGTTAAATTTAAATGAGGAGGGGATTTGAGGCTGAACTAGGTATTAGGTATCCTTACGAGAGTTGAATAAATATATTCTATGAAAAGAACATGGAGTATATTAAAATATCATTTAAATCATTGTGTGAAGGGAGAGCGAAGGATGATATAATATATAAAAGTTGGGAGGACATAGGAAATAATAAATACGTAAGAGGAAAGAGATTATGGCAGTATCGAGAAATATAGTAGAAAATATACGAGAAAGCAAAATTTTAAACTGTTTGAAAAGAAAGGGGGTTGTTAAAAAAGATGATGAGAAAGGAATGGAGTTAGCGCTATGGCTTTCTAAAGTCATTGAAGAGGAGAGAGTTACTGTGGAATATATTAATTCATGCCTATGGGATGAGTTAATGTTTGGAAACAGAAGGCTTGTTCGGTGCTATGAATTACAGGCAATTCGTAAGATCAAACGGGAAATAGATTGGGTGAACTTTTTGCACGAATATAATTGCCCTAGTATGAATTTTAATAGAATAGTGCAGACTGTTTTAAATTACGAAGATAATGTAAAGGTGTGTGCTATGAACACAGACATTAATGATGGAGTTATTCAAAAGATATCTATTCTTTTTGTTTTTAATATGTGTATTAGGGGAGAAGTGGGTGAAAAAAAGTGTTATTCATTTATTCCGGTAACAATAAATCTTGTTGATAAAATATTAACTATGAAGGTACGGAACAAGGAAGAGGCGATAGAAGGAAGTACACCTAATGAGCAGTTGGATGATATTTTAAAAAGATTATTAGGTAAATTAGAATTTGAAACAAAATGTATCTCTGTAGATACTCAAAAAACATTGTATAGAATGAGTAAAGTTTTATTTGACGACTTTTTCAAGCAACTTCCGAATATCGCTGAAGTGGAAGCAAAGAAGAAAACAATCCCGGTGTTAGTGAATTCTTTACTTGAAAATGTAACATTATTAAATCAGGAAGAACAAAATGGTTTAAAAACAATAAACAAACAAGTAATAGATGTTGAGGACGAAATGTATAAACTGCTTCAGCAAGTAGCGTTATATGATTACTTAAAAGACAATGAAATAAAAATTTTATTACAGAATACAGACCGATATATATCAAGAATTAGATTTAGTGACAGAGATAATCTTACAGCTTCGCTTACAAGTGAAACAGGAGTAAAATGTATTTTTGATGCAAAAACATTTATGTGCGTTAGAAATTCATTGGATTTAGTAGAAAGAATAGTATCAATAGTAGTTTCGTTTGTTAGTAATAGTGGTAAAGGTATTATGTCTGTTAAATATGATGCTTCAGATAAAAGATATTTGTGCATACATATACTGAATAATAGATATTATTCGGAAGAAGATTTTAATAAAATATGGGAGTTGTATAGGGAATATGAATCAAAAGATAATACAAAGACTAGCTTTATTTCTATCGAGGACAACGTTGCGGCAATGTGAAAATTTAAGTAAGGAAATATTGTGCGAACAGTTAAAAATTGATGAAATTACTGTAGAACAAATAATACAGTTACTTCATGATGAGCATGTATTGCAATATAAATATACATTTGCATGCCCTTACTGCGGTGAATTAAATACTGTTAAAGAAGGTATTTCTGAAATATATTGTTGTCATAATTGTGATGAACAGATCAATATACATGAGGCTATTAAAGGCGCAACAAGTAGATATGTGATAGATCGTTCGGATTTTTATGAATTTATGGATGAAAAGTATAAAAGTGAACTGAGAGAACTAAGAGATGAGAGTGAGTCTAAATCTAAAGTAGTTTCATTTCAGGTAATTAACAAAAAACAGGAGGACAGTATGATAACTGAAAAAAAAGAATCGAAATTATTTATTAGTCATTGCTCAAAAGATGCAGAATATGTTAAAGCATTTGTTGAATTTTTGGAAGCACTCGGAATTCCAGAAGAAACTATTTTTTGCAGTTCGGTAGAAGGATATAAAATACCATGGGGCAAAGATATATATGATTATTTGTGTAACGAATTTATTGATAATAAAAATTTAATGGTAGTTTTTATGCTTTCAGCAAATTATTATTCAAGCACAGCATGTTTAAATGAGATGGGTGCAACATGGGTATTAAAAAGGGATTACAGAACAATTCTTTTGCCCAAATTTGACTTTAAAAAGATAGAAGGTGCTATCGATCCGAGACAAATTGCAATAAAATTGGATTCACCGCAATTAAATACTGACCTTAATGATGTAAAAAAGCAATTTGAAAAAATGTTTAATTTTAAAGCCCCTGTAGATGCTAAATGGGATAGAATAAGAAAAAATTTTATAGATGCTATTCAAAGGGCAAATGCTAAGGGTAATGATTGGGGACTATGAGAGCGTGCATCCAGTGCCTGTCCCCGGCAAAAAAAAGAGGTGTTTTGCAGATGTCTAATAAAAATTTATAACTTGAGGAGAACTATATATGGGGGAACTAAGTAGAATTAGAATATTTCCACTGACTGAGTTTGATTTTGAAACTGAAGAGATTGCAAAGTTGGAAATTGCAAATGGTTTAGAGAGTGGTAGCTCTGTTTCAAATTTATATTTTAACCCACATTCGATAATGGACGTTTATGGAAATAGTCTATTTTTATTTCAGTATAAAGGGAAAATCATCGGAAAAGCTACTATTCGTTTAGAAAATAAAAATTATACTGCTTATTATTTTGAGGATATTATGGTCTTTGATGATTCAATCACAAAATCGGATATTCAAGAAATTTGGAAGGGTTTTAAGAAATTTAATTCTGTTGCACAAAACATACCGGATGAGTATAGGGATGCTATAAATGAATTGTGTAAGAAAAAGAAAAAATCACATGTTCCAGTATTGAGAGGTAATGAATCGTTTGTTGTTAATAAAGCTGAAGGAAGTAGAATTGAGTTTTTTACAACTAGATATGAGAGAAATCCAAAATATAGAGAGGCTACAATAAGAATACATGGTACACAATGTCAAATTTGCGGTTTCGATTTTAAAAAGATGTATGGATATATTGGAGAAAATTATATTGAAGTACATCATAAAAAACCATTATTTTCATTAGAGGAGGAAATGATCCCTAATCCAACGACAGATATGATAACAATATGTTCTAATTGTCACAGAATGATTCATAGAAAAAAGGATGATATAATCACACCAGAGAAACTAAAGGAAATTATAAGTCAACAGAATATTTGTTGACAACGTATAATTAGCTTCGTAAAATTATTTTAGAAATCGCATCCGACAATGCCATTTAGCTAGATGTTCGAGTTGCTCCGGTGCCTGTCCGTGCGTCCAGCAAAGGGTATGCAATCCGATAGGTGGAAATCCTATCAAATAAGCTGCTAACCACAGCATTTGAAGCGAGTCTTGAGTGTATTACAGTAAGGTAATGGGCTAAGCGTAGACAGTAAGGTTGCAGGGATAGTTATTGAGCGTCGAAGTACCATAAATCGGAGTGTCGACTCTGTGGACAGAGGGGAAGGCAATATGTGGGTTTATCGTTAAGGTGAGATTTCACACAGCTCCGCGGTGTCGGAAGAACCTGTTCATGTAATACAAGGATTGTACGTCAACTGGAGAGAATCTATATTTTCTCAGCTTTAGAAAAAAGGAGCAGAGTATGTCTTGTCAACAAAAGAAGAAAGACAAAAGAAATATAGGCAGTCGGATGGCTTCATACTGTGCGACTTGCAAAGTCTCTATCTGAATTGTGAGAAATCACTATTACATCCGTTTGTGATATTCCTACCGCATAATGTCGAGTAAGTGATGAAAGATGTGGAGCAGCGGGACAACGTGGGAAACGCGGAAGCCGTATTCGCGTTACTGCAAGGGAAAGACATGCAAGGTTAACAAATGTGAATTACTATAAGGATCGTCAGCTATAAAGGGTGAAAGTGGCTGATACACCCTAACCAAAATGGTACGGAGTCAGGGACAAGGTAACTAGTATGATGCCAAGTCAAACGGACAGAGAACTCCCGGTCTATAGGTAAAACCTAAACATGTCATAATTATTCAGATTGAGGAACAAGGTAAGCCTTATGCGTTCCTACGGGTAGGCCAATCGTAAGAAAAGCACAATACGCAGAAGGTAGAGGATGCTGGAAAAAGCGAAGGTTCTCATGTAACGTGAGAAATAGGAGTTCAAGATTTGCTCTGTCCGAAAGGAAGCAGACTTCCAGCGCGTATCAATTACATGAAGAAACTGGAAACTGTGAATGTATTACGTTCAATTACGCGATAAGTGAGGACAATGCAGACATGAAACTTCGATGGAGCCAGATCAACTGGACAGAAGCAGAAGAACAAGTTAGCAGGCTACAGATTCGAATTGTAAAGGCAACATTGGAACAAAAATGGAGGTTAGTCAAAAGACTCCAGTATTTAATGACGAATTCGTTCTATGCCAAAGCAATAGCTGTTAAACGTGTAATTACAAACAAAGGAAAAAGGACACCGGGAATTGATGGAGAACTATGGAAAACAGATGCTGAGAAGATGAAGGCGGTTAATGAGCTAAACTGTCAAACCTATCATGCAAAACCACTAAAGCGGATTTACATTGAGAAATTTGGGAAAACAGAAAAGCGACCGCTTGGAATTCCAACAATGAGAGACCGAGCGATGCAAGCACTTCAACTGTTGGCGTTAGAGCCAGTAGCGGAAACAACTGCGGACAGGATATCGTTTGGATTTCGCAAATACAGAAGCCCAGAAGATGCAAGAGAGTATGCATTTCGAATACTCAGCAGAAAAGATTCACCACAGTGGATACTTGAAGGCGATATAAAAAGCTGCTTTGATAAGATCAGCCATGAGTGGATGATGGAGCATATCCCAACTGACAAGAGGATATTGAAGGAATTTATGAAATGTGGATACATCAATAAAGGAAAGCTTTATCCTACGACGGAAGGATCACCACAAGGCGGAGTTATATCACCGACGTATGCAAACATGGTACTAGATGGGATGGAACCCATGATTCTAAATGTATATTGGAGGAGTAAAGTCAAGAAAACATTCGGAGTGAAATACAATAGCCATAAAGTGCATATGGTACGGTTTGCGGATGACTTCATTGTAACGGCATCTGATAAGGAAACACTGGAAGCCATTAAGCAGATGCTGGAAAGCTTTCTGAGAGAAAGAGGGCTAACATTATCAATGGAAAAGACTGTAATTACACATATAAACAGTGGATTTGATTTTCTGGGATGGAATTTCCGTAAGTTCAAAGGAAAGCTGATAATTAAGCCTTCCTCTAAATCTATGCGTAAAGTCACGAAGAAGATCAGTGAAATAATCAAAAACAATCGGACGACAAAACAAGAAATACTCATTCAGAGATTAAATCAAGTTTTAATCGGATGGGCGAATTACCATCAGGGAACCTGTGCGAAGAAATGTTTTGGCACGATAGACAACCGTACATGGAAAATGTTATGGAAATGGGCAAAGCGCAGACATCCGAATAAAAAGCATCAATGGATTGTCGATAAATACTGGAAAGAATACAAAGGAAGGAGATGGGCATTTCGAACAGAAAAGAGCATTCTATTCAGTATGTCGGACATGCCGATAGTTAGGAAAAGTCAAATGGCTCTGGATAAGAATGCCTTTCTGGATAAGGAATATTTTCAAAAACGCTCTCAAAAACATCGCCAGAAAAGAAAAATGGCAATGAGTTCCAATAATGCTGCGCATATAGGTATTATGCGTTATAGATGCGTGAGCGGAATGCAGTGAAAGTTGCGTGTTCCGTTCTTAGGGGAGGGAGAAACTGGAAGGAATCTCCCTTACCCGACACCGAAGAAGGTGGGTAATGCCACTGGAGGGAAGGGAACTACATGTGGCAATATCCGAGAAAGAAACTTGCCCAATATACAGATATTGGCATGACGAGTAAAATGATTTCAAGGAGAAAAGTGTTGGGTACACAGAGATTAGGCAAACGATTAGACATATGAGAAGCCGGATGCGGGAAAGCCGCACGTCCGGATCTGTAGAGGGGCGTACCTTGTGAAAGGTACGTCTACTCGACCTGGCAATTAAAAAATGAAAGTAATATTACTAAATATAAAGAGGTGGATTTACAGATGTGGAAAGATAGCGAAACTGAAATAGATTATTTGGATTTTTCTTATATAGTTGAAATTATGAAGGAAACAATAAATGACGAGAAGTTGTTGCCTTCATGCATAGGCTTATATGGAGATTGGGGGAGTGGAAAATCAAGTATGATGCATATGTGTAAACGTCAATTGGAAGAGCAAAAGGATGGAACTGTATGTTTGCTTTTTAACGGATGGTTATATGAGAGTTATGATGATGCAAAAACTGCTATTTTAGCATCAATTTTAGATGGGATAAAAGAAGGTCGTAACTTGTGTGGAACAGCAAAAGTAACATTAAAAGCCTTGTATGATAGTATTGACAAATTTAAAGTTATAAAAAGCGGAATAAAATTTGGTATAGATATGGCAGTTACGGGGGGATTCAGTGCTATAACCAATCTAACAATAAAAGAAATTACAAAGAAAGCGAAAACAGTTGCAGAAGATGTTGATGAGGAAACTGTGATTCAAACAATAAAAGATAAATTGGACTATAGAGAAATTCGTGAGGATATACGGGAGTTTAGAGAAAAATTTGCAGAATTAATAAAAGAAGCAGGCATAAAAAAATTAGTAATATTTGTTGACGAATTGGATAGATGCAATCCAGTAACTATATTAGATACGCTAGAAGCAATGAGACTATTTTTGTTTAACGGAAATGTGTCGTTTGTTATTGGAGCAGACGAAAGACATGTTACATATGCAATTAAATCAAAATTTGATGATATTGAAGGGATTAATATGGATATTGGAAAAGAGTATCAAGAAAAACTTATTCAGTATCCTATAAGAATACCGTGTATGAATAAGGATGAGACAGAATTTTATATAATGTGTTTGTTATCGGAAAAAGAATTAGATGAGACAGAATTTTATAATTTGTTGAACTTTTTGCAATCAAAAAGAAAAGAGAATCCATTAGAGTTTTCTATAACAATGGGAATTCTTAGGGAGTATGATGAAAAAATCGCTACGAGATTAAATGATAATTTAGTCTTATCGAAACAGCTATCGGGAATATTGACTCAGGGACTTAATGGAAATCCACGGCAATGCAAACGTTTTCTAAATATACTTGATATGCGACAAAAGATGGCAAATTATAAGAATGTTACGTTGAAGAGTAGTGTCCTAGCCAAGATAATGGAAGTTGAGTATTTTCAAACTTCTTTATTTAGGAAGATGGTTAACTTATTAGGGGATGGTGATATTCTAAAAGCAGAATTAGAAGCATTTGAAACAGATCAGGATGATAAAATAAATGCATTAGATCCGTGGAAAAATGAGTTGTGGGTTAAGAAATGGATGAAGGCGAAGCCAATGTTATCAGGAGAAAAACTAGAAAACTATTTTTATTTTATGAGAGCATCTGCTAAAGATAATATATTTACCAGTGCTGAGAAAATGAGCGAAGAAGCAAAGAAAATATTTGAAAGTCTCTTAAAACATTCAGATTTAGCATTTAATCGGGCTAAAAAATCTATTGATAAAATGTCTGTTTTTGATCAACATCAAATATTAGATGGTTTATATCAAGATATGATTAGTGATGATAATTATGAAAATGAAAAAGTGAAATTTTTCTTGCAATGGGGAGCATTAAATGAGCAGTTACAAGAAAATACAGTTAAGTATTGTATAGATTTATCATCACAGAAAATTTCGCTATCCCAGATACCATATTTTGAAGGTTTTTATGCTCAATGTAAAAATCAAATAGCGCTGAAGAGCATATTTGAACGATGGAAGACTGAAAATGGAAAACTTAAAAGAGCGATAGACGATTTTGTGTAAAAAGCATGAAAGAGGTAAAAAATTATGGGAACATCAAATAGTCATTTAGGAAATAAAGATAATAAAGGACTTTTGCCAAATGATTATAAAGGACAACAGTTTAAACCTGAAGTTAATTGGCAAGCAACAAAAGCAGGATTCTCTAAATATATAAATGGTCATGGAGGCAGTATTAGTAAAACTGTTAGAAATTATGTGAAGGCATCAGGTGGTACTGAGCGACTGATTAAAAATTCTAGATCCGGTATTAGAGGAGCTGTAAATATTGGAAGATTGTTTTCTGGTATTCAGCTACAAGGTTATCGGAAAACTTTTGATGACTTGGGAATAGAGTATCAAGGGAAGAGTATAAAAGAAATATGCTCTAACTTGGTAAATTATATTTCAAATTCAGCAGATTCAAAGGAAGATGCGGTGGCGAGGATTGCAGCTGTAAATGCAATGTCAAAAATGTATGAATATATAGAAAATAATAGTCTTGAGTTGGAATCATTAGATAAAGTTGATAATATGTTAATGGAACAAGTACTTAGTGCATATATAGAATGTTATATTTGGGGAAGAATTTTGAATGATTTGCAATATTGTTTAGAAAAATATTCTAATGACATCGAAAAGACAATAAAAATCGAACAAGAAATGAAAAAATATGTTTCTAGTAAAATAAAAACTGCCTTTCAAATAAAGGAAATTAGGGATAAAATATTTGGTTTTCGATCAATAGAAGTTGGAATAGAAATTTTATATAAAAAATGCTATTCAGTATTGGAGGGAATGTAATATGAAATTAGTTTGTAGACTTTATGATGATGGATTTGAGGTGAAAGAAGGTAGAGTTATAGATTTAAATTGTAAGAAGATGTTTAAGTATACTTTTTGGAAGCAAAATAATGATTATTTTGAATTTTATAAAGACGAAGCAATTGATATGTTATATATATCATTGGCGGTGTTTGCTGCAGATAGATTAATTCTTCGCGAAAATGGGGAAGATGCATGGAGTAGAGACATTGAACTGTATATGCCAGTATTATGTGTTGAAAAATGGAATGCTTGTCAATTATTAATAGAAGATATGCTGAAATTTTTAACAGGAGATAAATGGAAGATTTGTTTTCGGGAAAGACAATCGACAGAAATAGAAAAGAAAGCCAGAAAAAAGTGGGAAAAAGAAAAAGAGAGAAATTTGAGTATATCAAAAATTTGTATGTTTTCTGGTGGATTAGATTCTTGTATAGGTGCAATTGATTTGTTATGTGATAATAAGGACACCTCTGATATGCTTTTTGTGAGTCATTATGGCGGAGGAAAAGGAACAGTAGAATATCAGGATATGTTAAAAGATGCATTTGTAGAAAGATTTAATTTGAAAAAAGAAAATTTTATCCAAAATTATGCAGCAATTGTTTCTAAAAAAGAAGATAAAACAGAGGATACTACACGTTCGCGTTCTTTTATGTTTTTTGCTCATGCAATTGCATATGCAAGTGCTATGGGTAAGAATGTAGAATTGGTAATACCGGAAAATGGATTAATATCTTTAAATATTCCGTTAGCATATACAAGAACTGGAACGAGTAGTACAAGAACAACACATCCATATTATATAAAAATGTTACAAAAATTGCTTACTGAATTAGGAATTAAGGTGAAAATCAAAAATCCATTTCAATTTAAAACAAAAGGTGAGATGATTTTAGAGTGCAAAGATCGAATATTTCTACAAAAAGTATTATATAAAACAATGTCATGCTCGCATCCTGATGTTGGGAGACATCAAGGTGAAAAAAAGACTATGCATTGTGGATATTGTTTGCCATGTACAATTAGAAGAGCATCTATCCAAAAAGGCGAATTACAAGATACTAGCACATATTTTGATACTAAATATAAAGCTATCCCTATAGCTAGACAAGCGTATAGAACTTATAAATATGCACTTCAAAATTTTGATGAGAATATTGCATTTTTAAAAATTCAAGAATCAGGGCCAATTAAAGAAAACATAGACCAATTCGCAAGTTTATACGTGCGAGGAATGAAAGAAATGAAGGAATATTTGGAGAAAATAAATGTTTGATTTTTATATGGATGCACATATGCATTTTGATTTATATGATGATAGAAATGAAATATTAAAATATGTTGTGCAAAAAAAGTCTTATACTATTGCTGTAACTAATTTGCCACAACTTTTTGAAAGATATAAGAATCAGTATGTAGAAAATCAGTATTTTCAGTTAGCTTTGGGATTCCATCCAGAATTGGTGTATCAGTATAGTAACCAAGAAATGTTGTTTAAGAAACTGTTAAACAAGACTAGATTTATTGGTGAAATTGGTCTGGATTATACGAAAAAATCAAAAGAGAATATAGCAAAGCAAACGGAGGTATTTGAAAAAATAGTAGAGTGGTGTTCTGGAAAAAATAAAATATTAAGTATTCATAGTAGATTTGCTTCAAAGGAAGTAGTTGATATGCTTAGTAGTTTTGATGGAACGGTCATTTTACATTGGTATTCTGGTGGAATTTTTGATTTGAGGAGGGCTATAGAGCAAGGGTGTTATTTTTCCATTAATCATCAAATGTTGCAAAGTAAAAATGGAAGAAATATTGTTGGAAATATTCCAGTAGATAGAATTCTAATTGAAAGTGATGCACCTTTTACAAAAGGATTGAATGAAAAATATACAATTGCCTTTAATGATGTGATATATAAATATATAGGCGACATATACAATGAAGAAATTGATATTGTGAAAAAAAGAATAAAAGCTAACTTTATAGAAGTATTGAAACGGTAAATGACATGGGGGTGCGGACGCTTTCTTGGACCTGAATTGCTACTGCTTAGATCAACTGTCACCACGCTGAAATGATCCGTTGTCTGAAGTCTGCTCATAATCATGTCATAACAGAAGCTGACTTCATTCAGTGCCTGTCATTGGCAAAAAACATTTTCAGAAAATTTACAGATGACTGCTTGATAAATGGATGGCTTTATGGTAACATAAAAATACCATGGGGGTGCGGACGCTTTCTTGGACCTAAATTAAGCAATTCCAAGACTGCGTCTATACTCCATCGGACTCAAACCCCCTAATGACAGTTTGATCCTTTTATCTCTATACCATTGCATATATTGGTTTATAATGCTGATAAATTCTTCTACTGAAATTTTATCCCATTTTTCACCATAAAACATTTCATTTTTCATTCGTCCAAAAAATCCTTCACATGCCGAGTTATCTGGTGAACAGCCCTTTTTGGACATTGATCTTGTCAGGCCAGCTTCATTCATTCGCTGAATCCAACCTGGCCAACGATAATGACATCCTCTATCGCTATGAACGATTGGATGCTCATTTCCTTTTAACAATGCGATTGCATTGTCTAGCATTGTATTTACTAGTTCTGCATTAGGAGATGTACCAACTGTCCACGTTATAGGCATACCATCGAAGCAATCTATGATTGGCGATAAATATACCTTTTCTTCTCCAATTTTAAACTCAGTAATGTCTGTTAACCATTTTTTGTTTGGTTTATCAGCATGAAAATCCCTTTGTACTTCGTTTGGTACAGCTGGCGAAATTTCTCCTAAATAAGAGTTATATTTTTTCTGACGGATTGCTCGAACAATCAAGTTTTCTTCTTTCATGATACTCCGAACGATTTTCTCAGAGATTATAATGCCTTCT
>ERZ1673697.951-NODE-951-length-38819-cov-40.101486_pt1 | contig 38819 bp, 38 predicted proteins | sample MGYA00580227_ERZ1673697 | MGnify/ENA primary metagenome ERZ1673697 (study PRJEB41218, sample SAMN15661759) | gut metagenome | host: Homo sapiens | place: Canada: London | collected 2015-08-20/2019-03-30 | study: EMG produced TPA metagenomics assembly of...
AATTGTCTTTATCCTGTTCTTATAGCTTTATCATAATAAAGAGCCTTGTGTTTTTTCTTGTCAAGAGGGCTGGCACCGTCCAGCCCTCTCTCTTTTTGCCAAAGTTTTCATTGTTTTTTCTTGCACACTGCCGAAAGTGACGTATTCTCAAAAGTTCGCGTTTGCGCAGCGCAGCGGAGCAATGAAAGCCCCAGTGGGGCTTTTAAGCGACAGAACGGTCTTGCGCAGCAAGATGGAGGGGCCTCGCCCCGACAAGTTCACGTTGACACGGCCCGGATTTTGTGGTAATCTATCCCAACAATTTAATATTTACATATTTTTACTTATTCGCTCAGTACCTGCGGGGCTGGGCAACTCCCCTTTTTGACTTTTCAAGTCGCTACATAACCGACTGGCAAGACCTTCCGAAAAAGCGAAGGCATGACCGGTCTGTTTTGTGGCGACTTTTTTTGTTGCCGTTCCAGCCTCGCACTTTGAAAACCGCATGACCGTCTGCATGGGATACCCGGCGATGATCCTGAGAAGGAGAGCTGGAAAACGCCGCCGGGAGGGGGCCGGAACACCATGCAGGGAGAACGGTAAACCATTGTTACCATGACTCGACATTTTGTCAAGTCGAGGTGAATACAAGTCATGCCACCGCATCTGTCCTGATGGACACCTACGCTCACACGCAGGACAAGCCCCGGCTGGAACTGGCAGAGAAGATCGAAGCGAACTTCTACACCCAAGACCTGACCCCGGCAGCACCCCAGCCCCGGCAAAACGAAAAGCCGGCGGCAACAAAAATCTCCGGTAAGGAGATCCTTGAAGCCATCCGGCTGATGGATGCAGAGGAACGCAGAGAGTTGACGAGAGCCTTGTTCGCCTAACTTTTCTTCTTTTTATGCAAAGGAAAGCAGGCTGTGCGCATCTTGCGCAGAAAGACCCACTATTCGGGAAATGTGCAAATGGTGTGCAGAAAGTGTGCAGCCACTTTCCTACATAAAGAAAGAACGCCAAATATTACGATTTGACGTTCAAAATTTGGTGCACCATCGGGGACTCGAACCCAGGACCCACTGATTAAGAGTCAGTTGCTCTCCTTAGTTGCGCGTACTCATAGTTTACCACTTTTCCCTCTAATGGGTCGTTCCTTATGCGTAAATGCCTTGCAGTCCGTACGTTTAAGAGCTTTTGCACCACTTTTTTTATATTGTTTCACAATTTCGTTTCGATTGAATACTTCAATCGCGCCCATTGCTCTTTGGTTTACAATGTTTTTTAACGCCTTGGAATCCCCATCATCTGAAAGAAAAATTGCACATTCTGACACTAAACACATGGACACTGAATGTATCTCTCCTAGACTGTTCTGTCTTATCCAAAATGTAAAAACATCCTTGTCCTCAGGGAACCTTCTCCCCATCAGTGCATTATACAGTTCAGGCACCAAAAACATGTAATACGCTTTTTTCCCCTCATCCCCTTGAAATATGTCATCGAAACTTACATATTCCACTACATTCTTATCAAAGATTGCCTTTATCCCTGGTCTATCTTTAAGCAATTCTTTCTCATAAACAAGCGGATGCATTATTCCATGAATTTGTAGCGCCGCAAATATTTCTCCAAGTATGTTCTCAGGTGACATCGTTCCTGTTTTTATTTGTGCCACTTTATTAATAAAGTCATTATCGACAGCAGCCGAGTTTTTATCAATACTCATTATCTTTCATTTCCTTATAGAAAGCTCTCAATCAATAAGATCATCCATCTTCCTCTGAGTTTCTTTTTTTTCCATCTCAAAGGTCTTTCTTATGTTATCTATCTTATCTTGTGCTATCGTCCCCAACTTGCCTGCCCGTTCGAGCAATACTGGGTAATCCGTTATATACTTTTTATTCGTTGGATTCTGAAATTTTATATATCCATTATCCCGAATGATTTCTTTTATTCTTTGGTCTATTGCTCTTTTTGCTTCTTCAGTTTCTCCCAATATAATATCTTTCGATTTTGCACTAATTTTATGGAGTTCAAAGCAGCGCATAACAATTGCTTTTTCAGGAACACAAAATTGATTCATCAAGCTAACAATAACCTTAAGCATATTGGCCAAGGTTATTTTTCCCGTTTTTTCTTTTAATGTGTCGTACTCTCCATTATATAATTCTAGAAAGACTTCTTCCGGAATAAGCAACTCCGCCGCAAACCGGTTCATGATTTTTTCGCTTAATTCTTCATCAACTTTCTCATTGCACTTTTCCGCCACATAATCATCTACACGCCATATATGCCCTAGTTCATGTGCAGCAGTAAAAATCTGTTTTTCCAGTGTTTGCGCTGTATTGATAAAAACAAATGTCAACGGATTCCCATCTTTGTCCGGAATGTCTGCCACGTGAAAGCCATTATTTGCTTCTTTTTCCAGCGGATAATATACTACTTTGCAATAATCTTCCAGCAAATCCAATACATCTTCTCTTAATAATTTGTTTGGAAATTTTGCTTTTATCTCAGCTCTATATTCTTTAACACATTCTTTGATTGCCGTCACTTCGTTGCTCGTCAGTTCTCTTTGCCTGTTAGCATTAAGCATACATCTCTTCTCCTCTTTTAATGAAAAAGAGCATAGCTATGCCAGCCATGCTCCAAGTAGTTATTGAACGGCATTTAATACGTCCATATAATCATCAATGATATCTAAAATTTTTTCGCGATTGCTATCATCATCAAAGCTATTCATGCAATGAACAACTGTTCTTTTGTAAACATCTTCATTGCCTTTCAAAAGGGTAGCAACCGACACGCCCAATTTTTTGGCGAGTATCTGAATTTGGGGATAGGACGCAAAAGTTCTTCCTTTGAAAAATGCTCTCATTTGATTTTCGCTACAATTCAATAACGAACTCAACTCTTCAATTGATACATTTTTCTTGTCTGCTAGCCATTGAACATTATTTCCAAGCATTCTTGCCTTCTGCATAACTACGCCCCCTTTCGACCGGGTATAAAAACAATAAAATGCGAGTTATATATTATACCACACATTCCATTTTTGTCAAGGTTTTTTGTAACTTAATTATACAAGCTATTGCTGTAGCTGTCAAGTTGTATCTTGTGTCAAGTTTCTTTTTTCTCACTACATCTTGATTTTCCAAAAATTATTTTTCACTTTTCTGTTTCGTGGCATTCACTCATCAAGTCCCTTCCGTACTACAAAACGCATCTGCCAAGTTTTTTGAACCTGGTCATCGTGGTATATCTTTTATATTGAATATTATATTATATGCAACACCTTTAAATATGAATTCCACTCCCCCCGTCGCTGATTTAAATCCTATTTTGACAGTCCTCTCCCCTTCTGATATAATTTACTCTTGATTGTCGCCTCCAAATTATGAGGGAGGTGAACGCTTGAGTTTTCAGGAAATAATTTTGCTGCTTACTTTTATTGGCAGCTGCATATATGCCACCGTTTCTCTTACACTAAAAGTTCTTGAATTTCTCTTAAAAAATAAAAAGAGCCGCTGACTTAGACAGAAGTCAGCGGCAAATGAAAGCACTCCACAAAGCGGCAATCATTATGAAAATAGCCTTACGTTTCCGTAAGGCTATTTTTTGGTGCACCATCGGGGACTCGAACCCAGGACCCACTGATTAAGAGTCAGTTGCTCTCCTTAGTTGCTCACACTCATGGTGTATCAATATAGACATACGTGTTTATTCTTATGTGTTTCTTTTCAAGATGTAATGGATTATACCATGCCACCCTTCACTTTGTCAAGCCCTATTTTGAATTGTTAGCTCTGGAGCCTGGATCTATATTTTTCGCGGTCTGCGCTCGGCATTTTCAGGATGTCCATTGCTGCGTCAGAAAACAGCTTCAAACTGTTGCGCGTTTCAGAAGCGGGCATCCCACATTATAGCGGTTCTGTGTCTCCGCATTCAAGATCAGACCAATAAGAGCATCTTCACTTTTTGCAATAATGCCGTCCACAGCACAAAAAGTGGTCTGTTCACTGTGATATAAACCGTGAACAGGCCGCCTTTTTTGTTATGCACCGATTTCCGCATTGCAGTCTGTAGCCGACGAGCAATCCAGAAACTGTTGATATTCCATATTTAGCTTTATCGTAACCTGATACTTTCTTCCGACCTCCACTCTTTCTATCAGTTGGCTCAGTATCATGCGTTTGATTTCTAATGGTGCCGCATCGAATTCTTCTGCCCACCCTCTGAATTCATCATAGTAGGTACGCAGTTTTCGAATCTCTGCAGCTTCGTTTAGCCGTGCATTTTGAAGTGCAGCATACTCTTCTTTCGCATCATCCAGTTCTTGTTGGTATCGCCGGATTTGCTTGGCAATCATATCCTCGGTAAAATTGCTTGTACCATCAAGGCATTTCAGAATCTCACCTTCAAAGCGTTCCAAAGCATGCTGTGCAGTTTTAATTTTCTTTTCTACCGAAGCACGTTTAGATTTTTGTAGATTTGATTCCTGCCTTATTCGGTTTTCTGCCATCCTTGAGTACGGTGTATCTCTAATCTGCTCAAATATCTTTGATACTGCCTGCAGAACGATAGCATCTACCCGCTCAGCAAGATATAATGCCTGTCCATCGCAATCTCTCCCCCCTTTATTCTTCTGTCCCCGCTGGAAGCAATTGTACTTTGGTTGTACTTTCTCCCGAATGCTACCATCTGCTAGCTTATAACGATCCGTATGCATAAATCCAGACATCTTCGCACCACAGTGAGCGCAGTACACGATGCCCGCCAGCAGCGTTGGATTCTGACTGGTATGGGCGATTTTTCGTTCTTGCTCCGATTTGGCTTTTCTGCGGTTTATTATGTCATTTGCCTTATCGAATGTTTCCCTGTCGATGATCTGCAATTCTGGAATATACTCAGAACGAGCATTTCTCGTAATTATGTAGCCTGTATACCCCTCGTGGCGAATAATTCGGATTATGTTGCTCGACTGAAACTTTGCTCCGGCACGGGTACGCAATCCTCGGTTATTTAACATTTCAGCCAGAGCATATCCGCTGGTGCCTTCTTGGATAACCTTATAAAAGAGTTCCCGAACCCATGTAGCTTCTTCCTCGTTGATGACCAGATCCATGACTGGCTTATCCCGCTTGTTCCGTCGGCCTTGGTCTACCAGTTGATAACCATAGCACACAAAACCACCTGTATAGTGACCGCTGGATACGATTTGGCGGATCCTATCGCGGGTTCGGATGGATGTTTTCTCCGACTCCCCTGCCGCCTGCCAAAAGCGGATGTAGTTCATCAACTTATCGCCATGTGTCTCGATTTTCTGCTGACCTTCGTGGGTACTCCACATTTCGATGCCATGCTGGACGAACCATTCCAGCACAAAGGGTGTTTCGCTTTCGATTCGTCCGAGACGGTCAAACATATAGACCAGCAGAATATCAAATTCGCCGTTGGCGGCTTCTTCTTTCAATTGCTGGATGGCATCGCGTTTTGAAGCTGACACCTTAGAACCGGAGACGCCCTTTTCGGCCACCTCTTTTACCACCCGCCACCCTTGCTTTTGCGCGAACTTTCGGCAGTCAATTTTCTGCATCGGGATGTCGTCATGGTCTACCTGTCCTTTTGTGGATACTCGGTAGGCCAGTGCAGCGCGCGGGGCATCTGTACCTAACCGCAGTTGCTTTTCCTTAAAGTAGGCATCGTCCAGCCACATCTGGTCAGCCACCGAGATTTCAACGGCTTGCCCATTCTGGTCTACGCATATCATAAGTTTCACCTCGCTGTTCATGTTGCGGAAATGGTTGGTGCATTTTCGCAACACAAACAATACTCTATTATAATAAGGAAAGCTATTCACCAAAACGGAGAAGAACCGTCGCCAAAACCGGCCACATTTCTACCAATTATCCTGTTCTTCCCGTTGCTTGCGCAGATCGTATGCAGACATAATCAGCTCTTTAATAGGAATCATAACGTCCGTTTCACAGTTTTCGCAAAAGGTCAGTTCGGCGGTGTACTCGCCGCAGCGAACAACGATGCTCTGTACGCCGCTCTTTCCCCTTTTTGTTTCAAGAATTTCCATCTTCGCATTCCTCACATACCCATACAGGCTTTCTTTTCTTAGGGCGGCTCAATAGTCTGTTCTCCAGCCCCGTCAGAAAGAGTTCATATCGTAGATTGGTTTCGGTCGTAATCAGCACTGCACCGTAATTTTGCAGAAAGCGCAGGATGCGGTACAAGGTTGTAATGTCGTGGCTCAACCGGTCAAGGCTCTGCACCATGATGGCGTTGACACGCCCCTGCTGCACAGCAGTAAGCATGGCGAACAAGGCCGGACGCCAAAATTCGGTGCCGTATTTCTGCTCCATGCAGGAATTCACAATGATGTAGCCGCGCCTGTCGGCTTCGCGCATGACATCGGCAAGCTGTTCTTCCAATGCGGGCAGGTTCGGTGCGGCACTGCGGGCGAACGCCCAAATTTTGTATTCTGTCATGGCTGCACCTCAGAATTGATCCATCAGGGGTAGCCGCACATCAAAGCGCGGCTTGCCAAAGGATGCCCGCGTAAAGCGGTCACCGGCAAAGCGTTCCAGCCCACTGTTGATGAGCTCGGCGTTCAAATCACATTCGGTGGTAATAAGGTAGACATCGCGCCTGCGAAAAATCTCGATAACACCTACCAGCAGATAACTATTGCGGCTGATTTGCTCCAAATCACGGACAATGACAGCTTCGACCAGATTGTTCTCCACCGCGTCCAGCATGGCCCGCAGACCATTGCGGTCTTTCAGCGTGTTGCCGCTGCAATGGTCAAAGGATGTGCCGCGCACGAGAAAGCCGTGGCCGGCAGCCTCATCAATCAGGTCGTACAGCCGGTCAAATGCGGTAGCTGCGTTGACCGATGCACACCGCACATAAATCCATGCCGGGTGGTCTTGTCTGTAAATCATCTGAATCACTCCTACAAAAAATAATCCGGGTGCTTTTGCTCCCGGATAAACTGTTGTACATCTTCGATTTTGTCGGTGGTTGGGCAAGCCGGTAATGCGGCCAGCGCGGCAGTATGGTACTTGGCGCCGGGTGCGGCGCGTTCGTCAAGCAGTGCCACCACGCAGGAATCCCGCTCGGTACGGATGGCACGGCCAAAGCCCTGCCGCAGCTTTTTCTGCATTTCGGGGATAATTTCGGCGGCTATGTACTTCTGCAAGGTGGGATATTTCTGCCGTTCGTAGTCGCTGACCGGGTCCGGAATCGGGAACGGCAGCTTGGCGATAATCAGCAAAGACACCATATCGCCGGGAAAGTCGATGCCCTCCCAGCAGGAGCCAGCGGCAAACAGCACACCGTTGCCGGATTGCTTGAACTGCCGGATAATTTTGCCGCCGTTGCGCCACGCCTGATAGGTCGGATATGTCCACTGACCGTCCGTCAGCGCGCGGACTTCCGCCATCTGGCGGTACGCTGTGAACAGCACCAGCGCATGACCGTGACAGGCACCAACCAACCGAACGATTTCTTCTGCCATTTTGCGGTTGTCCATTTGCATTTTTACGCGCGGCGGAAAGTACAACAGACATTTTTTCTTGTAGTTAAACGGAGAATCTGCTCGGAAATGACGCAGAGGTCGGTAAGCCGCCAGCCCCAAAAGTTGTTCCGTATGGCTGAAATCTCCGGCTGCAGCCAATGTGCCGGAGGTCAGAATCGCAGGTTCGCGGGTGTTCCACAGCGCACTGCGAAGCAACTGCGGTACGCGGCTGCTGGCTGCGCAGAATGTGGGCTGACCATCGGCATCGTAGTCGATGTAGAGGATGCGCGTTGGCACTTGCAAGAGAAAAAGGCGCAGGAGACTTTCTGCTTCTCCCAGCCTGTTCAGCAGGTATCGCGGCACATCCGGCAATTCGCCAGCATTTTGCAATAGTGCTATACAGTCGATGAGCGCAGCGCGGCGGAACGGCGTAAGCACGAACGGTTCGCTCACTTTTCTTCGCAGCTTGGAAAGCCCCTGCGTGCAGGAGAACGACAGCGTAAGGAACGCCGTCCGCAGCTGTCTGTCAAAATCCTTGTAGTGCGCCTGTTGTAATAAAAGGCACAATTCATCCATGTTGTGCGGGGATAAGGTTTCTGTGTACATCTGGCGGGCGGCATCGGGCAGCTTGTGCGCCTCGTCCACTACCAGTGCCTGATAGCTGCGCAGGAGCAGAGGTCTATCTTCAAGTCGGTGCGATGCGTCTGCCAGCAAATAATTGTGATTGCAAATTTGGATGTCGGGTTTCATGGAATCTCGCAGATATTGCTGGTAGCGGCAATCCAAGCGCATAAAGCAATCGCGCGGGCAGGACTGCGGCACACAGATCCGGCAGCGGTCATAGCGGGAGAGTTCCGGGATATGATCCATGTCCAGAATATTTTCTGCAATGCGCAGGCTGCTTTTCTCCCGCGTTCGTTTCGGATGCACCAGCGATGCTCTTTCGGCGAGGCGGGCATCGCAGACGAAACGCTCTTTGCCCTTGCGGACAACAGCTGTGATGGGTGCGGTGATGATACCTTCGTCCAGCAAAATAGCGGACAGGTCGGGCAGATACTCTGTAAGGATAGCGTCCTGCAAGGCAACGCTGGAAGTGGAGATAACGATGGGCAGTTTCATCCGTTCGGGGCGATTCATCTGCCAAAGGATACAGCCCACGAGGTAAGCCAGCGTTTTGCCGGTGCCTACGCCTGCTTCGCACAGGGAAATTTCCTTATTGTATAAGGTATCTAAAACTTCATGGCAAAGCGCGATTTGTTCCTCGCGCACCGCCATACCGTGCCGGGGTAAAATCTCCCGGAAAATCTGTTCGGCTATGCGGTGGGATTCCGCATAGCCTGTCGGATAGGTTTGCATAGGTTTTACACCTCTGTTTTCCATCCCGTTTAAAGCAAAATGATGGGCAGCAGGCGCTTGGGTTCCTGCTGCCCACGATTTGCCCTAAACGGCAAAAGTAGATAGTTAAGTAAGTGTGCCACATTTGCCGCCCGCACCCCTGACACCGGGAACACAACAGGCAGGGTGTTGGCACACCCGTTCACTGACTCCGCCGGAGTCTTACTGCTTACAACTCCGGCTCGGTCACCCCCTCTGACGCGGGAGGCCGCTGGCGTATCATTGTACTCTCTCCCACCGCAATTCCGGTTTGCCAAACCGCCCACTGGGGCTTGCCGGGAAAGAAAAGTACCTGTTATGCTGGGTATTCGGTTGTCAAGGTGCAAGACGATGACTATTTATCATCGATCAGAGCCAAGTCTCGAAGGATTGACCGTATGTAAACGCGTTCTTCTTCTGGAACTATATACATAATTCTCAATAACGCCGCCGTTTCATCCGGGTCAAGGAATCTAAGGTTTTTTCTTTTAGTTTCCAACTTAATTCCACCATTCGGCCCAGTTTGTGACGATATGCGGTAACTCAGTGATAATACATCGACATCATTTCGGATTGTCGCGTAAGATACTCCAAACCGCACTGCCAAGGGTCGTATTTTGACATAATCATCTGCGAAATATAAAATTTCAATGATTTCACGGCGGCGTGCCGGAGTATCTATCACTCAGTCACCTCCTTCCTGCTGGCTCTATATTCAGCCTACTACCGATTGTGCTAAAAACCCCCGCACAATCCTAAAATTTTCTGAAATTTTTCTGCTCTGCTCATATCCAAAGAAAACAGGTCATGCGTTTGCTATAAACGCATGACCTGTTTTCTTTACTAGATGTACGGTTTCTGTTTTGAAATGGTTACAAGTTCTTTTCTTGTATTTCTATCCCTATGAAGTTTCTTTCACGACCTATTTTGTATAAAAAAAGCCCATAATAAACACTCAAGGGTCTATTTATAGCACTATTTAGCCCTCAAATATTGCGTTCGAAACTGATACCCTTATTTTGAGGTGATTATTATGCAAGATATTTATATTTCCATCGGCCAAAACATCCGCCGTCGGCGTAAAGAAAAGCACTTGACTCAGGAGTCCCTAGCCGCAAATGTCGAAACATCTGCACAATATATCAGCCGTATTGAGCGCGGGCAAGTTTGTCCATCTCTCGAATTTTTATATAGACTATCTGCCGCACTGGAATGCCCTATTTATTCTTTACTGCCATCCACTGCACCCAGCGCTTCTACCAGTTTCTTCTCTCAGGAGCTTGCCAGTCAACTCAACAGTTGTACTCCGCAACAGCAACAGTTTTTGATGAGCTTTATTTCTTGGTTTCTCCAACAGTCAACTCCGTTTAGTGAATAAACCCATTTTATAGAAGGAATATTGATGCTTGCACTATATATTTCTCTGCTGGATACCGAAGATCAGATAAGTAAATTTGAACATATCTACACAAAATATCGTGGGCTCATGTTCTATACTGCCAAAGGTGTCCTGCAAGATTCTTATTTGGCAGAAGATGCTGTCCATGAAACCTTTTTGGATATAATACGGATTATAGATAGTATACGCGCCAACAATGAAAAGGAACTATCGCAATTTCTAAGAGTTCTGACCCATCACAAAGCTGTTGATATGGTTCGCAAGTGTACCCGCCAAAAGAAATCTGATACCGAAATCGAAGATCTCGATCTTTCAAAGTCAGATGTAAATGTGGAAACCATTGTACTCGATAAAATCGACTATGAAAATATGCTTTTGCTTGTTCAGTCCATGGACGAGAAATACAAGACACCGCTTCTTCTAAAAGTTCAGGGCTACAAGGTCAGCGAGATTGCCGATTTTCTCAACATTTCTCCCGGAAATGTAAAAGTTCGTCTGCACAGAGCGCGTAAAATCATTCTGACCGGATTGGAGGAAAATGGTAATGAATGATGACAAAATCCGTATTTCCCCAGACGCTCTTATCGCAATGATCGTAACCGAGGCACAGGATCGAGAACTTGCGCGGATGCCGAGTTTGGAAGAGATGAACGAAGACTTCCAGCCCTCAGAAAAATTCCAGCGAAAAATGGAAGCCCTTGTTCGTGACACAAAGCGTAAGGCCGAGCGGGAGAAGCGACTTTTGAATGTCAAACGTTTCTTCATCACACTTACTGCTGCCATTTCCATTTTTTCATGTACCATGCTCCCCGTCAAAGCCGTGCGCGAGGCTGTTATCACAACGCTTATTGAGTGGCACGATAAGTTTGTATCGATTATATATGTAAATGAAGAATCTCCTGTCTCCACATTCCATATTACGCCATCATATATTCCATCAGGGTTTTCTCAAATAGAATCTTCCGGTGAATCTACCGGACATTACTACGGACAATTTCAAAACTCTGCTGGAGATTGGTTTTCCTTGCGAGTTTTTCCTGTAGAAAATACACAAACAATTTCTTGGGATAACGAGTTTTCCTCTTACTATTCTATAAGTTTTGATAGCAATCAAGCCATCTGGGGTATCATGGACGATGGTTCCAATACTCTGCTGTGGGAGAGCAATTTCTTAGCATTTCAAGTGCGCGGGAATCTAAATATTACTGAACTCATCAAAATATCTGAAGGAATAGAAGTTCAATAATTTTTTCTTTTTATGTAACCTTTCTCCTTACCCATACGAATACCTTTATAAGAGGTTCGTATAAAATAAAGGAGCAAGTCGAAATGAAAAAGAAACTTTGGGCAGTTCTTGTTGCGTTTGTTGCGCTTACTGTTTTTGCCACATCCGCATTTGCCGCAGTACGGTGGCGTAATGTCGCATCTATCTACCCTGGCATCTCCGCAGGTGACAACAGCTACACATGTGAAATCAGTTGTCTCTCTGGCACAACCAAAATTGATTGCACCCTTGTTCTTTATGAAAAAGGGTTATTCGGAACATATTCTGAAGTTTCTCGTTCTTCCTCCACCTATTATGGACACACACATGAGTTTTCTGGTACAGCCAATATCAAATCCGGTACCACTTACAAGCTAGTGACTACTGCAACCGTCACACGCAATGGCTCTAGCGAAACCGTTAGTAACACCTTCGAAAAGAAGTGCTAATTCTCCCATCATAATATCAAAATAAGAACCTCTTAGAATCCTCGGCTTCTGCAGCCGAGGATTTTTTTGTTTATTCTGTAACCAAATGTCGATTGCAAGCGGATTACAGTGTACTTCAAGCAAAATGATTATTTCACGGGAGGAAAATTCGTGCTGGTTTTCTATCTTGCCGCAATCGATAACGATGAAAGCAAAAACAAATTCGAATACATATACCACAAATATTATCGGTTTATGCTGCGAACCGCATCATCAATCATTCGGGATTCCTCTCTTGCGGAGGATGCAGTACACGAGACCTTTGTCCAGCTTCTCAAGGAAATTGATTCACTAAGAATCGACAATGAAAAGTCTCTCCAATCCTATTTATATATCCTAACTCGTGAGCGAACGATTGACTTTCTTCGAAAATGGGAGCGACGACGAGGTGTTCTGACGGACTATGAAAATCGCTCCTCCAGCTTTGACAATTTTAAGGAGCCGGAAGAAATTGCATTGACAAATCTACAGCTAAACAACGCAGTCAGCATTCTTTCCGATATGCCTTCAATTTACCGTCGAACCTTAGTCCTGCGCGTGAAGGGTTACTCTATTCGTGAGATCGCGCAAATCACAAATTCGAGTGAATCAAACGTTAAAACCCGTATACATCGGGCGCGCGCTATTTTACTTAAATCGTTCGACACCTAACACAAAAATATTTTTGATTTCGGTTTACATTTGCAGATGATTTTTCTCTTTTCCCTTTCAGGAGGGGAAGAAGAAAATGAAATCATCTCTTTACGCTTGTATTCAGGATATTCAAAATGGTGACCGTGAGCAGGCACTCGCTCTTTTGGAGAAGTTTTCTCCACTGCTCAAGAAATATGCATTCTTTCTGCAATCAGAGGATGCGTTGCCGGATTTCCAATGTTTCTTACTAGCGTTCGCCAAAAATTTACAACTCAATGAGTTGACTATAAGCACAGACGGTGCTATCATTAGCTATATCAACAAGGCAATATATCATCATTATATCGCACTTTCTAAGGCGAAGCGCCATCAACTTCCCACTGTTTCGATTGAAAGCCAAACTGACTACGATCCTTTGCAGTTTGATACCGCATTCAGCGAATCCGATACATATAATAATCTCTTGCTGCTTGATCTTAAACGTGCGCTAAGTACCGAAGAGTATCATGTCATTTATGACCATTACTTCCGTCAATACAGTATTCAAGAAATTGCCGCCAGAGATAACAAGTCTCGGCAGGCCATAAACAAATGTAAAAAGACAGCAATCATAAAATTGAGACGCTATTTTGGCGTCACGTCATAGCTGTCAACAATTCTCTTTAAAGTTTCTTTCCGCTTTTTCATAAATAGTTTTGAAAGAGCACCTTGGTATCTTCTATTAATTTTTTTCAACTCATACGACTATATGGAGGCTTGCTATGAAAAAAAAGATTTATTTGTTAGCTGGTACATTATTTGTTCTTTCTCTTTGTTCATGCTCCATTCAAATTTTCACTGACGGCAAGCATCAGGAATCATCTTCTGCAACTACGAGCAGTTCTTCCAGTGAGGGTAATTCTTCTGAAGCTCCATCAACTCCAGAAATTTCCAACCGTTCGGACATTTCTATCAGCGACTCTACAGCGGATTCTCCGAGTGCAACTCCTGATGTAATTTCATCGTCTACATCTTCGTCTGACTCAAACGAATCTCCTTCCGACACGCAGGTTTCCCCCGACACTTATACTCTTACACGCTATGATTCTATTTATGACGTTCCTTATGCAAAATTAGATTATAAAAGTTATGTTGAGGAAGATGGAGATAGTGGTCATTACACTTTAACAAAAGATGGAATTCCTTGGGTGGGCACCCCTGGCACAGATCAATTTGGAGATATTTGCTTTAGCGATGGGCGCAATCTTTATATCCAATGCTTCTTGTCGTATAACGATACCTTGTCTACCGATTTCCGATGGTTCTGTGTAAACTTTAATCACTTTGATGATGAAGATTCTTATTTTTTGCCTGACGAGACAATGAACAAGCTTTTTACCGGAGCCGATGGCGAGACACTCTACACCGATGATGGTTATCAATACAAATTAAGTACTATGCCTTGGTGTCAAGATGGCACTTGCAAGAGATAGAAAATGTGCATATAATATGCCCTACTATTCTTTTATACACTAAATATCGTTCAAAGCGCCGATTTAATGACGCTTCTCTAAATATTTCTACGCAAAAACTCCCCGCTTGTTAGGTGTTCCACCTACAAGCGGGGAGTTTTCTACCTATTTGTATTTAGGCTTTAGTTAGGAATACGGATACGATCTACGCCCAGCGTCACATGGCTAGTCTGCATAGCTTCAAGAATAGTGACCCGACGGCCCTCCGTAGAGCCAGAATTTCTATTGTACGGATCAAGGACCTTAATGCCTGCAGTTGCCCAAGTGCCGCCACTTTCACCAGTCAGTTCATATGCAACGAACCAGTGCTGACGACTACCGGAGCCAACTGCATGACAGGCAACCGGAATATGATTCTTGACATAGGAGCGAATCTTCTCAATCGTTTGTGCCTCATTCAGGCTTGCCAGAGAAATGGCATCGCTGCAAGAGAAGTTATCCGGACCAGTCCAGTAGTAGCCATTGGTCTCATCATAGTAGTTCGCAAAATCAGAAATGGTGTAACTCTTATTTTTCTTCCACGATGCCAAGTCCACACCACAGCAAACCGCACAGCCATAATTGATAATCCAAGAACTATTTCCGGAATAATTCTGGTTTGCATTTACGGGCATCGTAATGGTGGTACTGCCACCCGTACTGCCGCCACCGCTGGACTGGGACGCGCAAAGCTGCCAAATCTGATTGTCTGCATTGGATGCATTTTCCCACGTCAGAGCAGCACCGCTCGAATTGGATGCCGGAGCCAGGTACAGGTTGTGGTTGATCATCTTGATGCGGTACAGATTATTAGCTGCGTCAACGGTCAAAAGGTCAATCAAAGCATCGTTAAAGTTGCCAGAGACCGGATAGAAGTCACAAACACTCCCTGCTTTGGTTCCGTAAATGTTCAGACCATACGCATTGTTGAGGTCAGAAAGCAGCTGGCAACCACCGCTAACCTTGTGAACTTTAAGGCGCTGATCAGCAGAACCTGCTGCCGTATACAGTGTAGCTTTCTGGTGAGATGCGATGCTGCCATTGCCGTAGCGGTTCAGCCAAAAACTGCTGTTGCCTCGATACGGACGAAAATAGTAAGATTGCTCAAAAGTGTAAGCCATTATTTTTTCACTCCTTCATTGAATTTTGTCCTTGCACCTCGTCAGGTGCTTTTGTGAACGTTCACTAAGTAAAGAGATTACTGCACCAATTTTGTAAACCCTAAAATCAAAAAAATCAGAAACCATTTATCGTGTTCGCTTTATCTACCAGTTCCTGCAGCTTTCCGGAAAGATAGGGGCCGGGGCATGCTGTAGCAGCGTACATACTGTGCCAGGTCAGATTTTTACCCTTAACCAATTTTCCGAGGTCATTGCGGCGGGCAATATCCGCAACCAGTGTAACCAGCGTCTGGAACGTCGTATCCGAAACAGGCCACTCCGGTGCGCCACCACTATTAGATGTCTCAATTGTTACTGCGCGGCAGTTTGCTTCCCAGTTGCCGTTCGTCCATGCCACATCACTTTCATGGACATACTGTCCGATATTCGTTTCAGAAACACCGTAGTGGGACGATCCTTTTCGACCTTCGCGCTGCCAAAGTGCGCCCAACGCCTCAATCGTCAGAATACTGGCACAATGGTGAATCGTGATTTCGGAAATAGTGCCGCCCTGCGCTTTGCGATTTTTAGTATAGTTATCCTTGTAGGCCGGGATAAATTTGGTAACCAACTTTGAGTCAGACGTGTCAGAGCCAGCGTCACTATCGCTACCATCGCTGCCGGTTCCGGGTTCAAGAATTGTAAACATCTGTTCTTTCTCGCCCGTGTAGGCCGTCCATTTCAGCGCTGTACCGTCCGCTGTCAAATAGGTATCCCGATCCCGCAGTTTAAGATAGTAGGTATCAGTCAGACCCTCTACCTGTACCGCAGTTATAACCGTGTCGATATCGTCTGCCGTGTTCAAGTGCCAAACAATGCAGTTGGCATTGCGCGTGTTGTAATTCAACGCGTACCAGCCTTCACCACGCTGCAAAACGATTCGGACATTGCCATTACCGCCGTAATTTTCCAGCGCCCAGCGCTGATCGGGATTGTTGGTGCGGTTAAACAGGTTGACTGCTTCACCATTTTTTACAGTACCATCTTCGTGGTTGCCCAGAACATTCACATACTTACCTGTTGCCACATTCTGCAGTTCATAGTAGTGGTTAAATTCGTATGCCATTTGTGATTCTCCTTTTTTGCTTTTTGAGCGGCCGCTCAAAAAGTAAAGAGAGCAAATCCTGCAAAATGTAAATTGAGTTTACATTTTGCGGAATTTGCTCTCTTTTGATAATAAATCTTATAAAAGGAGAATCCGAAGGATATGCAAACAGATTCCGTTGAAAAGGCCGCTGGCATCGGCGCAATCGGCCTATGGGCCGCATTGCATGGATGGCTTGGTTGGCTTGTTGTTCTCTATGCCGTCTGCATGATGCTGGATTGGGTAACAGGTACCGTTCTTGCTATAAAAAATGGTGTTTGGAGTTCCCACAAAGCAAGGCAGGGATTGTGGCATAAAGGTGGAAGCATTATAATGATTTTTGTCAGTGTGTTGACAGATATCCTGCTTGGATTGACATTAAATCATATTTCCGGACTTACGCTTCCTTTTAGTTATGATATGCTGCTTACGCCAATCGTTCTGTTTTGGTATATTGTATCCGAATTAGGCAGTATCCTCGAAAATGCCGAAAAGATGGGTGCTCCTATTCCGCCACTACTTAAAAATATTCTTGAAAAGATGCGTGACAGTAACGATGATAAGAATACTCCCTCGCTCTAGGTGCTCATTTTTTCTCATAAAACGCGCAAATGCCCATCGGCTTTTGAACCGATGGGCATTTGTGCGTTTTATGGCTTTCTATACAATGTACTTTATTTTTCTAGTTCGTGGTTTTATAGCCTCTTGAAGTTCGAATACTTATGCTTTGCCATATAGTTAACGGCCTCGGTAAAATTCCAATTTTGCCTTGCTGAAATATTTCCTTGATCCTTTCAATGTCATTCCTGTATCCAGAAGGACCTTGTAATTAGACATTTGTAGAATATGATCGCCGTTTATAAGGTAACTTTTATGGATTCGTAAGAATGCAGATGAAGCAAATTCATGTTCCGCTTCGTCCAATGTAGCATAGAACGACGGAGAGCCTTCCGGCGTTTGGCGTATGCCATCCAAATGGACAAGGACACAATGGTTTTTGCTTTCCAAATAGATGATGTCACGTTCTTCCTTTTCGTAGTCCGCCAGTATCCCTCTGATGGCTCTCTTTACTTTTTCCTCCTTGCCAGGAATTGCCTTCAAGTACTGCGTCCAAAGGGAACGTGCCGTTTCCCAATAGAGAATATCCCGTACAATGAGAGTGTACCTCGGATCATGTTCAACAAGCGGGAACCGATTATATCCGCAGGATAAACTGCACACTACACTATTGTGGGAATTGCAGTAATTGGGAAAAACAATGCAGTCGAAAGAACTATCTCTGCTGGCATCCAGCAACTGTTCCATATTCCAAAACTCATAAATACGACTGATACGGTCTGAAAGTCCTTTATCATGGTACAATATCGTCTTTATCGCTTCGATAGCAATCCCTTTCGGGTCACAAACTGCGATTATCATAAAGATCCACCTTATCTTACAAATATTATCCGTAAGATAAGGTGGATTGGTTTCATAAATTTGTGGAGTTTTTTTGCTGCCTGCTGAGCATCAGCTTTCCGGCCGCAGCATTGGCGAGCGTTGCGGCAATGAGAAGCCCCAGCGTGTTCCATTTGGCGAGGACATCCTTGGCACAGGGGTTCAGGGAAAAGCCGGTTTCTATGGCTTTGCCCACTGCGGGCAGCAAGCCGCCCCAGTAGGAAAAGTCGCTCCACCGGGCGGGGGTGATCCAGGGCGGGAGCAACCGTAGCAGGGCGGGCAGGACGAGCGCAAGCAGAAAAGCGCCGCCCAAAACAAACCAGCACGTTTCCTTTGGGCACCCCCTGCGCACCCGGCCGCCCAGGGTGCGGGCGGCGGCCAGCAGCACCAGCCCCGCCGGGCAGAGGGCATAGGCCGTCAGGGCGGCCATCCAGGGGAAAGGGAAATAGAGGGTCACCTGCTGTGCGATCCCCGCCGCACGCAAAAGCTGCTGCACCGTCTCCACCGGCGGCGCAGCGTAGCCGCCCCAAAACTCGATGTTGGAAAAGCCATGGTCAAGGCTTTCCCCGCACAGAGCCAGGCTGGCGCTGCTGCGAAAGAGCCCGCACACGCGGTAGATGTCTCCTTCTATCTCCAATTCCTGCCCCAGCACGTCCTCGCTGCCCCAGAGCTGCCACGCGGCAGCGGTTGAGACCGCGCATTTGCCATTCTCCTGCGCAGCGGGGAACCGCCCCTCCAGAAGCACGGCAGGATACACCGCGTCATACTCGCCGCAATATAGAATGGCAGTGATCCCGCAGGTTTCCCAGCGGCTTTCCGCCGATCCCTCTGCCTGGCTCCAAAAAGCGGGAACAAGCGCGCTCGCCCCATCCTCCTGCCGCAAAGCAGACCGCAGCGCTTCCAGCTGCCGCCCCGTGACCGGCACGTCGGAGCGCACCGAAACCAGCGGATAGGCTGCCCACAGCCTCCCCGCAAACCAAACAGCGATCCCCCAGGAAACCGCGCATGCCAAAAGCAGCACCGCCTTTCGAATCTTCATCCCGCTGTACGCACACGTGCGCCCTCCTGCAAGCTCTTCGTTGTGGCGGCCACCACCGGCGCACCGGTCGTATAATTCCGCAGGGCCGCCAGCTCGTTGTTGCGCTCCACGACCTCCACATAAACCTTGCGCACGATGTTTTGCAGCCCCAAAATAGTGTTGCGCTCCTCCACCGAATAGACGAAATCCCCGCCGTTATCACTGTGAAGGGCGCTGACCGGCAGGCAGCAGTCATATTCCGTCTCGGAAAGCCGGATTGTGAGTTCCGCTTTTCCCACCTGCCAATCCGACCCGGTCAGCGCAGCGGAAAGCACCACGCCTCCATCCTGCTGAGAAACGGACGAATTGATTTTCACGCTTTCGGACTTTGCTCCCTGCATGACCGTCACCGTAACGCCGGCGGTATCCTGCACCGCGTCCTCGGCCTCCAGCGCAAATCGGATCTGATACCCTCTTTCGGGGTCGGAAATGCTCCCGCCCACCTGGCCGCTGGTCTGCCCCTGCATAAGCTGCAGAGATTCCACGGTACCCGTCTGCGGCGCACAGAAGACGCCCTCCTGCTCGTCCAATTTTTTCAGCGTCTCCACGCTACTTTCCATTTCCCGGATCTGTTCCGCCAGAACCGTGGCACTGGCCGCATTGGCGGCGGCTGTTTCACTGGCGGCTTCCACGCTTTTCTCGTAGGCGTGCCGGGCGTCGTTTCGGGCCTGCTCCGCCTGTTCGGCGGCCTGCGCAGCCGTGCGAGCCGCTTCTTCTCGTTGGCTTTGGACGCTTTCCAGCGCTGCGTCCGCCTCGTTGAGCCGGGCTTCCGCTTCGGCCAGTGCCTCCCGGTTTTGCGTTTCCTCTGCCGTAAGCTGCGTCAGCTCCGCTTCGATCCGGCTGATGATTTCCTCGTCCGGCGATTCTTCCTGCTGCAGCAACTCCCGCTGTGCCTGCTTCTCTGCGATCTCGCGGGCATATTGGGCGGCCTTTTCCTGCCGTTCGTTCAGTTCGCGCTGCAGGGCATCCCGCTCGCTGCCGGCGTTCGCTTCTTTCTCCGCCCAGGCTGCCGCGCTGTTCTCCGCTGCCTGGTAGGCGGCCTGCAGGGCCTGCTGGGCTTTTTCCAGATCATAGCTGTCCGCCGCCACCGGTTTGGTAAGCCGGGCATATTCCGTCTGTTTCTGCGCAAGTTCTGCCTGAAGGCTCCGCAGCTTCTGTTCCACATCCTCCCGGCGGAGGGCCGCTATTTTGTCTCCTTCCTGTACAGCCTCCCCCTCCGAGACAAAAACCGCCTCCACCAGCAGCCCTTCGGGCAGATAGAACAGGCTGCCCGCCGCCCACTGAATGGTTCCTGTCGCCGTTAGGCTCTGGGTGATGGTATTGGGCGCCGGCGTGGAGAGCTGCACCTCTGGCAGCAGCGCGCCGGATGTTCCGCGAGCAAGCAGCGTAAAAGCCAGCATCCACAAAAAGAAAAGCGCGATCTGCCGGGGGCGAATCGAAAACCTGTTTTCCTCCGGCGATACGGCCTGCGGCTGCGCCGGTTCCTGACGAACGGCAGAATCCCTGACGATTTTCACAGAAAATGTCTCCTTCCTTATGCCTTGATGCCTCCGGCCTGGATGCCCAGTTCCAGATAGGTTTGCCCATACAGGAACACCAGCATCGCCGGAATCAGCGAGAGCAGGCTAGCCGCCATGGCGATCCCCAGGTTGTCTGTCACAATATCGTTCATATACATGGAAAGCGGCCAGTTGGATTGGGATTTCAGAAAGAGCAGCGGCTGCTCCACCGCGTTCCACCCTTCGATAAAATTCAGCACCAAGGCGGCAAAGATTCCGGCATATCCCAGCGGAACGCCGATCTTCCAAAAGATCTGCCAGGCCGTTGCGCCGTCCAGCTTGGCCGCCTCGAGGAGTTCATTGGGAACATCCTGAAAGCTGCGGGTCATGATAAAAACCGGGAACGCCGAAAACACCCCTGGCAGGATGACGGACAGCGGCGTATCGTAGATTCCAAGGCGTGTGGCGATCAAGTAGTTGGGTACCATCAGTACCTGAAAGGGCAGCACCATCAGCGCAATGTACCCGAGCAGCAGGAAACGCCTGCCCGCAAAGCGCAGCTTGGCAAACGCCCACGATGCGGGGGCGGCGACCACCAGCTGACCGGCGATCTGTGCAAAGGCCAGCAGGCAGGTGTTCCAGAAGGCCGAAAAAAACTGCGGGGTGTCCAGCAGCAGCTCCGCCAGCGGTTGGAGCGTCGGCCAGGAAGGCAGGATCGTCCACACCGCATACCCGCCGTCTGCTGTGTCCAACAGGACCGGCCCCAGGGCGGCTGTCAATTCGTCCAACGCCATCAGCGCACCGCCGACGGTAAACCACAGCGGCCAAAGGACGGTGAAGGCCAGCAGGCCAAGGATCAGCACCGGCAAAAGAGGCTTCTTTTTTCTCATTCCTGCCCACCACCCCAAAAGTGATACAGTAGATACACGACGCAGCCAAGCCCCAGCGCCAGCAGCACGGCGGCGGCAGACAGCTTGCCGATGTCCAGCGACAGGAACCAGTTGTTGAAGAGGTGCTGCAGCAGATATATGCTTTCCTGCGGGTAGTTGCCTGCCACCAAGTAGGCCTCCCGAAAGACCTTAAAGGAGTTGACCAGGCTCAGTATGGTGGTCAGCACCACCGTTGGCAGCAGATTGGGCAGCGTGATAAAGACAAAGGTCTGAAAAGGGGTGGCTCCATCCACCGCTGCCGCTTCATACAAGGGCCGGGGGATGGTCTCCAGACCCGCCAGCCACAGCAGCATATCGTACCCGTTGTTTCGCCAAAGGTAGGTGAAAATCAGCACCCAAAAGGCCGCGCTGCTGCCCATAAAGTCCACGGGCCGGCACCCCAGCCCCACCAGCAAGCCGTTGACCAGCCCCTTGCCGGAGAAAAGCGCCCTCCATAACACAACGATGCTGGCAACAGGGATCGCATAGGGGAGCAGGAGGACGCTTTTGAAAAAGACCGCCCGCCGTTTTGCCGCGCCAAGCAGCACCGCACAGAGCAGGCTGACGGCCAGCAGCGCCGGGATGCAGATGCAGAGAAAGCGGCAGGTGTTGCGGACAGCCAGACGGAACGCAGTATTTTGAAAGAGCGCCCGGTAGTTCCCCCACCCGACGGCCCGGCTGCGCAGCGGGTCCATAAAGCTGGCCCGAACCGTTTCGGCCAGTGGGAACAGATAGAACAGGCACAGCCCCAACAGGCTGGGCAGCAGAAAAGGCAGTGCCTGCCAGCTCTCCCTCCGGCGCAGGCCAGTGACCTTTGGCCGTTTCATCGCCTTCACCTCCTTGCCTACACTGTAGCACAGGGAACCTGAAAAAAACCTGAATACCTTTCTGCCAAAACAGCTTTTAGGTCTCATCCAATTGCGCCAAATGGTCGATTGGTTCGATCTGCGCTTTGATTAATTCTGAATAATACTTCCCAGCTTTCTGCAGTTCCTGATGGGAACCGGATTCGACTAATTCGCCATCTTTTAATACCAGAATGAAATCCGCCAATCGAAGGCTGGAGTATCGATGTGTTATAAAAATGGTAATAGACATTTTTGTTTTCAAGTTAAGCCGCTTAATAATGTGCTGCTCTGAAATAGCATCTAACGCCGAAAAAGGTTCATCAAACAGGTACACATCACTTTGCTTAAAAAGGCACCGGGCAATTGCAATTTTTTGCCATTGTCCTTGTGAGAGTTCTGTTCCCCCATTCCACCCCTTTTGGAGTTGGGTTTGTAAGCGGTGTGGTAACCCATCGATCACTTCTGCTGCCCCGGCATCATCAATCACTTTTGAAAGACGGTGAAGATCGTTGGCATTTTCCAAATCACTGATCGTTATATTTTCTTCCGCAGTAAACGGATACTTAATAAAATCTTGAAATATTGCTGATATCCTTTTTCGCAAACCGGCTGTATCAATCTCTTCGATATCTTGTCCGTTGATCAATATGGTTCCTAGTGTTGGCTTATATAACTTCATTAACAGTTTTAGCAGGGTTGTCTTTCCACTGCCGTTTAGGCCGATAAGGGCATAAGTGTGCCGGTCATCCAGGACGAAGCTTACATTCTTCAAGGCATATACATTGGTAGCAGGGTAGGAAAAGTAAACGTGCCGAAATTCTATCGTGCGAATTGGTTCCGTCAATGGCGTTCCGCAGTTTTCGTCTTCCGTCTGCATATCAAATAAATCAAACAGTGATTCCAAATAAAGTGCCTGCTCATAGAAAGTATTCAATTGGGTGCAAAACGAGAAAATGGCGCTTTGTATTTGATCCAAGGAGCTTGTGTACAAGTTGATCGTACCAAGCGTAGCCCGTTGCTTAATCCCCAAAATAATGATCCAAAGCTTAAGCAGCAAAATCACGAAATCATTGGCGGCTTTTTGGGCCGTATCAATTTTGCAAAATTTTTTGCGGTTCATCTGATCTTCACGAAAAAAATCTGTTTGCTGATTCAAAATGCGGCTTTTCAAATACGATAGAGAGCCAAAAAGTTTTAATTCTTTTATATTGTCATTGCGCAGCATGAGATCGCGGAGAACATCGGAATAGCGTTGTTTTTCTACCCGTCCGACCGATATCTTATACCAAAAACTGCTCACATACTTATTGACGAAAAAAAGAGGAATGCTGGCCACCACACTGGCAATTACAATAATGCCATTAAATGAAACAAGTACGCATACCACGCTCGCAAAAGAAATTAAGCATTGCACGATCGAGAAAAAGGTGTTGATTAAGTTTGTACAACGGATCGACGTTTGTTCTGAAGTGAAGCGGATTCGATTATAAGTTGTTTCATTATCATACTGACTCATCGGCAAGTGAACACATTTTTCTAACACCTGTGCGTTCACCAATAAAGATATCCGACCACTCACATCACTTTTTAGTAAGATACTGAGGTTATTCACAACAGACAGCATCATGTTTGTTAAGAAAAGGAAAAACAAAAGCCAGATGATTTCCATTTCAAACGCCTGCTGGCCACACGCTCTTGCCAGGCTATCCAGAAAAGCTCTGGACAGTATCAGGGTTAGAAAAGGGCATACGCCCGCTATTGTGCTAAGGATCCCTAAAAAAGCAATCCCCCCTGGAGCTGCATGAAAAAGTATTTTTAGAGTTCTAAATGTGATGGAAAGCGTCTCTTTAATAGATAACGTACTTTTTTCCATGGATACATTCCTCGATCATTTTTCTGACACCAGAAGGAGGGAAAGCCGGATAGCTTTCCCTCCTTCCGTTGATTGGACGCGATGTAATGATGAATTACGAAACCGCGTTGTGGGCGCCATCGTAGTTGATGGACAGGTTGTACTCGATCGTGGTGTTGCAGGTGCAAGCGCAACCACCGCCAGAATCGCGCTGGCCAGTCCAAACGCTATTGAAGCTGGGCGCAGTCGGGGTAGTTTGCGTGCAAGTGCAGCCGCAGCTGCTCGCCGCATTAACTGCAGTACGACCAAAGATGGGATCTACGACGCTCATAATAGCTCCTCCTCTCTCTTAGAATCTATACAAACAGGCAAAATGCCTATTGTACCGCAGTTACTCAATCACTGCATCTTTTAAGCAGTTGAGCGCTTCTGGATTTTCTTCCATCAGTTCATGGTAGAGAGCCAGATTATTTAGTGCAACTGACCTTGAAGCGCGGCATGCCTCGTTTTTCAGCCCCATATCCAACCCGTTTTCATTGCAAACGCCTGCATAGCATACCCTGCACAGATTGTAAGCCCAACACTTATCGCAGATGTCTTTTGACTGCGCCGCAAATTCCTCAACATACTTTTTCACGATCAGTTCTCGATCAACACCTTCGTCCACATTACCAATCGAAGGGCTGGAGCCGATCCGTTCGCAGGCTTTATATTCTCCGGTTGCCGTGACATACAGTCTTTTCTTTCCTGGCACGCAGCATCCATTTAATCCCCGGCGCAGTGTAGGTTCATCAACGATAATGCGATTGTTGATTTTAACCAAGTCGTCAAAGATCGAATGGTAATATATGTTTCTGGCTTTGTAGGCGTCAAGCCCGTCGGTTTCTGCCTTGCGCTGTTGCCATATCATAAGGGGGTTGCACATACCATGAAGAGCATACTTGGGATTGCCGGTAATTTTGTCGTAATACTCATCCAAGCCAGGACAAGTTCCATACGATGGATAAGTAATATTTACATGGCAGGTTGCCGGAAGCCAGTCCAGCGATTCGAAGTATGCATTTACCTGCTCCAACTTTTCAAATCCAAATGGAGGTGTCAACACAGCGTTTATATTAACCGGCATGTGGGAACCTGCGTAGGCATCCGCCAAAATTCGAAGACCGCCAATGCTGTCTTCAAACGTGGGGGCATCATTTGCGTACACACGATATGCGTCGTGGACAGTGCGTGGGCCGTCGATACTGGCCATAATATATAAGTTCGGAACTTGAGCCAGATAGGTGGCGATTTCGCGTGTCATGAGCGACATATTGGAAGTAAAGCTATAAACAATCTCTTTGTTCCCTCTCTTGGCCTGAGACCTCTCAATCACAGCTTTCATCAGCTTAAAGTTGAGCAACGGCTCGCCGCCGTAGAAAGTAATTGCCAGTTTAGCGCCGCTGTTTTCCAACGCCCAATCAATTGCCTTAAAGGCAATTTCTGTCGGCATCCGCCGATTCCCAAAATCACGGTTCCCTGAGAAATCCTCTGAGTAGACGCAGTATTTGCAGCGGAAATTACATTGCTCCGTCACTTCAAGAATGATTTGTTCAACTTTCTGCTCCGTATCGGTTACACCCGCCGCAATTTCTTTTCCCATGCTCAAAAGCGGCGGTCGCTGGAACAAGCGCTCTGCGTCAATTGTCTGTAGGAGGTTTTTCACTGCATTAGGATCGACTTTTGTCAGTGATATCAAAAATGTTTCGGCGCTCAACGTGGGGTCAAACAATACGCGGAAAATGTAGCTGGTATCATCGTCCAACACAATTACCTTTCCGGTGCCTGTATCATAGTAGTAGTTGTTTCTCTTGGTGGAAAACAGTACTCCTTCACGCAGAGCAGACTGCGTAGTTTTCATATCATAAAGTCGCTGCAATACCGGTCGAAGAGAAAGAGGAAGCATTTCTAATTCTACTATCTGCATATTGGCGATTCACATCCTATTCCGTAAATTGCCCTTGTTATAGCACGGATTTCATATCAAAGTGCTCATTCGAGCGAAAACGCGCGTTTCTTTCATCGAAAATCGACGATGCCGACGAGTGATTTCTTGTTCGGTATGTACACAAAAAGTGCTGTGAGAAAACCAAAAGGCTCTCACAGCACTTTTTACAATGATGCGACAAACGGTTGTGGATTCTGCCAATATCACGCCTGTGGGATCGTGACCTGCAGCGTAGCGCCGCCGCCCGGCGTATCCCGGATCGTGATGCTGCCGTGATGCAGCGCCACAAGCTTCTGCGCGATGCTCAGGCCCAGACCCAGGCTGGCATCGCCGGTTTGCGGGTCTGCGCGATAAAACTTTTGGAAAGCCCGTTCCTTATCCGCAATGCCCGGCCCCGTATCGGCCACCGACAGGCAGACCGTTCGCCCCGCCGCCACGGCGGAAAGTTCGATCTGCGTACCGCTGGGGGTGTGCTGAACGGCGTTGGACAACAGAATGGCCATCACCTGCTTCAGCGCGTCCTCGTCTGCCCGAATGGGCGGCAGCGCGCCGTCCGGCAGGCGGAGGGTCAGCCGGTCACCGGCCTTTGCCGCCACCGGCTGCCATGTCTCGTAAATTTCCCAGAGAAAGGCCTCGGTGTCCAGCTTTGCCGGCATGATCTGACGGGCAGCGGTCTCCAGACGGGAAAGGGATAGAAGCTCCTGCACCAGCTGCGCCATCCGGTGCGCTTCTGACAGAATGTTGGCGCGGTATTTTGCCTCCTCGCCGCCGGAAGGCAGCAGTTCGGCGCTGGTGATGATCACTGCCAGCGGGCTTTTCAACTCGTGGCTGGCCGCCGCCAAAAACTCCCGCTCCATCCGCTCGGCCCGCCGGGCGGGCTGCATGGCCCAGCCGGTCAGCGCAAAGGCCAGCGCCCCCAAAGCCAGCACGCCGCCCGCCGCCACCGCTACGTACAACAGTTGCATCCTGCCCCATTCCTGCCGGAAGGTCGCGGCATCCTGAAACAGGTACATCTCGATCCAATTCCCACTGGCCGTGGGGATTGCACAGTATTCCGCAAACCAGAGGGCACTCCCGTCCCGCAGGGTGTATGCCTGCCGGACAACCGTTTTGGCCCACAGGCCGTTCTGCCCATCCACGCTTTGCCGCGCCTCTTCCAGCATTGGTTCGCTGAGAGTGAGCAGCGGTGCGGCATCATCGCCCTGCAGGTAGGGATTCTCGATGGGGGCTCCCTTCTCGAATAAGGCGGGCACCAGGCGGTTTTCCACCGCGCTGCTGTAGATCGCCTTATGGTCGATGGTCTGTGTCTCCAGGATCGGCTGTTCCAGGGCGGAACAGAGGGAGGCGAAGGCCAGCCTATGCTTCTCCTCCAGGGCGTTCTTTCCCTGCCGGGCGGCCACGAAACAGAGGGTAGCCACCACCATGGCGGCAAACAGGATGTTCACCGCTACGATCTTCCACCGCAGAACGTCCAACGGCGCGGCCGGTTCAGCGGCCTTCTTTTTCTTCCACAAGGGCATACCCAACACCTCGAACGGTCCGCAGGCTCATCTTGGAGTGGATCTGGGCCAGCCGCCGGCGGAAAAAGCCGATGTAATTGTCCAGAATGGCCTCCTCCACGTCGGCGTCCGCGCCCCATACGCGGGCAAACAGGGTGGCTCGTGCCAGCGCCTGACCCTTGCTTTTCATAAACAGTTCAATCATAAGGCCCAGCTTTTTGGAGACCGCGATCTCCTCCCGGCCACAGGCCAGCAGCAGCGCCTTGGTGTCGTACACCAGATCCCCGTACCGCAGCACCACCAGCTCCTCGATGGGGGCCTGCCGCCGCAGGTTGGCCCGGACACGGGCCAACAGCTCCCGGCTGTCAAAGGGTTTACCCAGATAGTCGTCGGCGCCGGCATCCAGGCAGGTCACCTTGTTTTCCACGGCGGTCAGCGCCGTCAGCATCACCACCGGCGTCATGATCCCCTTGCGGCGGCTTTCCCGCAGGATGTCCGGCCCGCTTTCGCCGGGGAGCATCCAGTCCACCAGCGCCAGGTCGTAGGCGTTCTGCTGCAGATAGTAAGCGCCTTCCTCCCCGTCGGTGCAGGCTTTCACCGTGTAGCCCTCTTTTTCAAGGATTTCGCACAGCATCCGGTTCAGTTTCCGGTCATCTTCGATCACTAGCAAGTTCATGTATTCTACCTCCCGGGGCATATCTCGCAGGCCGTATCAAAAGCGGCAGATTATTTAATTTATAGCACAAATTCTCCCGGAGCGCAACCAAGGCCGGAAAGAGCCGCAGGCGCATTCAGGATTTTTTCAGGTTTTGTGTGGTACAGTGGTATTACCAAAATTGCCAGGGCAGCGGCCGCCTGCGCCGCCGCCCCGTCAGGAGGAATTTGTATGAACCGAATTCGATCACGGCTTGCGCCGCTGGCCGCCCTCATGGCTTTGCTGCTGGCGCTGGCAGGGTGTTCCGCCACTCCTTCAACCGAGGAGCCGGGAACGGCCTCCCAAACGAAGTACGCCACGGGAAAATACACCCAGACGGAGGTCACCCCCGCGGTGGACAGCGGCTTCGCTCCCGCCAAGCTACAGATGCTGGACGGCGTTCCCACGTTATCGCTGTATAATGACGCCCAAAACACCGCAGCGGCGTTTTCCTGGACGGGGGATGGCTGGGAAACCATCGATCCCTCCACCGTACAAGCCTTTCTGGACGGGCTGGACAAAACGCAGGTGGAAACGCTGACCGCCTGTTACGGCGGCAGCGGCCGGTGGTGGGTGGCCGCCGCCGAGACCGGCGGCGCGTTGACGCTCTACCGCGTCGATTCGCAGGGAAGCGTCCGCACAGTGTTGACGGATACGCCGCCTGCCGGCGGCACCGCGCCCTACATCACCGACTTTGCCGCCGCCCCGGGGTATGCGGTCGTCTGCCTGGCGGACGGCGCAGGAAGCTGTGTTCTGCAGATTGTGGACGGGCAGAGCGGGGATATTTCCGCCACGATCCGTCCCAGCGTTGTGGATTATACCTTTGCGGTATCGGGCAACAGGCTGTATCTGCGCAATCGGAATGCCGGAACGATGGATGTCTATGCGCTTCCTTCCGGTGAAAAGGCCGATTCCTTTGCGATTGTTCCTGAGGCACAGGAGGTGGCCGCCTATGCGGTGGACGGCGAGAACCAGCAGATCGTTTTCCTCACCATGGACGGAGTTTTTCAGGCGGGCTTTGGTTCCTCGGTCAAGCAGGCCATGGTGCAGGAAAAAGGCTTTGTCTACGCCGCACCGCAGACCACCGACTATGAGATTCTCCCGCTGGGGGATACCGCCTTCCTGGTGTCCTGCCTGCAGAACGGCGCGCCGCTGACTGTCCTGATCCGGTTGGACGCCACCCTGCCCACACAGGCAGCGCAAAGCCTGTATATTTGGGCGCTGGAGGACAGCGATGTCATCCGCAGCGCCGCCGCGGTCTTTGCCAACCAGTACCCGGATTGTGACGTTCAGTTGGAATTTGGCCGCGATGCCACCAGCCAGGCCCTTTCCGACGAGGATATCATCAAGAATCTAAACACCCGTCTGCTGGCCGGTGAAACGCCCGACGTGCTTTTTCTGGACGGCCTGCCCATCCGTTCGCTGATGGAGAAAGGTGTGCTGGCGTCGCTGGATGGTGTTGTTTCGATGGACGGATACTATGAAAACATCCTGACCGCCTACTCGCTGGACGGCAGGCCCTACGCCTATCCGTCGGTGTTCCGCGTGCCGGTTTTTGTAAGCGGCAGCAGCGAGATCAACGTGGATGACTACGCCTCGCTGGCGTCGCTGGCCGCGCTCTATCAGGAGCAAAGCCTGATTTTTAACACCTCCTACGAGGATATTTTTGATTCCTTCTATATTGCCTCCAGCGCCGGGCTCTTCCCGGAGGAGAAGCGCATTGACGAGGACGCGCTGCGCGCATTCCTGCAATCCACCAGAGAGATGATCGATGGCCAGCAGATCACCGCCCAAACCAACGAGTATGTGATGGCCAGCGGCAACGGACAGAGCGTGGCCCAGTCGGAGTTTGCCATGAGCCTGATCAAGGTGGCCGAGGGGAGTTACCCCTGCGGTACCGGCGTTGTAAGCAGCCGTTCCGACGCGCTGAAGCTGTTTTGGAGCTACCCCGCCGTTGCCATCCGGCCGCTGCCCGGCAGCGGCTTTGAGGCCAAAGAGATCGTTTCCATCCCGGCTAACGCCGCCAACCCCACACTGGCAAAAGCTTTTGTCCAAATCATGCTGACAGACCCCGTTGTGCAGTTGAATTCCCTCTACAAGGGCTTCTCGGTACAGCGGGATGTGGAAAACGCCTATCTGGCGCAGACCATCGCGGACGGGGAGCAGACCTACGCCGCCGACCCGCTGACCTGCGATTGGGATTCCCTGATCGAAGAGCTGGGCGCGCCGTCCGTCAGCTCTGCCACGATTTATGATGTAACGCATGAGGCTGCGTTTGACTACTACGGCAACGAGATCGACCTGGACACCGCCGTCCAGCGCATCGAGGAAAACCTGGGACTCTATTTTTCCGAGCAGCAATAAGCAAAGCAGTAGCAGCATCGCCGAATCATTCTACTTGGCATTATAGCGGCGTTGTGTGGATGCTTTTCAAATGGCGATTTTCAAAGTCTTACTGCTATAATTTAATTTCTTTTTTCTTACGTTTACAAACCGTCCGCTGTTTTCTCCTTACCCTTCGGGGTGATAGAAGAAAATGGCCCCGGAAATTTATCAAGGCATTGTTGCATACCAATCCGGTGATTCAACCGCAGCATGGACACTCGTTCAAAAATTCACACCGCTATTGAAGCACTACGCCTTTATTTTACATCGAGAAGATGGTTTTGAGGATTTGCAGTGCTACTTTTTATCATTACTCAAAACTCTATCCCTGGAACGGTTGTCTTCGACGAGTGACGGCGCTATTATAAAATACATTGCGATCTCTATCCGTCACGAGTATATAGAGCAAGCCAAGGCAAAAGCCAAGGAAGGGGTTGTCACTTACATTGATGACCTACTTTTGTCACAATTACCACTGAACTTGTGCGCTCGTGCTAATTTTTTCGCTATTGCTCAACTCAGCGTATGTTTTTCTTTACAATTTACATTCCGAAATACCTCATTGCGTCTGTCCTGCTTCCGTTTACATGTACCTCTAAGTGCAAATGGCTGCCTGTGGCTCGCCCAGTGTGGCCGACATAACCGATGACCTGCCCGGCCTGCACTTGTTGGTCGGTGGTGACACAAATGCTGGAGCAGTGTGCATATAGTGTTTCCAGCCCGCCGCCATGGTCGATTTGGATGTAATAGCCGTAGCTGCCGCCCCAGCTGTCAAGACCGTTGGCAACGGTGACGGTTCCATCTGCGGCGGCGAGGATTGGCGTACCCTCGGCGCAGGCAATGTCGGTGCCGGTATGGGAGCTAACCGCACCGGTGATGGGGTCTACCCGGTGTCCGAATTGCGAGGTAATCGTACCCGCAACGGGGAGCGGCCATTGCAGGGTGCCTGTCGGAGTACGGGTGCTGTCCGGGTTCATAAGTTCTCCACCGCCCTGTGCAAAACCGCCGAGCAATTCTGCCCACAGTTCCTCATACTGCGGGTCTTGTAAAAGTTGCAGATAGGTGTTCTGACGGGTGGTGAAATGATAATCTGCCGCCATCTCATCGGGTGTTTTGTGGGTCAGTTCAATTACGAGGACGGTTTCAGTTATCTCTGTTGTGGTTACTTTTCCGTTCTTGTCCGTCGTTCCTATAACAGCGGTTTCCGCACGGGTAGAGTAGTCCACCGCGTTCATTGCCCACATAATTTCCCGCAGCTTGTCCACTTGATTTTCCGTCAGTGCCGCAACGGGCGCGCCTTGTTCATTTCCTGAAACATACGAAGAAAAGACCGCCAGGACATCTTGCCAACGAATGTAGTACACGTCATCGTTGGCGGTAATGTCTTGGCGGTCGTGCTGTACGGTATTGGAGATTTCTTCCAGTTTGTCGCGGTATTCTGCCGTCAGGGTGTCTACGGCTTCACGCACAGTGACGGACGCTGCGTTGGGGGCATCGGCGGCAAAGAAGATGCCGTAAGCCGAGCCGGACACAAAGGCCACAAGGCTGATAACAATAATGATGCTAAGTGCCACGCTGATGCCTACGGCAATGGCCGCAACAAGGCTGTGGAGGCTGGCGAGAAAGTGTCGTATGGCCGAGAGGACCGCCACAGCCGTCTTGCAGGTGCTGCTGGCGGCTTTCTGGATAGCAAGCTGCACTTGACGGGTACGGGTCTGCATTTGTGCTTGGGTTGTTATGCTCCGCACAGTTTCATTTGCGGCGGTTCGCAGTTGGCGCTGACCTTGGGTCACACCACGAATATCTCGTGGCGCGGTCTTGGCGGTGACGACTTTTTCTTTCGCCCGCTGGCGGGGCAAATCTGCCCCACGGCGCGGGTGCCGCTCTGCATCGGACAGCGTGCTGCACTCGACTTGTTTGGGGCTGACACCGCGCTCATTGGCGGTGTGGACGCGGATGGTTTCGGTTTGCTCGGCGGAACGGCGTTCCCGGTATTTTTCTATCTGTTTGCGGGCAATCTTGCGCCCTTGCTGCACGGTGAAATCTGTGTTTTGCTTGATGACCGAATAGGATGTATCGGTTACCACCGAGCTGGTATCTTGCGCAGTTGTATAATCACCGTCTCCCTGCGTAGAAGTGCTTTCTCGCAGCATGGTTCGGCTTTTCTCCTTGGCCTCCGCCCACGCCTTTTTCAGCGCAGCTTTCGGGATTTCCCCGGTTGCATTGCTTCTCGGCATATGCGCGGTTGGCTTTTCTTTAATATCTTTCATGGCATCACCCCACGTCATAAATTATTCAAATTGAATTTCAAAATCGTTCAAACAGCTTTTAAATTCTACACACAAGTCGCCGCTATAATAAGTCTTGTAATCAAAACAAACGCGGGAAGCATCCCGCACACCACTGCGCCTTAGACCATGCCAGAGCAATCGCTCGGTCAAGGCCAGACAACAAATTGGGCTAAAGGGCCATTACATATAAAAAAGCAATGCTGTATCTTCCGATTCTGGACGATACAGCATTTTCTTTGCAATTATGAAAAGATGTTGCTATAATAGAATCATCTCTTTGAAACGCGAGGTTTCTCCCATGAATTTATATATCAGTGCCGCCGAGTATGACTACCACACCCTGCTGAAAGTGGCCGAGATGGCAGAGCTTGCCGGAATCATCGGCTTTCATGAAGCTGGGGACGGCTATCTGGTGACCTTCCCGCAGGGGGAAAATGTTCAGGCTCTGATAGATGACTATAAGGGACGGCTGCGGGATTTGGAAAACAATATTTGGCAGCATTAAAACAGGTATATAAATCGAAATTTGTCAAAGAAACTTGATGACAATTAAGTGATAGTATTGCAGAAATGACAATCTGAAATTGAGGAGATAAATAAGTATGAATACAAAACAGAAACAAATTTTAGCATGGGTTCTCCTTAGTTGTGGAGTTATTATCGCCGGTGTAATACTTGGTGGTATTACCGGAAAACTTGTTTTAGACCACATCATATAAGGAGAAATGTCATGTTCAGTACAAATAAAAATCGTAAAATAGGTATGTTGATATTTCTGTTTGTAGTATCCTTTATTGTGGGTATGCTCATCAACATTCAACGTCTTGGGTCTTTACCGATGAAGCTTATCCAAGTTGAATGGAATGATACAGTAGGATGTGTGTATGAAAATCTTGATTATGAAAATCCGAGCGACCACAAATATGATTTATATGTGCCGAAAAATCTTGATACGCCAGAGTCAAAATGCCTGATTCTTTATATACACGGAGGAAGTTTTAATTCCGGGAGCAAAGAAGATGGCGATGCGTGGTGCAAATATTATACGTCAAAAGGATACGTAACAGCAACGGTTGATTATACATTGCAATCAAAGAAGGGAAAAAGTGAAGAAGAATTACTCAACGCCAGTCTTGAGTTAATGAATGAAGAAATTCTAAGCTGTGTTGCCGCAATCAAGGAGCAGGCATCGCAGCTTGGAATTGATTTAACACAAATGGCTACCTGTGGGGTGTCAGCAGGTGGAACATTTGCGATGAACTATGCATATAAAAATGCTGACATTTCTGCAATCCCAGTAAAGTTTGTCTTTCAACTCGCAGGTCCTGCTTCATTTGAGCCATCCGATTGGAGTTTGCTGAAATCGATAGACCATATAACCACAGATGCGGATTTTGCAACCATGATGACAGGGGTTAGAATTACAGATGAAATGATGGCATCAAAAGAGTATCTTCCGTATATTTACTCTGTTTCGCCTACATATTTGGTGGATGCAAACTCGGTGCCGACCTTGATGGGGTATGGACTAATCGACCATTGTGTGCCGACTCAACTTAAATACCCTTTAATAGATGCATTGAAAGAGAATGGTGTGCCATACGATTATGTTGAATTTCCAAAATCGAACCATGGAATGTATAATGATATTGATAAATTGCAGGAGTTTATTAATCTATCACTTGAATACTGTGATAAGTATTTTGATAAATAAGATAAAGACAAATTCCAGTTTGTAGCACCCCTGAGGATCGCTTCGGCGGTCCTTTATTTTTATATTGCATGGCTTTACTCCTTCCTCTCGGACGGGTTAGTCGACATCAATTTATATAGCTTTGTATGTCGGGGAAAAGAATTTGTAAAAGGCACGATATTTCCCGCGCAGCGAATCAGCCCGCAGCCAGCGGGGACGTTGGTGACGTAGCCAAGCTGGTTGTCGGAAATGTTCAGCAGCTTCGCCAGTTCCGCGCGGTCGGTGGCGCTCTGGTTCAGCATCACGAGAAACTCTGAGTTAGCCAGCATCAGGCGGGCGGTGTCGGAGCGCAGCAGTTCGTCCACATTCTGCGTCAGCCCGGTCACAAGTCCGTTGTACTTGCGGATGCGTTTCCACAGTTTGTAGAAAAAGTTTGCACTGTACTCATAGCGGAACAAAATGTAAAACTCATCGCAGAAAATCCACGTTCTGCGCCCCTTTTTCCAGTTCTGGATGACGCGGTTATAAATGGCATCCAGCGTCACCAACATACCCAGCGGCATAAGCTGCTCGCCCAATTCGCGAATGTCGTAGGCAATAATGCGCGCCTGCGTGTCCACATTGGTATGCCGGGCAAAGGTGTTCAGCGTGCCGGTAATGAACAACTCGGACGACAGCGCCAGCCCCTGCGCTTCGGGTTCCGGCTGTATTTTGAGCAAGCGGTAAAAGTCCTGCAGCGTGGGCGGCGTGCCTTTATAGCCGTTGCGAATGTAGGGCAGGTACACCTGCTCGGTGCAGCGACCAAGGATGGACTTTTCTTTTGCAGTTACCATGCCGTCACCGATGAGCTGCTCGAACAGCGACAGCACAAACTCCGACTTGCTGACGATGGGGTTGCGCTCATCGCCGTAGGCGCGATCCATGTCCAGCGCGTTGATGTGGGTGTCGGACGTGGCCGAGATGCGGATGACTTCACCGCCAAGGGCTTCGGTCAGATAGCCGAACTCCGACTCCGGGTCGAGAATGAGAATGTCATCCTCGGTGGAAAGAGCGATCTGCACGATTTCTTCCTTGGCGCTCATGCTCTTGCCGGAGCCGGACACGCCCAAACGAAAGCTGTTTCCGTTCAGCAGCAACCGCCGATCTGCCACGATCATGTTCTTGCTGACGGCGTTCTGCCCATAGTACAGACCATTCGGCTCCATGATTTCCTGTGCGCGGAACGGAATCAGCACAGCGGTGCTTTCGGTGGTGAGCGTGCGCAGGGCTTGGATTTTCCGCAGACCATACGGCAGCACGGTGTCCAGACCGTCCTTCTGCTGCCAGCGCAGCGTGGAAAGCTGGCACAGGTGCTTACGCGCCGTAGAGTAGAGCGTTTCTGTGTCGCTGTCGAGCTGCTCCTTATTGTCCGCCAGATGCACCAGTGTCACCAATCCGAACATCATCCGCTGGTCGCGGGTAGTCAAATCGTCCAACATTTCTTTGGTTTCCTTGCGCTGCAATTCCATATCGTAGGGAATCGTGGCGGTAAAATTGTTGTTGGCGTTCTGGCGGCGCTGCCAGTTGGCAACGTTCGTTTCCACGCCCAGAAGCGTGCTTTGCAGCTGGCGGGCGGCCTCGTCCGTGGGAACCGGCAGAATGTCGACTGAGAGCATCAGGTCGCGGTCAAGGTCGCAGAGTTCCGACACAAAGCTGTCCTTGATGTAGCTGGCATAGTCCTGCAAATACAGCACCCTGCCATACCGTGCGTCCAGCTTGAAATGGTCGGCGGCAAACTCCATGCTGTCGGGGCAGAACCAATCCTTGAAACACTGTCCGCGCTTGGCGTGTTCGTGGATATTGAACTCCGCCGCAGCCTGTTCCCCTGCTTTGAAAAAGTCGCGGAAAATATGCAGGCGCTCGTTCAGCGTCAGTTCGGTTGCCACCGATGAAAGCTGCGCAAGGTGTGTCACCAGATCCGTGCCGACACGGGAAAAGTAGCTGCGGGCCTCGTCCGCGTTGCGCTTTACCACGCTCACGGTCAGATAGCGCTCCCGCACAATGCTGTTGCTGGTGCCGGTGACCTGTGCGGTCAGCATCTGGTTGAATTCGTGGCGGTATTCGTCCAATCCGTCATCCCTGTCGGGCAGCAGGACGCTGCGCTCGAACTCGGCCTTATTGATGCGGCGGTTGTAAATCGTGATTTTGGCCGATGCGCCGGAGTCTAGGGCATTCAGCAGTTCCGAGTAATCAAGAAACATACTGGTTTTGTCCTCTTTGCTGGCGATGGCGTAGTTGATGTCGGTGAACGACCACGTTTTGGAATACTGGTTGCCGACTTGGAAAATCCCATCCGCAAAGATGCGGCGGATGGGGATGGCGTCCTGTACACTGCGCGGAATACGGAACTTTTCGCGTTCCATCTTCTGCGCTTTCGACAGGGTTTTAATCAAGCAGTTTCCTCGCTGTCATGGGTGTTTTTCTTCATAGGCAAACCTCTCTTTCGCTTTATGCCCGCACGGATGGCGGGCTGCATGGCTTCGTAGTAGTAGCTGTCGGACCTGAACACAAGGCGCTTTGGACAGAGGATTTCAGACTTGAACCAAGCCCAAAGCACCTGTTCGGCGGTCATGCCGTGGTAGGTGAAAAAACCGCAGGCGGCAAACGGCGCGGCGCCCAAGATGCACATCCAGCCGATTTCCTCGGTGCCAACATACGGCTGCAAGGCAAAGTAGATGCCTACTGCCACGCCGACCGCCAGCACCGAGCAAATAAACTGCCGCGTATTCAGCCCGAAAAAGATGTTTTCATGGTAGTCGCGGACTTCTTTCGGTATTTTGATTTCGATACTGCATTCCTTCCTTCTTTAATAAATAGGTTGAATTTGTCCTATAATTCGTGTATACTATATTCAAAGGAGGCGTTGAATTATGGTTATTAACACAGACAATCTTGTATCCATCACGGAGGCCAATCAGAATTTTTCCCGTGTAGCACGGATGGTTGATGAGAACGGCGCGGCGGTCATCTTAAAAAACAATGTCCCGCGTTATGTTCTAATGGAGTTCAGCCAAGTCGAGGACGAGCAACAGGCTAAAGACGAGGACATTCTCGAAATCTCCAAGCGCCTGATTACCAAAAACAAGCAAGCCTATGAGGTACTTGCCAAATGAAAACGCTGAGCAAGGAACAGGTTTTAAGGCTGCATAATGCTCTGTTGGAGACATTTGGCGGTACTGCCGGTGTCCGTGACGATGGTTTATTGGAATCTGCTTTGAATGCGCCTTTTGCCACATTCGGCGGGCAGTATCTATATCCATCCGTGCAGGCAAAGGCGGCACAGCTTGGATTTGGCTTAGTCTGCAATCACCCATTCGTAGATGGCAACAAGCGCATCGGCGCCCACGTTATGCTGGTTTTTCTGGCAATTAACGGAATTGAACTTGACTACACGCAGGAAGAACTGATTGACATTATTTTGCAAATTGCAAGCGGTCGTGCAAAGGCAGCGGATTTGCTGGAATGGATTCTCTATCATCAGGCATAATATTTGCGGCGCACCATAATGGTGCGTCGCTTTTGCTTTACAACCCCATAATTTCTTTCACGATGCGGTCACAGCCCTTAATAGCTCCCACCAGTACCAGCAGATTAAAAGCCAACTCCCCAACGTAAGTCCATACCGCCGTGACAACGGATGCGCCGGTATCCACGGCGGGCGGGCTGGACGAGATGGCGGAGAAAATGATGCAGGACAGTGCAATCACCACACCCTGCAAGCAGACACCCGCATAACTGCGAATGAAGTTTTTGCCCACGCTGCTTGTAGGCTCACCCGCAAAGGTAGACAGTGGAATCGGCGCAATGGCGGCGTACATCCACAGGCTGAACATTCTGCCGTAGACCGTGAGAATCATCGTGAACGATAGAACGGTTATTAACAGCCCGCCGATCAGCGTAACCGCCCACAGCGGGATGCTATCCCAAAAGCCCACGTTGTTGATGGCATCGATCAACTCCTGCGGCAGCGATACGCTGCTCATTCCGGAGCTGCCCGATTGGGTAATAATGGTGGACACCATGCCCTGCACAATGGAAAACACCGCCAGCATCAATTCCAACCCGTAGGCCACCGCGCCCTTGGCAAGCGCAAAGCGGATGAACAGTTTGAGGGCGTGTTCGGGCTTTTTGACTTCCACAAAGCTGCCGCAGGTTTTCATAACGCCTACAGCAAAAAACAGCACCA
>ERZ1673697.982-NODE-982-length-38139-cov-11.022450_pt1 | contig 38139 bp, 31 predicted proteins | sample MGYA00580227_ERZ1673697 | MGnify/ENA primary metagenome ERZ1673697 (study PRJEB41218, sample SAMN15661759) | gut metagenome | host: Homo sapiens | place: Canada: London | collected 2015-08-20/2019-03-30 | study: EMG produced TPA metagenomics assembly of...
TTTTAAGTAAGGTAAAGCCGGATTATCCATACTGATAGACGCCCACCATGGATTCCATATCATGATGAACCGGGCCTCATCCTCCACCGCAATATAAAAGTCATCGCCTTGATATTTAAAGACGATATGTCCTTCTTCATTGGTTTCCGGCTGACAACCTATCTTTTTGAGCACAGCCATAACCAGCTCTTCCGTGCCGATATCCTCCAGTTCTTCTTTAGTCATACGCTCCAGACGGGCTCTACGTTTTTTGCGTTCATGGCGAATACGAAGGACTAAAAAGGCAAGCGGCCATAATGCCAATGCTATAACAGCGATGAGAATGGTGAGGTCGGTCATATCTGTTTGCTATTTAAGGGTTCAACATCAAGATACAGATAGTTGCTACACTATGCTAAACAAATATAGCAATTATAATCTTAAAAACATCTATCTCCATCGATTTATTTCAAATGTTTCTTTATCCAAAGCAAATGCCCGTATTCTGTATCATCAGAAGTCCAGTGCTCATTGACCGGAGTAATCAACGCCTCTTTCGGACAGTTCAATACATTATAGACAATGTAACTGGTAGTAGGCGGACAAGTATTGTCATTAAATCCCCATGTCATATAAACAGGAACGGTAATCTGCCTGGCAAAATTCACCACATCATAATATGCAAGAGTCTTTATCTTGGCAGGTGTATCCATATCTACCGTGTTCTTGAAAAGATGAGGATATCCCCCGGCACGGCCGGCTTTGTAACCTGCCATATCACTTAAAGCAGGATGGTTTGCCACACATGCCGTAACACGCTTGTCAAGTCCTGCCGTTATCAAAGCCAAAGCTCCCCCTTGGCTTCCCCCCTGCACAATAACATTCTTGCCATCCCATTCAGGCAATGAAGTCAGCAAATCGATGCTGCGGACACAAGCCAGATAAACCCGTTTCATATAATAATTCTCGCGACTATCCAGACCATTTACCAAGTAACCGTTCTCCCGGCTGCTGAAAGCGCGGCTTATCTCGCCGAAAGTGTCCTCATCCAGTTCCGGATTCAATCCGTGTATTTCTATCTCAAAGCGGATACAGCCCTCTTCCGCATAATATTTATGCCGCATAGGCCCTTTGATCGTCTTGATGCCGGCTCCCGGAGGACACAGTACTACCGGATACTTTCCTTCCGCCTTAGGATAGAACAGATAACCATAAATACACTGGTTCTGCTTATTCAACTGAAGTCTGATCAAGTAACAGTCTATCTTGTCCGTAGAATATTTCTCTACGTACTCTTTGGTATAAGTCAGAGGGAACTGAGCTGCTTCCGCCTTAGCCTTATTCCAGAATTCATTAAAATCAGAAGGCAACTGGGTATAAGGTTGAAGCTTCTCGGGAGAGAAACCGACTTTGATATGATGGGAATAAGTTTTGTCTCCTACCTTAGCCGTCAGACGGCAATCACGGAAACCGGGATCTTTCATTGTCCCCATAGAAATAACCGCTTTCCCATTTTTCAGTCTTACAGTCCCCTTGGCATCCGAAGGCATCATGTCACCTCCTAGTTCGTATGAAACCTCCACACCATCTTGTGGAATACCATATTTATAGAACTGAACCTCGATATTCGCTTTCTCGCCTGTCTTGTACAACCAGTCGGCATGATCGGGCACAGTCACCCAAAGCACATCACTCCGATAAGGATAATTTTCGGCCGCTGCTGAAAGAACAAACAGAACAGCCCCAATAAGCATACTTAAAAATCTGTTTTTCATTGTAATTCTATTTAGTGGTTCTAAAAATCAGTATCAAATTTACGCAACTCCGCACGCAAGGCATGAGCCCTTCCTCCTGTCATACTATCCAGCAGTTCCCAAAAACGAGGGCCGTGATTCATCTCCTTGGTATGAGACAGTTCGTGCAGCAGTACGTAGTCCATCAAATGAGGAGGCAGCAACATCAAGTAACAGGAAAGATTAATACTGCCCGCCCCCGAGCAGCTTCCCCATCTTCCCTTGCTGCCGGTAATCTTCACACGTTTAAATGGCAGATGATACTGTTCGGACAAAGCGGATAAAAGAGGAGGCAGATATTCTTGTGCATTTTTCTTCATGGCACGGATGATGGCATTGCGCACCAGTCTTTGTACTTCGGGCAAAGAAAAATCCACATTCCGCGGACAGATAATCTTGACACCCTCCTCGGTAAAACGTACGGAAAAGCAAGTAAAGTTACCCTGTTCCAACCATAAACGGAAGCAGGGAGTATGAATACGGAAGTTCAGGTCGATCGGCTTTTTGCCCACCCTTTTCCAATCCTCCAACAGGCGTTGCCTGTATTGCTCCACCACCTCCAGCACCTTGCTGCTCAAGCTGTAAGGAGGAACAGTAACATGTAGTCCGTCGGGCTTCACCCGCATAGTGACATTACGTGCCAGCTTGTGTGTACGAACCACAATACGATCAAAATCTTTATCCGGAAGTACTCTCTTAGTTGCCATACGGATACAAAGATACAGCTTTCCAATAAAAAAATGCAGAGATTTGCAACTTTCCAAAAATCTCCACCGTCTAATTAACAGAAACCGATTAAAAATACATATTATCATGAGAACAAAAAACATTTATTTTTTCAGTCTTCTGCTGGCAATCACAATGACGACAGGCTGTATCCATGTATCATCAGGCCCGAAGCCCAGCAAGAATAAAATTACCAAAAAATATAGCGTAACTCCTTTCAACAAGATAGAGAACAGAGCACCTGCCAGCATTGTCTTTACCCAAGGGAATGTGGCCAAAGTAGAAGCCGACGGTCCGGATAATTATATTTCACAGCTCATCGTCATGGTCAAAGACAGTACGCTGAGCATCAGTATGGATAAAGACAAATTCAAAAACTTCAAGAGTTCAAAAATCAATATTTCAATTACCAGTCCGGACTTATGCAGTATCAAGCAGAGAGGGGTAGGAAGCATTTACCTGAAAGACAGTGTGAGAGTAAGGGATCTTTCTATCAATGCGGAAGGCGTGGGGAGTATTGAAGCAAATGCATTAATGGCACGTACCATCAAAGTATCTCAGGACGGAGTGGGAAGTGTCAATTTAAAGGGACAGGCCGGCCATGCGACCTATTATCTGGAAGGAGTAGGCAGTCTGAAAGCGAAAGACATGATTGTTTCTGATGTCATAGTTGAACAAAACGGTGTGGGAAGTGTTTCCTGTTATGCATCCGGGACGATAAATATCAGTGCCCAGGGAGTAGGAAGTGTGAACTACTACGGTGCCCCCCGGGTTACCGGACTAAAGAAATCCGGAGTCGGAAGCGTTAAGAGCAAATAACTCATTTCATAACTCTCTCTTTACATTAGATTATCTACCAAGCAAAAAAGGATTACTGCTCACGCGGTAATCCTTTTTTAATTATTTAGTTAGTTAATTTAAAATTTGAGAGAATTGAAACTTCACAGCCTCGAATTAAAAAGTTGTTTTAATAAGCACTAACTATCATATTTATATAAAAGCAAATGAAAATGTTCTAGTTTGTTTTCCCTGCACCGGTATCATCAACGGTAATCTTTGCCACCGTATCTGTAGACAATACAGGTTCGTATGCCACTTGGGGATCGGTCGTAGAATCCTGATACTCATCGTGTACCGACACCGCATCACTATCACCACCTTCCACAGCGTGTTGCACCACTGTACCCATGAGAAACAATACGGCAATCATTGCAGCCGCTTTAAACAGAGGCATAAAGCGTGTACGCATAGTGAGGCGTTGCGCTTTTACCACCGGTCTTTCTATCCGGGCCAGGATTCTGGCATCAAAATCATCGCCCAAGCCTTTCTCCCTCTCCACATCCTGATAAGCAAACAGCTGCTTATAACGGAGTAAATGAGCAGGCACTTCTTTCTGACGAAAGAATGAACGTAATATTTGCTCTTCTTCCAATGAAGTTTCGCAATTCCAGTAACGTTCCAAAAGCTGTTCAATATATTTATAATCCATAATCCTCTATTTCAGTGTATCTTTGTTTTATCTTCTGCCGGGCACGGAATAGGGTTATCTTCACCTGTTCTTCCGTAATCTGCAAAATGTCCGCAATCTCTTTATAACTCTTTCCTTCGACATCCCTCAGTTGCATGATTGTACGCTGCCTTTCGGGAAGTTCATTGACCAGACGGTGAACCAACTGTATTTGTTCGTCCTGCTCCAGCTGATCGTAGGGTGTCAATGTATCAGGCATTTCACGCACCTCGGGGGTCAGCTCCAGGTTTTGGGCCTCCATCTTCTGGCTGCGGTCAATCGCCAAGTTACGGGCAACGGTCAGGCAATATGCCTCGATGGATTCAAACTGCGACCATTCATCCCGCTTGTTCCATACTCTGATCATCGTATCCTGCACCACATCCTCCGCTTCAGCGCTATTCAGCGTAATACGAAGCGCCAACCTGTAGAGTTTATCCTTCAGGGGCAGAATGTCGTTCCGGAAACTGATCTCTCGCATTGCTCTGTAATAATGACGGGTGAGTCACACTAAAGTTACACCCACCCGCCTGTTTTTTTGAATTATTTTTTAATTACGGTACCACCTTCTTTATGAATGGCTGATGCTAAGGTTATTACCACTTGGCTGACACCAGCGTCAATAGCAGAAAAAGAGTTCTCCAGTTTGGGAATCATCCCTCCCTGAATAATGCCTTGCGCCACAAATTCCTTAAATTCCACAGGAGTAATCACAGGGATTACACTGTCATCATCATTCTCGTCACGCAGCACGCCCTTTTTCTCAAAGCAATAAACCAATGTCACATCAAACAGGGATGCCAGTGCTTTAGCGGTTTCTCCGGCAATGGTATCGGCATTGGTATTCAACATACTTCCCTTGCCGTCGTGCGTCAGTGGAGCCATGACAGGCACAATGCCCTGACGGATCAACGTTGCCAGAAACTCGGCGTTCACTTTTTCCACATCGCCAACAAAGCCATAATCCACATCTTTTACCGGACGCTTTACCGAACGGATCACATTCATATCGGCTCCGGTCAGTCCGATGGCGTTCACCCCTTTTGCCTGAAGGCCGGCTACGATATTCTTGTTCACCAGTCCGCCATATACCATGGTGACCACTTTCAGCGTTTCTGCATCCGTAATGCGGCGGCCATTCACCATTTTACTTTCAATTCCCAATTGGGACGCCAGTCTGGTAGCAGAGCGCCCGCCACCATGTACCAGCAGTTTATAACCCTCTATAGCAGAAAAATCAGCCAACAACTGACTGAGTGTTGACTCTTCCTCTACAATTTTTCCACCTACTTTTATGATAGTCAGTTTTTCTTTCATGCTATTATTCCAAATAAGTATATCCGTACAACCCGGAACGATAATTAGAGAGGAACTCCTTTCCTTCCTCTACTGAAATCTTTCCTTCTTTTACTGATTTGGTCACCCAAGTCTCCAATGTACGCACCAGTTTCTTCGGGTTATATTGTACATAGTCCAAAACTTCGGCCACCGTTTCACCATCAATCACCTGATCAATGGAATATCCCTTGTCATCCACCGTGACATGCACCGCATTGGTATCTCCAAACAAATTATGCATATCGCCCAGAATCTCCTGATAAGCGCCAACCAGAAACACACCTATATAATAAGCATCTTTCCCCTTCAACGAATGTACCGGCAGATCATGCGACACATAACGGGTGGAGATAAAATTGGCAATTTTTCCATCCGAATCACAAGTGATATCTTGCAGGGTAGCATTCCGGTCGGGTTTCTCATCCAGACGCTGGATAGGCATGATAGGGAATATCTGGTCTATCGCCCACGAGTCCGGCAACGACTGGAACAACGAGAAATTACAAAAATATTTATCAGCCAGCAGTTTGTCCAGCTTGCGGAATTCATCGGGCGCATGTTTCAGCCCCGAAGCGATCTGATTGATCTCACGGGTCACCGACCAGTACAGACGCTCTATCTGGGCACGGGTCTTCAGATCCACAATGCCGTGGCTGAATAAATCAAGCGCCTCCTCACGTATCTGCTGTGCATCGTGCCAAGCCTCCACCATACGGCTCTGATTCAGGTTGTCCCATATCTCATAAAGTTCATGTACCAGTTCGTGATCACTTTCACCCACCTCGAAATCCTCATCCATTTCGGGCAGAGTCGCAGTTTCCAGCACCTCGAAAATCAGCACGGAATGATGGGCGGTCAGTGAGCGTCCGCTTTCGGTAATAATATTCGGATGAGGAATTCCATTCTTGTCACTGGCATCCACCAGCGTAGAGATAGAGTCATTCACATACTCCTGAATAGAGTAGTTCACACTGCTCTCACTATTGGCAGAGCGGGTTCCGTCGTAATCCACACCCAAACCTCCGCCGATATCCACAAACTCCACCTTGAAGCCCATCACATGCAACTGTACATAGAATTGAGAAGCCTCACGCAGAGCCGTCTTGATGCGGCGTATTTTAGTCACCTGACTGCCGATATGAAAATGAATCAATTTCAGACAGTCCTTCATATCTTTCTTTTCCAGAAAATCAAGCGCTTCCAGCAGTTCACTGGATGTCAAGCCAAATTTACTGGCATCTCCTCCGCTATCTTCCCATTTGCCACTTCCCGAAGAAGCCAGTTTGATGCGGATACCTATATTAGGACGCACATTGAGCTGTTTTGCCATTTTGGCTATCAGGCGTAATTCATTCATTTTCTCCACTACCAGAAAGATACGTTTTCCCATCTTCTGTGCCAGCAGAGCCAGTTCAATATAACTTTCGTCCTTATATCCGTTACAGATAATCAAGGAATCCGAATCTGTATTCACAGCGATCACCGCATGGAGTTCGGGTTTGGAACCGGCTTCCAGTCCCAAATTGAATTTCTTGCCATGGCTGATGATTTCTTCTACTACAGGACGCATCTGGTTTACCTTGATAGGATAAATGATAAAGTTCTGAGCCTTATACCCATACTCATCAGATGCCTGCTTGAAGCAGTTCGCGATTTTCTCAATACGATTATCCAGAATATCCGGAAAACGGATCAGCATAGGAGCTGCCACATCCCGCAATTGCAGCTCATCGACCAATTCTTTCAAATCGACCTCAACGCCGTCCTTACGAGGAGTTACCACTACATGACCTTTGTCATTGATACCAAAGTACGAAGTTCCCCACCCGGTTATGTTGTAGAGCTCTTCCGAATCTTCAATACGCCATTTTCTCATTTCTTCTTCTGTGCAAAGAGTGTGTATTTACTATATAATTATTTATTCAATTGCTTTCTCAAGCTGTCAACAGAGTTCTGAATCTGTCTTTTATCCTCCAGTTCATCGGCCTTAAACAAATGTTTTGCCTTGGAATAAAACGGAAGCCTTTTCTGTAACGCCTCACAGATAAACTTCATCAGTTCCTCGTCACTTTTATTTGCCAACAACGGACGTTGCTGCCTGGCTACCCTCAAGCGGCGGAACAACACGGCAGGTTCTACATCCAGAAACACCGTATCACCGCAATCATTCATATACTCCATGTTATCAAAAAAACAAGGTGTCCCCCCGCCTGCCGAAACAACCACATCCTCAAATTCGGCCACTTCGTGCAACATTTTACGCTCCAGTTCGCGAAATCCGTCCTCTCCTCGCTCCGAGAACAGCTGTTGAACGGTTTTGTGGTAGCGTTCCTCAATATACCAGTCCAGATCTATGAACTCCAGACCCATTTCACGGGCAAACGCTTTACCCAAAGTCGTTTTGCCCGCACCCATATATCCTATTAAAAATATACGTGTCATTTTTTTGCTTTTGCAGTGCCCTTCGCCTTAGAAGCCGCCTTACTCCGGGTGGATTCTTTAGATGTCTCGGGTTCCTCTTCCATATTCACGGATTCCCTGTTTCTTGAAGCCGCCTTCGTTTTACGGGTTTCCGCCTTGCTTTTCTGCAATTCTATCACCTTGAAACAAGCCTCCAGGCTTAAATCCGCCGGTTCCACATTCTCCGGAATCTTATAATTCTTTTTCTGATAGCTGATGTAAGGGCCGTAACGACCATTCAAGACCTGCATATCAGGGTCAGCATCGAATACTTTAATAAACTTCTTCTCCTGCGCCTCGATCTTATTCTTAATAAGCTCCACAGCCTCATCCAAGGTAATCTCCATCGGATCAGTTCCTTTAGGTATAGAGACAAACAGTTTGTCATAGCGCACGTATGGCCCGAAACGCCCTACTCCCACCGTCACCGTATGACCGTCATAATCGCCCAACGTGCGAGGAAGTTTAAATGCCTCCAAGGCTTCTTCCAACGTAATGGTTTCCATAGACAACCCTTTTGCCAACTGCGCAAAGCGTGGTTTCTCCTCATCATCGGCAGTACCGATCTGAATAACCGGGCCGAAACGGCCGATCTTAACCGATACCGGCTTGCCACTTACCGGATCTGTCCCCAATACTCTTTCACCCACCTTATGCTCGGTCTTAGAGTGAATGGTCTTATCTACCAACGGATGGAAACCTTTATAGAAACTGCCCATCATACCCGTCCATTCCTTTTCTCCTTCAGCCACTTCATCGAATTCTTTCTCCACATTCGCTGTAAAGTTAAAGTCCATGATATCAGGGAAGTATTCCATCAGGAAATCGTTTACCACGATGCCGGTATCCGTAGGCAGCAGCTTGGATTTTTCATTTCCCGTCATCTCCGTCTTGGTAGTTTCCGTAATCTTACCACCTTTCAGTTTCAAGATATCATACGAACGCTTCACCCCTTCACTGTTCCCTTTCTCCACATAACCGCGTTGCTGCACAGTAGAGATAGTAGGCGCGTATGTAGAAGGGCGACCGATACCCAGCTCTTCCAGTTTGCGCACCAGGCTGGCTTCCGTATAACGGGGCGGACATTGAGTAAATCGCTGAGTCGCCAGAATTTCTTTTCTTATCAATTTCCCCCCTTTGCTCAGAGGCGGCAACAGACGGCCCTCGTCTTCCTGTTCATTGTCATCATCGTATGATTCCTTATACACACGCAGGAAACCGTCAAAAGTAATCACTTCGCCGGTAGCGATAAATTTCTCGCTGCTGTTGCTGATTACAATGGTAGCCGTTGTTTTCTCCAGTTCCGCATCCGCCATCTGTGAAGCGATAGTGCGTTTCCAGATCAGTTCATACAACTTCTGCTCCTGACCGGTTCCGTTTACCTTCTCATTCTCCATATAAGTAGGACGGATAGCCTCATGCGCTTCCTGTGCCCCTTTGGTTTTAGTGGCAAACTTACGAACTTTGACATATTTTTCTCCCATCAGAGACAGAATAGTCTGCTTGCTGGCATTCAAAGCCAAGTCTGAAAGATTCACCGAGTCCGTACGCATATAGGTGATTTGTCCGTTTTCATACAGACGCTGCGCCACCATCATGGTCTGCGCTACTGTAAATCCCAGCTTACGGGCAGCCTCCTGCTGCAACGTAGAAGTAGTAAACGGGGCAGCCGGTGATTTCTTCACAGGGCGGGTTGTTATATCTTCGATAGAGAACTGCGCATCCTTACAAGTTTCAAGGAAAGCCTGTGCTTCTTCCTTGGTCTTGAAACGGTTGGCCAATTCCGCTTTCACTTCAACTTCATTTCCATCGACATCAGGCACTTCGAACACCGCCGTAACACGATAAGACGGCTCACTGACAAAAGCGTGCACCTCACGTTCACGTTCCACAATCAAACGAACGGCAACAGACTGCACACGTCCGGCAGAAAGGGCAGGTTTCACCTTCTTCCATAGCACCGGTGAAAGTTCAAAACCTACAATTCTATCCAAGATACGGCGTGCCTGCTGTGCATTTACCAGATTCACATCAATGTCACGCGGATTCTCGATGGCTTTTAGTATCGCTGTTTTGGTTATCTCGTGGAATACAATGCGCTTGGTCTTCTTAGGATCCAATCCCAAGACTTCAAACAAGTGCCATGAAATAGCTTCTCCTTCACGGTCCTCATCGGATGCAAGCCATACCATATCAGCTTTCTTTGCCTCCGCTTTCAATTCGGCTACCAATTTCTTCTTATCTGCCGGTATCTCGTAAGTCGGCTCAAACCCATTCTCCACATCGATACTAAACTCCTTCTTCTTCAAATCCCGGATATGCCCGTAACTGGAAAGGACTTTATAATCATTGCCCAAGAATTTCTCAATGGTTTTAGCCTTGGCGGGTGACTCCACTATTACTAGATTTTTTTGCATAATACTATGTATTCCATTTTATTTTGGGGCAAAAGTAGAAAAAAAGCAGAAGCACACCTATATAATAAGGTATGTTTCTGCTTTTTTTTCTTAAAAAATTCCTCTCCAGGTCTCTATTTAACTAAAAAACCAAAGAAAGACCGGCTAGAACATTCAGTTTTTCAGCAGGATAGCCATGCTCATAATAATATTGTTTATTCAGCAGATTATTCACGCGGCCGAAAACAGACAAATCTTTCAGGAACGTATAACTGGCCCCCACACTCAGGTCACTGATATTGCCCAGGCCTAAGTCCCAGCTGCCATTCCCCTCTTTTATCACATATTCTTTCCGCTGTACATATTCGTAACCTAAATTAATCTTCAGTCCTTCGAAGACTTTAGCCTCAGCATAAAAATTCAATTCAAACTTGGGCTTGGTCATTAAATACAACTCTTCGTTTTCATGATCCGTCTTCCAACTATAAAATGTACCTTTCAATGAAGCATCGAACCAGTCCTTATAGCCGTATTTCAATTCAGCGCCTCCATAGGCGGTTTTCGCTTCATCCTGCAAGAAATGAGTAAAATAATATCCGTCCACATCCACCAGATTGCAGGACAACTCATCTTTGCTGATCCGGTATCCGCCAAAGATATTAAACCACAAGCCATTTACCGGAGACGCTTTAAAGCCCAATGAAGCATTCAGCGGCACATAGGTGGAAGGCATCCGGCCATTTAAAGACCAATAAGGCGAGAAAGCATTCAACCGACGGTAATCATTCAATTCACGTCCTCCCAGTGCATGCAGATAAAGCACATAACTATCCGAGAACAAGTATTCGGCTTTCACATCGGGAGCCACATCAATGCCGCTGTCCTCTCCCGACTGCCAGTCCACATGAGCACCGACACGAACACGCCAGTCGTCACTTTCCAACATATAATAAGGATTCAGAGCCAGTGAAGTATAGTCACTCATCCAACTGCCCGATGAATAAAACAGGTTATCCATCTCAAACCGGATGCCCACCCGCTGTTCTTCATTCAACTTGCCCCATACATCTCCTTCGGTATGCACAATCTTCTCCTTGCCTGTAGATGCATTATCAGAATAATCCAGCGGATATTTGATACCAAAATACTTCAATCCGGTCTGCAAGGTAAATTGCAAAGGAAGCGATTCATCTCTGGAAGAAACACCTATATGGAAGTCACCCAGAGTATGATGTTGCTTATCTGTACTCCTATTAGGGGTTATATTTATCTCGTAATCAGGCATATAATTAAGCACTTGGGATTGCAGGCCGCCACCTAAATTCAAAGTCACCTTACTGAAATCATGAGAATAGTCCAAGCGGAATTCTGTAGAATAAAAACGCGATTTCCAATCCTCAGCATTCCAATGCTTCAGTTTTCCGTTCCTGCCATCCAGAGACGCTCCGGCCTTCAAGCGGTCGTTCCCGGTGATATCCCATACATACCCGGCCTTGAAATCCACATTCCCATAATTACCATATCCGGCACGGACATATCCGCGTTTTGCCTGGTTCACAGCCCATTCGCGGGTAATGGGAGACATGCTTTCATACGTCCAGGCCGAAACAGGACGCAAGGCTGTAGCATATTCTATCCCTTTCTTCACTATGGCCGGCTCCTCCACCTTAGGAAGCACATTAATCTTCGAGGCATCCATGATATGGGGATTATACTCATTCTCTACCACCACCGTGCGATTCAGCGTACTATCTTGCTGTGCGTATGCAGCAGACAGAGGCAGAAATGCCAACATAAAGGACAAGGAACAATGACCAACGGACAATTTCTTACTTATCATATTCAGCACTTATTTTTTAATTTTTAATTCTCAATCTTTAATTTCTCAAGTCTGCTTTCAATCATACCGGCAATATCATCATCCGCCTGATAGTTCTGTTTCAATGAAAGCAAATACTGCTTGGCATCCAAGTTACGTCCTAGCTTCATGTACACATCAGCCAGCAATACAAAACTGCGTGCCAGCCAGTAGGTATGCGGTGTACTTACCTCAATGTAATTCAGCACTTCCTGCTCTGCCTTATCCGTTTGTCCGCCGTCGAAGTAAATCTGGGCCACTTTATATTTGGCCTCCGCTCCATATACATTACGGGTATCTTTTGCCAAGACCATCAGATCCTCCATGGCTGCCTCCGTCTTGCCGGCATCCAGATAAGCTTTTGCACGATAATAATGTGCCTCGTTAGACAATTCCGGTGCCAGTTTGGTATCAGCCAGCAAATCGGTTGCGGCAAGGATAATCTCCTCCCCATTTCCCAGCATGTGTGCACTGCGCAACATGCCGGTTTTGGCTAGTTGGCGACGTTCCATAGAGACGGCTTTGTCTTTCAGTTGCTTGTAGATAGTCAAAGCCTTTTCATAATTCTTCGCCGTGTAAGCCATTTCGGCACCCATCAACATGGCATCTTCAGAATATTTGTTGTTGGGATATTCCAATACTTTATCCAAGTGTTGGGCTGCACTTTCAAATGCTTTCTGATTATAGTCTATCAAACCGATATAATAATTGGCATTCAGGCTGAAAGCCCCTTCGGGGAAAGTCTGCAAATAACGGGTAAAGCTGTTGCGGGCTTCATTGACCTCTCCTCGCATATATACCCTTTCGGCAGCCACATAAGTCAATGAATCACGCTCATTCACATCAAAGTTTGCGCCGCCGGGGATGGTTGAAGCAAAATCAGCATACTCGTCCACCTTGTTCAAATCAATATAGATGGACTTCAAGTCACGCTGGGCCAAACGAGCTTCCTCACTGCCCGGATAACTGGCAATAACCTGCTTATAAGCCTGAATAGCCTCAGGATACTTGTCATCCTGATAGTACAACAAACCTATTTCATTGGCCGCACGGCGTGAAACATTACTTTCCGGGAATTTCTTCACCAGAATATGGAACCGGGCAATGGCATTGGCATTATCCTCCATCTGTACAAAGGCACGTCCCTGTTCGTAGAGGGCATCATCCATGTACTGTGATTCGGGATACTCTGCAATCAGGCGGTTCAATGTCTGTACTTTTCCGTTATAATCACGTTGCAAACCACGCACAAACGCTTCCTGATACAAAGAGTAGTCACCCAGTGACGGATCAATCTCCACTGCACGGGCATAGTCCTGGCGAGCCTGTTCAAAGCGGCGGTCATAGAAATGACAGTCACCTATACGGTTATAGGCATCCGCCTGCATGGCACGTTCATTGGCACTTCCCCTGTCCACAAAACGAGTAAACCAAGTGGCCGCGCTCCCATAATTTTTCTGTTTGAAATAAGTATATCCCAAGTTATAGAGAGCCAGACCGTATTCCTGTCCGCTCTTGTTGGTGGCAAATTCCAGATACAAGCGGTAATCATTACCCGCCTGCGGGAAACGGTCCAGACGGTAATTGGACTCTCCCCTCCAGAAATAGGCGTCCGCCTTTGTCGTCTGATTGTATTGCCCCACAGCCAGCGATTGGTTGAAGAAATCCAAAGCCTCCTGAAAACGGGCGTTCGCAAAAGCCTGTGTGCCCAGCCTGAACAAAATCTTCTGCTTGGCCTCCATAATCCGTGTGCCCGGATGCTCAATCTTTGCGATGGACTTTAAAGCCGCCTCATAACTGCGGGTATTCATATACACCTCTATCAAATAATCATTGACACGCTCCGTATAAGGAGAGTTCGGGAACTCGTTCAGAAAACGTTCAAACACGGTAACCGACTCGGCAAATGGAGAATAAGACGTTTCATGAATACACAAAGCATAGTTATAAAGAGCCTGCTCCTTTACCTTCGGGTCAAAATCAGAATTGGCAGCCTGCTCGAATGCCATGCGGGCCTGATTCCGTTGCTTCAGATTCAAGTAAGCCAGCCCCATGTGGAGGTAAGCATTCTGTGACAAAGCATCACGCACCGAAGTCATTTCTCCCAAAGTAGCGGCAGCCTTGGAATAAACACCGGTATAATAGTAGCTCATACCAAGTTCATACAAAGGCTTACGCTGAGGATGGGAAACACTTCCGCGGTATCTCTCCAGAGGAGCTGTCGCCTCCTGGTAATCATTCAGTCCGAAACAAGCCTCACCCAAAATCCGTTCCATCTGGGGGACATCCTTTTTAGCCGGATATTGCTCCAGATACGCCTTCGCCACAGTACGGGCCTGCTGATAATTTCCTTTCAACAACTCAATCTCTCCTATATAATAAGGAACCAACGCTCCATATACGGCATCATTCTGCAAAGACTGGAAACTCTTCAGCGCCTTGTCATAACGCTTCTCCACATAATCAATGTAGGCCAGATTATACACAGCATCATCCTGATACAACGGACTTACCTCTTTCAGCAAGGTAAACCATACCGCCGCTTCACGCAGATTATCCTCCTTCAGATAAGAGGTGGCCAGACGCATGGCACAGTCATCCCTCTCTTTATCGGGCAAAGCCTCCAAATCACACGATCGGAACAAAGCAATAGCCTCCTTATATTTCCCTTCTGTAAAATAAGCAGAGGCGATCAGTGACAGCACTCTGTTCTTGTGACGGGAATCAGGATATTTGTCCAGATAAGCCTGCAACAGTTCCATGCTGTCCCCGCCTTTCAACTCATATTCCCGGCATACCCGGTTATATTCCTTGTCACCTGCCACATCCTTGGGAGTGATCTGCTGTGCCATTCCCTGCAAGGAACAGCCTCCCATCAATGCAGCCATCAATAAGGTTTTTCTTTTCATATCTTATCATTAAAGTTTATGTTCTTTTAAAAAACGTCCGACTCCCTCACGCACGGAATCCAGCCCGAACTCTTCGGGATGCACCCTGTCCAACGGAAGCCAGAAAGACTCTGCCACATCATCCATCGCCTTTATCCGGCTGGTATCTTTCACTTTACACAGAAAGAACTGGTCCAACGTATGTACCAGGAATCCCGAATAAAGATACGTATTAGGGAGTGAGAACTGATAGACAGCCTGCTCCACTTGCAGGCCGGTTTCTTCCAGCACCTCACGCGCCACACCTTCCTCACCGGTCTCATGCATATCAATAAACCCGCCGGACAGGTCCAATGTTCCCTTTGCCGGTTCTTTTCCTCTGCGGCACACCAGCAACTCATTCTTATCATTCAAGATAAAAGCTACGGTGGCGGCACTGGAATTGAAATAATACACAAAGCCACAATCGGCACAACGTTTCGATTTCTCATTGTTCACTTCGAAGCGCGGCGAACCGCATTTCGGACAATAATTGAATAGTTCCAACGGATGCATCATTACTCCTTTCTAAATATAGACACCGCAAAGATAGCGTAAATGACAGATAATTCATTAATTAAATCTAAAAGAAGAATGAGAAAACACAATTCTTAGTACATTTGTTAGCAAAACAAAACGTAAATTCTTACATGGAAATTGCCATTATCATCGCACTTATCTTACTGAACGGGGTATTCGCTATGTCCGAAATCGCCTTGATCTCAGCACGTAAAAGTAGTTTGTCCAACGATATCCGTCATGGAAGCTCCACAGCGCGTATTGCTTTAAAGCTTGCCAATGACCCGGACAAGTTCCTATCCACCATTCAAATCGGAATCACCCTGATTGGTATATTGACCGGTATTTACTCCGGCGACGTACTGGCCGCCGACCTTGGTAAAATACTGATTAACGCCGGCGTACCCGCCACGTATGCCTATTTATTGGCTCAAATCCTGATCGTCATTCTAGTCACTTACCTCACCATCATCTTTGGCGAGCTGGTGCCCAAACGTATCGGCATGAGCGTCTCCACCCGTGCCGCCAAGTTATTGGCACGCCCCATGTACTGGCTGTCCATCATCGCCTCGCCTTTTGTATGGCTGCTTGCCAAAAGTACTTCCCTCATCTTCAACCTGCTGCATATCAACACTGCCGAGGAGAAAGTGACCGAGGAAGAAATCAGATCCATGATAGACGAAGGGACCGAGAACGGCGAAGTGCAGGAAGTGGAACAAGACATTGTAGACCGTGTCTTCTCCCTGGGCGACCGCAGCATCAACACCATCATGACCTATCGCAGCGACATCGTATCCATTGACATAGACATGAACAACAGGCAACTGTATGACATCGTATGCCAACACCTGTACCAAGTTTATCCTGTCACGCAAGGAAACACCCTGGACAATATTATCGGAGTAGTCTATCTGAAGGATCTCTTCGGAAAGCTGAACAGTTGCGAGTTCAATCTGCGTGATGTCATCCGTCCGGCCCAATACTTTCACGAAAACATGGATGTATATAAAGTACTGGAACAAATACGCCAGCACAACATCAAGTACGGATTAATCTGCGATGAATTCGGCAGCCTGCAAGGCATCATCACCATGAAGGATATTCTGGAAGCCCTGGTAGGTTCCTTGCCCAGTGACTCGGAGGATCCCGATATCGTTCCCCGCAAGGACGGAAGCTGGCTGATAGACGGCCAATGTTCCTTCTATGATTTCCTGAGTCATTTTGAAATGGAGGATTTATACCCCGATTACAACTACAACACCCTGAGCGGCCTCATCCTGCAACAACTAGGGCACATACCCAAGACCGGTGAAACCATGGAATGGAATGACTTCACACTGGAAATAGTCGATATGGACGGAGCCCGGATAGATAAAGTATTAGTGACACTAACCCATAAAAACGAGGAGGAAGATTAACATGCTGCAAAGAGATTACATTATGCGGTTGCTCCAGCAATTTTTCGAAGCACTGGAAAAACTAGTAGAGGAAAGAGACAAAAAGAACGGCCCCGAACTGCAATTGCAGCTTCAAAGCATTTATCGAGCCTATTTCAATCATCCCCCCACCTTCTATTATGACCAGGATGCGGAATATATACTGAACGAGATGGGGCAGAACTATGGCGGAGAGGAATTGCTCACCCGCATTGACATGTTATCCGAACTTCTCCATCAGGACGCCTTGCTGAAAGAACCCGAAGAACAAAAACATTTGTTACGGAAATCACTGTTCCTGTTGAAATATTTAGATGAGCATAGCGACACCTTCTCATTTGAAAGAAGAGGGAAAATCGGCGAAATAGAGAAAAAGATAGGTGATTAGCGTCCCTTCTTGCACTTTTTTTCAAAGAAATCCTGTTTTTTCTTGCAAAATAGTAGATAAATTAAAAAGTATTCCTATATTTGCTTACAGATTGATAACATTAAAATCGGTATATTATGGAGAAAATTGATAGTCTCGACAGACAAATTCTAGAAATTATATCCCAAAATGCCCGCATCCCGTTTAAGGATGTCGCAGCAGAATGTGGAGTTTCGCGCGCGGCCATTCACCAGCGTGTGCAAAGATTAATTGATTTGGGAGTTATTATTGGTTCCGGATATCATGTAAACCCTAAGAGTTTAGGTTACAGAACCTGTACCTACGTAGGAATAAAGTTGGAAAAAGGATCTATGTACAAAAATGTAGTGGCAGAGCTGAAGAAGATTCCCGAGATCGTGGAATGCCATTTCACCACAGGCCCCTATACCATGCTGACCAAGCTTTACTCTCGTGACAACGAGCATTTGATGGACTTGCTGAATTCAAAGATTCAGGAAATCCCCGGTGTCACAGCTACCGAGACCCTGATCTCTCTGGAACAGAGCATCAAAAAAGAAATACCCATTCAAAGCTAAGAAAGAATGGAATGGCTGAATGAATACCATTTGGGCGGTATCGTAATCGGCATCTGCACCTTTTTAATAATCGGTCTTTTCCACCCGGTAGTGGTCAAGGCCGAATATTATTGGGGTACACGGTGCTGGTGGATATTTCTGGCACTGGGTATAGCAGGCATTATAGGTACCGTGCTTATCAGCGACATCCTGATCTCCTCTTTGTTGGGTGTCTTCTCTTTCTCTTCTTTATGGACCATCAAAGAGATATTCGAACAACGCGAACGCGTGCTGAAAGGTTGGTTTCCGATGAATCCGAAACGGAAACACGAATACGAATAGAAACGATTCTTTCCAGCCAAGCCCTTTGCAACCCATTAAAGGGCTTTTATTTCCTCTTCAGAAAGCCCCGTAGCCTGTGCTATGATCTCAGATGACACCCCCAATTCTTTCAAATTCCGCGCATTCCTCATACGCTCTTCCTCACGTCCCTCCTCACGTCCCTCTTCCCGGCCTTCTTTACGTCCTTCTTCCCGGCCTTTCTTCAGTTGGGTTTTCATCACACTGTACCAATCACGGAAATTCTTCAAACTTTCCCAATACTCACTTAGTTCCTTCCGGGAGAAGCGGGCTATTTCGGCAGTCTCGAACAAACGGTCGAACACACGGTTCTGAAGGGCACGCGGACGCTCGAACAGAGAGGAAAGGTTACGGAGCACGAACAGCCACTTGTCAAACATGGTTTCCAGTTCGTCCTCTCGTTTGCTGAACTTCGGCATTTCCAGATAGATGAAGGCAAGCTTGTCATAAAATACTTTATGCGTATGAAGATCCACCAGCTTCACTTCATGATGAAAATGTTCATTATCCGTATCGTCAAAAGAAAAATTCAGGATACCAATCACATAGACTGCTTTCAACTCATAATCCCACGGACCGCGCTTGCCCTGCTCGCGGATGGGGAAAGTGGAATAGTACAAACTCCGGTCCTTGAAGAACTGCTGCTCGCCGCGCTGCATCTCCACCAGGAACTTCTCTCCCTTCTCGTTCTCGCAATACACAAATATCGCACGGCGGTCATATTCCTGCGTACCCAGGTGCTCCGTATTCATATAGGTGACATCCTTCACCGTCTCCTCCCCGAACAGCAACGCATTGAGAAAACTGATGAGCAGTTCCTTGTTCATGGCTGTACCGAACAGCAGTTTGAAGCCGAAACCGGTATAAGGGTTCACGTATTTGTCCTGTATGCCTTCTGTTCCCATAACGTAGTCTGTATTTATTAATTCATGCAATGAGACAAAGATAGTCACTATCCTGCAATTACCAGCAGAGAAAGAAATTTTTAACTCCCCCATCCCAACCAGTAACTGTCCAGCGGATACATTGCCACGACATGGCATCTCGTTTTGATTAGACGAGAGCCAAGATAGCATTCAAGAGAATGATCCCACTGAAAAAAGTAAGATATCTTCGTGAGCAAAGTAAGATATGTTCCCAGGCAAAGTAACACCGCTTACTTGGCTCACGAAGTCCACATACTTTTCTTTACAACAAAACAGACCTCACAGACATCTCATGCCAGTGACAATCATTTCAATGAATTACGAGAGATTTCGTAAAAGACAAAAGGTATCGGCCTCTTGCGATTAAGCAGACCGGGAAAGCTATCTTTCATGAATAGGAGGATGGAAATTCGCACTATGTAGATGCAGCCTGTCGGGGCAACCGTAACCTCGATATGCTGCAAAGAATCGTACACGCCATTTTCGCGTAAGCGTCTCCGGGATTCTAATATCATACACGTCCCGTGCCTGTAACATATAAAACAAAAATTACTTCACAACTTTATCCCCGACTCCGTACTCTGCAAACTCTTCCTATTCCTATATTTGAAATTCTTTCCTTGCATATAATAATTGAATCCTAATGAAAAGCAGAAACTTCGGTCCTTCATCCTGCCGGATGAGAAATTGTAATAAGTTCCTTCGTGCGTAGTGGAATCATACCCCAAAGTGCCCAACAAATACCTCATATTTCCAGTAATTCCCAAATGTTTGTTCACACGCCAGGTTACCGTCAGTTCCGATTCAGACCCATAATGTTTTCGTTTGTTATTCACACCATAGCTGAAAGGCCGATAATTCCCATAAAGATTCCATGACAATCTTTTATAATGTCCATACGTATTAAGATTAACATAAAGAGAGCCCTTTCCATGCTGATGAGTATAGAAATGAGTATCATACCCTATATTTCCACCTACACCTCCCCATTTTTGATTATTATAGTTCATATTGATACCGGCATCCAGTTGCCGGAAAGTATCCGTGTTTTTATATGTCTGCGTATATATATTGTCCTCTGTATACCCTATCGGCACAATCCGGTCTACCGACAACCTGTATTTCACAAAAGGTTCCACATAAAATCCATGCTGATTATACATATAGCAAAATCTAAAAATATGATTCCGGGCAGGCATTAAAAAAGGATTTCCCCGAGTCACTTCCAAACTGTCGGTAGAAGTGTTGTAGGGATTCAGATACATTACCTCAGGAGACAGATTGGAAAGATTATAATTCAAACGTACAGAGTGTATGCCATTAAATTTATAAGTTCCTGATACAGCAGCAGTCAATTTGCTATAATCGTGTTTCACTTCACCTGCTTTCTTGAAAATAAGATCCGTACCTAACGAAAGCATATAAAAAAAACTGCTCTTGATATTTCCATTCATCGAAACATAAGCATATTCACTCCATTCCCTATGATAGAAAGTAGGATATCCCGCACTAATCTGTTTAATACGGTCTTTCAAAAAACGAGTATAACTTCCGAAATCAAAATTCTGGCCGAGCCAATCAAAAGAATAATCCAGTTCCAATCCTCCGGACCAGCGAAAGTTGTCAAAATCATATTGATTTCTATACTCCAAGGATGGATATTCCTCTTTTCTAATCCCTTTCATATCATTCCCATTCATGTTCAGATGCAGAGTCGTTTCCAATGTTTTACTTTTATGAAAGGTATGCTTATGATACAAGTTAAAACTTCCTACATAACTGGTTGATTTATTATCCACAAAAGATTTATATGCTTCTCTCTCTTTATTTTGGGTCAGAATTCCCCCACCCTCCTCTTCACTTTTAGAAGAATAATGGTAATAGATGGCACTCATAGCCAGATAATCTTTGGGCGAACAAATCCAGTCACCGTTCAAAGCCACATAAGGATTACTTATATTAGAACGTTTTTTACTGACAGCGGTTTTCTCATACCCCGTATTCTGTTGTATCGTATTCCACTCCGAATCATCATGATGAAAATAGAAATGAGAAGCATTCAAGCTTAAAGACGCCTTGCTGTTGCCTAATTCATAATAACCTCCCGTATACCCAAACAAAACCGGAATCATGTGGCGTGTATTCATATTGTATGTCTGATAAGCGGCAGTTTTCTGTTTCATCTTAATATTGACCACACATTGTACCCCGTCTTTCAGGTAGCGTGCAGAAGGGTTATTGATCACCTCCACCGCCTCCACCTCTTTCGGGTCAATGCTATTAATGCCCGAATTGACCTTATGTCCATTTATCAAAATTAAAGGAGTAGCCCCATCCACCATCTTTATAGAACGATCCGATTCATTCACCACCAATTTGGGAATTTCTCTCAATGCCTCATAAGGATTCTGTTTTTTCCTGGCTTCTGCCGACAAATAAAAGATATCACTATTTGCCGTATGAGAGATCAGATGACTTTTGTCGGCAACAATAGAAACTTCTTTCAACTGTATGTTTTTCACCGGATAAATCACATAGACTATCCTTTTATCACCTGTCAAATCAAAGGTTTCCTCTACCGGCTGATACTCGGGGCACGACAAGCTTAAAGTGTATTTCCCTTTGTGCAAATCAGTAAATTTATATCTCCCTTTCGAATCTACCAGTGTCATGCCTACCAATGAATCGGCCTGTTGCAAGGTCACAACCGTTTCAGGCATCACCAAAGATTTATCATTCTTTACTGTCCCTAACAAGGTGTATTGGGAGAAAACAACCAACGGGCAACAACAGACTGCTATCAGTATGATTAGTTTGTCAAGGCGTACTTTCATACATATTCATTTTAAGTAGTTCGTTATTAAATCGATACTCCACATATTCATCCATACTCAATTCCATATTCCTCAATTGGCAATACCTTAGAATATTCCCTGGAGTTTCTAACAATTTTTGATTGCAAGGTCCCCAACACAAAGGTAATAATTTACATGATATACAGTACTCATTATCATACGTCGTTTGCGATAATCTTTTCTCCAACTTTAGGTAATCCCACTTGATACAACCATTATCCTGCAAAACTCCTTCTCGCAATTCATTGGTAAAATCTCTACCACTACATTTATATACATCTCCATTATATGAGATAATAGCCTGGTCAACTTTACCGGATTTACATGAATAACTTCTTCTAGCCAAGTTCATGTATGAAACTGCAAAACCATTTACCATGAATAAATTCAAAACATCTTTTATTTTATAGGATACTTCTTTTTCCGGTGAAGTCTGCCAAACTCTTTCCATGTGTATACCTATTTTTCTTCTATCGATATCAATAATATCTTTTATAACCTCTTCAATATGATTTAATGTATCATTATCATAATTGATTCTCAAATTTATATAGGTATCATAATTATTGGTTAACTGATGAATAACTTCTATAACCTTATCATAAGTACCTTCTGACGTATTAAAATATCTTTTTATCGAATTATGTTTTTCTTTATATCCGTCTATTGAGATTTGAAAACTTGCATGTAAATCTTCAAAAAGAGAAAGATGCTCTGAATGAATACAAGTTGCATTAGTTACAAAAAAGAAATGTACTCCTTTATTATGCTCTTCCGCTTTACATTTTATCTGTTTTAGCAATGGATATAATTCTTTCTTAAAATACAATAATGGCTCACCACCAAACAATTCAAGATTTAGAAATTTAATATCATCACGGCACAATATACTATCCACATAGTTTAATATCAAGTTTTGGGTTATCACATTTAAATGACTATTCTTAATATGTTTCTCAAAACAATACCAACAACGTAAATTGCAATCTAAAGAAGGCAATAGTGTCAATTCATATGTTCCATTTATACCAATAGCCTTACTATGTTCATTTTTCAATAAAGCAAGTTCATTATCCTGCTCAATCAAAAAACCACTCTTAAACAAATATTCTTTTTGCCTATCACTAATCTTATCATATTCTTCTGCTTGAATTAACTCGTATAATTCAGCTGACATAAAAGAATATATATCATGAAATGTGTTAAAACAAATCACACCATGTTTCTTTTTTACATATATGTTATATTTACTTGCTTTCATAAATTATATATTTAAAGATAACCCAAATAAAAGAAGATATCTATAAACTAACTTACTCATAGATATCCTCCTCTAGTGATTACTTAATGCCATTATAGAATTAAATCAACAGTGATGACTACAGATATTATTGACCTTCACAGCCATTTCCTGCTTGTCCACCGCCTCCACCACTACATCCACAACCAGCACCAGAACTACAATTACATCCGCAACCTGCGCCAGAACTACAATGGCAACCACAACCAGAACCCGAATAACAGTCACAGCCACAGCCTGCACCACTACCAGCATCATTTCCACCACCATCATTACCTCCTCTGACTAAAAGCATCTCATCATCAGACAAACTAATTTGATTAATAGGCAGTAATGACTCTTTAAATGAGACAAATGTTTTATTCATAATAAAAAGTTATTAAGTTATATGCCAGTAACTAACATATTCAAGAAAAATACCATTTTTACATATCTTCTTCTGGATCATATCCTGCAATATCTATCCAATACCATTCACCTGCTATATAAATCCACTCACCTCCTTTTATAGAAGATAACTGCAAATTTGAAAGCTGTTCTATTTCCATATCAATACCTCCTTTTTTAATTCACAAAATTAAAAAGTTAGCATAAGAAAAATATTAATCATTATGTAATAACCTGGTAATTAATTTATTTTTTTTTGATTACCTTTCCTCTAAAAAGAAAAATCTCCTGCTCTTATATTCGTATGTAACTTACTTGTATCTAATTAATTATACTTATAGTCCGTAAATTTTCCCACAAAACGCCTAAGACGACAAGTATTTTGTCGTCTGAACTAATAAAGTTTGTTACTTTCCTCTTCAGCCTGAAAGGACTACGCCGGTGTCCAATCCCTCTATGGATACAATAATTTTGTAAACGTGCTCATGTGGCAGCACAAAGGTAATTATGTTGTCGATAGAGGTATATCGGAAAGGTCTATCCGACCAATAACGATTCTAATGCTTGAATATCATTTTGCCATTCCGCTTCCTTTTCAAGCCGCTTGAGGTAAACATCTATAAAATCCTCGTCTTTTGTCAGCATGTGCCATACCGCGACCAATAGCTTTCGGGCGATGGCTACTTGTATCTTCATCTTGTTCTTATGGCGTTGGGTGCATTGCACGTAGCTGAAATTTGAGAAAAAGCAGTTTCGGGTTCTTGATGCGACCCAGGATATTTCAATCAATATCTGACGCAGGAATCGGTTCCCATGCGTCGTCCTGTTGCTTTTGACTTTATTGTTGCTTATATCATTGCGTGGTTTCAATCCACACCATCCCACAAGGTTTGTTGCTTTTTCAAACGGTTTCATGTCAGCCCCAGTCTCCGCAATTATAGCCGAAGCGGCGCGTTCTTTAACACCGGGGATACTCTGTAGACGTTTGAATTGTTTCGGGAAATGTTCCTGGCACATGGCAATGAGAGCATTCCTGCATTCTTCGATTTGTCACTCGATTACTTCTATAAGCTCTGCGTATTGCTTTAACAAACAGATGTCTGCCTGGTGAAAGTCACCCGTTACGGCATCCTTTATGATGTTGCGTCCGTATTTCCGTAGAGTTTTTCCATGAATGAGTTTCACCAGCTCCTCAGGGTCGGTTATCCCGGTTATTATTGCACGGACGCACTTCTGATAGCTTTTTCCATTGACTCGGGATACATAGTTACTTAACCGAAAACCACATCGCTGTAAAGCAGCGTCCTGTTTATTGCTGTTATACGTCAGGTCTTCATTCAGGTCGAAGATGCGACGGTTATACTTGCGCATGTCCTGCACTCTCTTATCCGGCACAAAACTTCCACGAATCAGATTCTTCAACAAGCATTCCGCTATCCATTGGGCATCCTTCACATCACTCTTGCGACCGGGAAGCTGCTTTATAAAATAAGGATTTACCAATTTGAGAGAAATGCTCTCGCACAAGGCATTCCACACAGGGACCCAATAGGTTGAAGTGCTTTCCATTGCTGCCTCTGTCACCCCATGAGAAACCATGTCGGAACACATAAGTTCTAAATCAGGAGTCAATGTACCATAAACTTTTGCAAAAATAACGGCCGCTGTATTATCCATCACACAGAGATAAATTGTATCTTTGTGGACATCAAGGCCGGCCACGATTCTGTCTTTGTCCATATTTGAGATTTTCTAGTTACACTCCTTAAATATAGGACATTCGTAACAATTAAACGAAGTATGAAGCAGAGTTTGAGGGTTGGCCTCGGTTTTTATTGTGCCGGTGTAGAAAAACTCGATTTTTCTATATAATTTTGTTCCTATTCTAAATTTATCTAACAATGAAAAAACTGATATACACACCTATATTAATCACTACTATCGTTTTATTCTGTTTACAAGGATTATGGTTAAACAAAATACATCATGCCTATATGAAACAATCCATGCAAACAATTCAACAATTGCTTTCATTAAGCATTGCTAAAGAATCAAGCTTACGCAATTATTCCTTACCTCAAAACCCTAAAAATCCTAGAATCATCTATCGGCATGCAAATCAAATTACAGAAGAAGAACGTAAACAATTAAAAGGAGATACTATAAATTTAAACTCATTGGCTAGCAGAAATATAAGTAACAATATGGCTGAAGCCATATTACAATTACAACAAGACGGATTAATTAAAAAGAATTCATTTATCCAATTAACAAAATTAGATAGCATTTTCCGACAAGAATTAAATACAGCAAATATCAACATTAGCCATCAAATCCTGCTATACGATAAAGATACAATTGTAAAACAAAGCATCGGAGCATTACCAACCAACGCCCTATTTATAAAAAAAACTCAGCTTTACCCTATTGGTACCAAGGGCTTACAATTCATTCAAGTAAAAGCAAATGTTCCATTTTCCTCTTTCATACAGGAGATGCTACAAATATTAATAGAATCCATTCTACTCACAATTATCATTCTAGGATATGTTATCTTTTTAGTCATAACCATTCACAAAAAAGACAAACTGTTTAAAAGACGGGAAGCAAGCGTAAACGGGACTATTCACGATTTAAAGTCTCCTTTAAACAGCATTATCACATTAATGAGTTTAATCAAGAAAAAAGTACCTGATATCCACACACAACAATTAGTGGAAAGCACCGAAAGGCAAGCACGAAAACTTGTCAACGAGATAGAAGCGCTACTCATCACAGCCCGTAAAGACCGGCAAAAAGTTTATCTTCAAAAAGAAGAAACAGACTTGGTACTCTTGGTAACCGAAGTTGCTCAAGAAGTTTCCATGCAACATTCCCATCAGCCTCATCAAATAAAAGTAGAATCAGAGTTGAAAGAGTTAAATTTCATGCTAGATCCCTTATATGCGAGAAACGTTATAAGAAACCTTGTAGAAAATGCTCTGAAATATTCTGATGACGGAGTACAAATCATTATCAGTATCTCAAAAAAGGAAACCCAAGCAATACTTACCGTAAAAGACAACGGTTGGGGAATAGCTCCCAAGTATCAAAAGAAAATATTTACTCAATTTTTCCAAGTACCCAGAGAGCAAATGACACATCAAAGAGGATATGGCATAGGACTAGCCTACACAAAATATATAATGGAAGCACATGGTGGCAACATCTCTGTAGAAAGTATTCCTGAAAAAGGTAGTCTTTTTATTTGTAAATTTCCACTTAAATGATTTCCTTTGTTCAAAACACATTTCACATTATCTTAAAACATAAACTATGAATGCAATTAAAGTCCTGTTGGTTGATGACGATATAATATTGAGCAGTATTATAACAACTGCACTTAAAGATGAAGGATATGAAGTACATTATCAAAGTTCTTTAACCGGAATCACCACCATCCTCAATGAATTCAAACCTGACATCATGGTATTAGACGTTGAAATAGGAGCAAGAGACAGCATAGACAATGCATCCGAATTAAAGATGGCATCTCCCGGCACTCCCATTTTATATATATCATCGCATACAGAAAGCCACGAAGTGACCAGAGCCCTAAAATCCGGCGCCGTAGCCTATTTGAAAAAACCTTTTAGCGTAGAAGAACTGATTGCCTATGTGGACAGACACGCCCATCCTGTTTCCAATGTCCTTATAAAAATCGGCTCTTTGGAATTAAACATGCAAACACGAACCCTTTACCAAGCATCAAAAGAACTTAAAAGACTAAGCAAGTTGGAGTTTTCCTTACTCAAACTTTTATATAGCCATAAAGGCGAAATTGTAAGTTATGAAAAAATAGAAGAGCTATGGGAAGATGCTATTATGAATGAGCACAGCCTTTACAATTACATCGTAAAATTACGAAAGATACTGGCTGCTGATCCCGATATATCTATTTCCACCATTGGAGGAAACGGGTATATGCTGCTTGTCCCAATGTAACCAAAATAGTTCTATTTAGTTACCTGCTTATTACACCATCATTAACAATGATGCAAAAAGGTTTCTTTATTTTTGCATTCAAAGATAGAAAAACAATCATGAAAGTATGGTTATTATTTATATTCGGCATAGTTCCGATCATCTCCCAAGCACAAAATCGCATGATCTCAGGAGAGGTGACGGACAAAGAATACAATCCCATTGAGTTTGTAACGATATCTCTTTTATCGGCAAAGGACTCTTCTTTAATAGCTGGAACCATCACAAACGAAAAAGGGAGATTCACACTTTCATGTAAAGAAAAAAAGGATTATATTGTTCGAGCATCTCATATAGAATACACAACCACCTTTATTTCTGCCGGGCAATCCATAAACGACATGGCATTCGTGCTGGAACCTTCCATCATCAGCATGAATGAAGTAATAGTAAAAAGCAATTTCATCAAGCACGAGTACGACCGGATAATCGTAAACATGAAAGGAAATCCCGTAGTGAAAGGAAGAACTGTAAACGAAGCATTAGGAATGTTGCCCGGTGTCATAAACATGAACGATGAACTAAGGCTGAATGGGGGAACCGTGTCTAAAATATACATAAACGGCAGAGAACTTCATGACCGCACTGAATTGTCAAGTCTGCAAGCCACGGACATAGAAAATGTTGAAATTCTGCCGGAAGCCGATTTACAACATAATGCCACAACAAAAGGAGGAATCATATATATATATTTGAAAAAAAATGCAGATGGCGGAGGCAATGGTTCACCCTCTTTGCTAGGAGAGATGAGAAAAAGAAATAGTCATTGGGAACATTTGAGCCTTCCATTAAGCCTTCGGCTTGGGAAATGGAACTTTTACAACAATCTAGTTCTTTCTAATGCAGGAGATCCTTACATCACGGAAAATATAACCCATAACAGCCACCAGAATATCCATATTGTAAACCAGAATGTAGACCGTAAAAATATAAGAAGAATCAATGAAACATTCAGCATGTTATATGATATAACTACCCTGCAAAGCATCGGACTTAACTGTATGGTAAAACAGGCTGGAAGCACACTAAAATCTTCTTCTTTTTCCGAAATACAAGAAACAGAAAAGGAATATACCTCTTCCTACCATAGTAAAGGGAAAGGGGATGACAAAATATATCAGGCTAGTTTGAACTATAATTGGAAATCAAAAAACGGAAAGAATACTTTGCAAACAGTTCTTGATTATTTGAGAAGTGACGAAACGAAAGAACTGAATCACCATTATCTTTATCAGTATCCGGATAAAAACGAAGAGAATAATAAATGCAGCAATAACGGGACTGTTTCTGATTTATGGAAGGCAGAGATAAATTATATCTTCTTGCTCAACGAACATTCCAGATTGAAATGGGGTGGCTACTATTATAATAACCATACCGACAACCAGATGTATTACGCATATCAGAGTGAAGAAGGGTGGCAGAAAGAAGATAAAAGCGGGCTATTTACCTATAAAGGCATAGGTTATGCAGGCTATGCAGAATATGTATGGCAATGGAAGAAATTTACATTAAATGGCGGTATACGGGTACAAGAGGATGAAGTGAAATGTATTTCCAATAATATAGCAGGTGACAAACGCACATATCGCAATCTGTTCCCCTCCATCAAACTGGGTTACCTTTTCTCTGAAAAGAACCAAGCCTCTTTATCCTATTCAAAAAGAATGGGAAATATCCCTTATAAGAACATGAATCCAGCTATTGTCTATATCTCTGAATATTCTTATGCTAAAGGGAATCCCGATTTGGTACCTACCACCGAACATCGTATCCGACTATTGTTGAGTCTGTCAAATACTTGGAGTATAAGCTACGCTTATGGAAAGCGTAAAGATGACTCATATCCTCTGGTCTATCAGGATAAAGACAATCCGATCATCACCTATACTATGCCGACCAATATAGGCAAGTCTTATCGACATGCTTTTTCAATAGGTTTCACTAAGGCCCTGTTCAGCTGGTGGACTACCAATGCCTCTCTTGATGGCGACTACACCAAAGAGGTCTCACCCGAGCAAACCTACCATGTATTCCATTGCCTATTCTTTTGTGACAACAGCCTTCGTTTCACAAATACTTTCGGTGGAAGTTTTAACTTTATGGCAGAAAGAAGAGCCCGTAGAAGCGAAACAATATATCACAGTGTATACAATATGAATGCCGGTCTTTACAAATATTTCCTGGATCAAAAGTTCTGCATAAATTTATCAGTTTACGCTATTTTGAATAAAAGAAGAAATCTGACCACAATTACCAATGACAATCTAAGCAGAATAGAAGAAAATAATAAGACCCCTTATCAAGGAGCGTGCTTAAACCTTATATATAAGTTTGACTTTGGCAAGAAAGTAAAGGTAAAACGTGCGGAAAGCATACAGACAACAAGTGACAGTTATTTGCGCAAATAATAAAAAGGAGTAATCGAAAAGCCTTTAAGTGAGTAGAAGAATACTTTAATTCGTTCACATTATGAAAGAAGATCGTTTTTTAAACGTACCAGGTGAAATACCTGTCCTCACAAATGACGAGACAAATCAATTAAAAGGAGGATTTAAGAAAATTAAAACGAATACATCTGTCAGAATGGATTCGGGAGATAAGAATATAAATTGTCATGGTCATAGTGGCGATATGGGCAGTGATGAAAGTGAAGATACTAACCTCAATTGCCAAGTATCATGCCGATGCAATAATTGATTTATAATGAATTTCATTGTGAATCCAATTTCCTAATCATTTAGAGGAAGTTGTATCAAAACAACGTATTGTTATGAAATGGAGCTTATATAACTTTATAATTAGAAATGGTTCTGATTATTTATTGTATAATAGTTTAACTAATGAGTTGATGGCTTGCGTAGGAGCCATCAACTCGTTATTAAACGAGTACAAAAATAATATAGACGGGCTTAAGCAAATACATCCGGAATTATATAATTATCTGGATGCGCAAAAGTTCATTGTATCAGACGAAACAGATGAAACAAAACAATTCATAGAACATCAAAAAGCCACTGATACTTCGAATGATTCGTTACGGATCATTATTAATCCAACATTGGATTGCAATTTAAGATGTTGGTACTGCTACGAAAAACATAGAGAAGGTAGCACTATTCACAATGATATGGACTTAGCTATAAAAACGTTCATAAAAAAGGAAATAGAGGATAAGAGTTTAAAATCACTCAGTTTATCTTTTTTCGGTGGAGAACCTTTAATGCATTTTAGGAAACAAGTTCTTCCTCTTATTTTATACACAAAAGAACTTTGTATAACTCATAAAGTAAAATTAAAATGCAGCTTCACCACTAATGCAGTATTACTCACTCCCAATGTAACCGAACTCTTAGCTAATACAAAGTTAGAATATCATTTTCAAGTACCTTTTGATGGAGATAGAAACTTTCACGATTCAATTAAAAAGCATCCCAATGGAACCGGAACTTATGATACAGTTCTACAAAATGTAAAATATGCAGCAAGCAAAGGATTTGCTTTTACTATTAGATGTAACTATACAAATAAGAATATACTATCTTTCAAAAAAGTTATAGATGATTTATCAAATATAGATTCAAAAGATAATTTAGTATTCTCACTACAAAGAATATGGCAAGAGGAGGATTCATCAGAGCTGGACAATAAAGAAAAGGAAGTATTATTATACCTCAAAAATAAAGGACTTACAAAACCAACTGAATATAAGGGAATATTTCAATGCTATGCTGATAAAGAGAATTGCATTGTCATCAACTATAATGGCGATATTTACAAATGCACAGCAAATGATTTTCTGCCGGAAAAGAGGGAAGGCATACTTAATTCTAATGGGGTTATCACCTACAACTCGTTATATGAAAAAAGAATGAAAGCTAAGTATGCGCTTAAGCCGTGTTTGGAATGCAATATTTTACCTATATGCATGATTTGTACCCAAAAACGTCTAAAGATGATAAATGAGGAAAAATGCATCTATATTGAAGAAAAAGATAAACCTGATATCATACGCGACCATATTCGACGGATTTATAAAGAAACAGATATAACTTAATCATCATGTTCCCTTTTTACAAGCAGCACGACAGCATGCAATGCGGCATCACCTGCCTGCAAATGATATGCAAATACTACGGGAAAGAGTATTCCCTGGAATCTCTTTCCCGTTACTGCTTTGCCACCACCGAAGGCGTATCCCTACTGGGCATCAGCGAAGCGGCAAACAAATTGGGACTACACACCATTTGCGGACGGATAACATTGGAACAGTTGCCCCAAGCCCCCCTGCCCTGCATCCTGCACTGGAGCCAAAACCATTTTGTCATCCTCTACAAAATAAAGAAAGGAAAGAAATTCCATATTGCCGATCCGGGAAAGGGACTTTTAACCTATACAGAAAAGGAATTCAAAGATCACTGGATCAGCACACAGTCTAAAGGGGAAGAAAAAGGAATAGCCATGTTTATCCAGCCCACACCCGCTTTCTACGAACTTTCGGGAGAAACGACGAACAGAAAGCGCTCCTTTAAATTCTTGTTTGGTTACATAAAGCAATATCGCCGATATTTCGGACAAATCATACTGGGAGCTTTAACGGGCTGCCTGCTACAACTTATCTTCCCCTTTCTTACACAAGCCATTGTAGATATTGGTATCACCCATCAGAACCTGGAAATCATTTACCTGATCCTGCTGGGCCAACTCATACTGACCATTAGCCGCACCTGTGTGGACTTTATCCGCCGGTGGATATTGCTCCATATCAGCATGCGAATCAATATCTCCCTGGTATCCGACTTTTTCATCAAACTGCTGAAACTGCCCATGTCTTTCTTCGATACCAAACTAATGGGAGACCTGATGCAACGGATGAACGACCATAACCGGGTAGAGAAATTTCTTACCACACAGATGCTGAATGTAACCTTCTCCCTACTCAGTTTCATTGTGTTCGGTTGTGTACTGTTTGGTTACAACCTGCCGATATTCCTCATCTTCCTCACAGGAAGCATCCTGTACGGGCTATGGATTGCCGTCTTCCTGAAAAAGAGAAAAGCGTTGGACTATGAACTGTTCGAAAAACAGGCCGTGAACCACAATAAGACTTACCAGTTCATCACCTCCATGCAAGAGATTAAACTACAGAACTGCGAACAACGGCGCCGTTGGGAATGGGAAGATGTGCAGGCAGATCTGTTCCAGGTCAATATGAAATCACTGAAATTACAGCAGACCCAGGAAGCGGGAAGCATCTTCATCAACGAAGTAAAAAACATCATCATCACCGTGCTGGCAGCAACAGCCGTCATTCACGGACAAATGACACTGGGAATGATGCTGGCAGTGCAATACATCATCGGACAACTCAATGCACCAGTGGAACAACTGATGAACTTCCTCTACTCACTGCAAGATGTGAAAATAAGTCTGGAGCGCATCAACGAGATTCACGAAATGGAGAACGAGGAAAGCAACAAGGGCGCACTAAGCGCATTTCACGACCGGAACAAAAGCCTGTCTTTCAAAAACGCCGACTTCAAATACGATCCGCACAACCCGAACAAGACACTGGACGGAATCAATATAACCATTCCCGAAGGAAAAGTAACCGCCATAGTAGGAACCAGCGGAAGCGGAAAGACAACGATGATCAAACTATTGTTGGGCTATTACCCCTTGCTGGCGGGGGAAATAACCATCGGTAACACAGACTTGCAGAAATATAATTTGAAATGGTGGCGCAAACATTGCGGAGTAGTCATGCAGGATGGAGTCATTTTCTCGGAAAGCATCGCCCGAAACATTGCAGTAGATGACGGCGAGATTGACAAGGAACGCCTGCTCCAAGCCGCACGCATTGCCTGTATAAACAATTATATCCAATCCTTACCCTTGAAATACAACACATTGATAGGACAGGACGGAATCGGGCTGAGTCAGGGACAGAAACAAAGAATCCTGATAGCGCGTGCCGTTTACAAGAATCCCGATTATATATTTCTGGACGAGGCGACCAATGCGCTGGATGCCAATAACGAACGTTCCATCGTAGAGAACCTGATGGAATTTTATAAAGGAAAAACAGTAGTCATCGTGGCACACCGGCTCAGCACGGTAAAGAATGCCGACCAGCTCATCGTAATAGAAAGAGGTAAGATAATAGAGACAGGGACACACCTGTCGCTCATTGCCAATCAAGGGGCTTATTACCACTTAGTAAAAAATCAGCTGGAGTTAGGAAACTAAAAAATAAAGGAGGCAGAACAATGGAAAACAAAGATTATGAACAGATAGAGCTTCGCAGCGAAAAGGTGAGGAATATCATAGGGCGTATCCCTCCCCTGCTCATTCGTTGCGGCATAACAGTTATCACAGTGCTGCTCGCAGGTCTGGCAGTGGTGGGGTATTTTTATTTCACTTATTACTACAGGGCATAATGATAATGATATTGATAATATAACCAACTCTATTTGCCACTTCACATGAACAAAGCAACCATAAAAACAATCACAATCTCAATGATCATTCATTGCCTGCCGATAATGTCATCCACCCAGCAAATTGATATATTTGAGCCAGCCATATTAGAATGTGAGTATTATAAAAGAATGGTAACGGATACTCTTGATAGGGAAAATGACTTCAAGGCAGATTATGTAAGATTACGGATAGGAAAACAATCGAGTATGTTTTACAGTCCGAAAGACTTGTCCTATGATTCATTAAGCTACGACAAACTAGCTAAAGCCAGGCTCTTTTTAGAATGCTCCAAGAAAAATCTTCCTTCGCCCGGAGGGCTGTTCAGAGAGCGGCTTTACAAGAATTATCCATCAGGAAAAATAACCGTATTCAATCATTTTGCACTAATGCATTGGACTTATACCGAAGATTGGGAAAAGCCACAATGGGAATTACTGGACTCCGCAAAAACAATATTAGATTATCCCTGCCAGCTGGCCGTCAGCCAATACAGAGGACGTACTTGGTATGCGTGGTTTACGTTTGAAATCCCTATCAGCGACGGGCCATGGAAACTCTGTGGACTGCCAGGACTGATATTGGAAGCACAGGATGCACATAAGGATTATACATTTACTATAACAGGACTCTGGCAAAAGGATATAGAACCGGTCGGGATCTATAATTATGCAGAATATGACTGGGCTAAAACAACAAGAAGCCTGTTCCTACAGACATTGTATAAAGAGATACACACCGACCAGGCAGCCCGAGCAAGGCAGATGTATGGACTTAAAGAAGGAAGAGCAAAAAAAACAGAGTTGCGCCACCGGAATTATGAACTGGAAGAAACAGACTATCCGCATGGTAAATAGAAACGAGAAGAACGATGAAACAAACGATTCTGATACTATTGGCATTCCTTTTTACATTACCCACCTTTTCCCAAACCGCTCTGACTGGAAATGTAATTGACAGTGAGGATAATTCGCCGCTGCACGGTACACTGGTGGTACTGAAAGACACCCAAAAGAAGCACATCATCAGATATGCACAAACCGATGCCGCCGGTAATTTTACCCTGACACTGAAAGAAGGGGAAGTAACACATTGCTCGCTCCATTTTTCCATGATGGGATATAAACCGCAAGAGATTCTCTTGACGGAAACCAGCCGAAGCTTCAGAATAGCCATGCAGCCGGCAGTAATACAAATAAAGGAAGTAACGGTCAAAGCCAAGAAGATCAGAGAAGAAGGAGATACCCTTATTTACAACGTGGCAAGCTTCACGGACAAGCAGGACAAGACCATAGGCGACGTGATGCGTAAAATGCCAGGAGTGGAAGTAATCCAATCCGGCAAAATAACCTATAATGGAACCAGCATCAACAAATTCTATATAGAAGGAAAGGACTTGCTGGAAGGAAAATACGGCATAGCCACCAACGGAATCTCACCGGACGATGTCGGCTCAGTAGAAATAATGGAAGACCACCAGCCCATACGTGTCCTGCAGGGAATCAGCCTGTCTACCCAAGCAGCCGTCAACTTGCGTCTAAAAAACAATGCAAAAGCCCAATGGATAACAAACGTACTGACCACAGGAGGAGTCTCAGCCCAACCCGAAGGAGGATTATGGAGCATAGAGGCATTTACCATGCAGATGAAACGGAACAAGCAGAATATTACGCTGTACAAGACAAACAACATAGGCAAGAACCTGGAAAAAGAGGTGTCCGACCTTACCATGGAAAAGGACGCATCCGAGTTGTCGGACTATATACAGGTAACTGGAATCTCCATCCCCAACTTGGAACAAAAACGTACTCTCTTCAACCGTTCCCATCTTTTCTCTACCAGCCAGTTATGGGGACTGGGAAAGGACCGAGAGATAAAAGCGCAAGTCCATTATCTGAATGACCGGACAGCCTCGGAAGCCTCTTCCAGATATACCTATTATCTGCCCGAAGAAAACAAAATAGTACTGGATGACCAAAAGGCACTGGAACATCTCCACCAACTTTCTGCCGAACTGACTGTAGAGGCCAACCGCTCCACTTCCTACCTGAAGAATATCCTGAAGACGAACCTGCAATGGAGGAATGTGGATGTCAACACCTCGGGCACTCTCCCAAACATGCAACAAGCTGAAGTCCCTGTTTACAAAATAGGGAACACTTTCAATCTCATCAAGCGATTCGGCAAACAGACCGTAGCCTTCTACAGCCGGAACAACTGGCAGCTGAGGCCACAGTCACTGGACGTGCAGCGAGGAATACGCTATCAGCAGAAAACAAGGGAACAAGCTTTCTTCACCCAGGAATCTGCCAGCTATGGAATGAACTTCAAGCACCTGACACTCTCGATGAATGGAGGAGGAACAGCCATGATCCGTGATTTGAACAGCTATCTGCACGGCCTTCCTGATTCGCCGGGCATCCCGGCCAATGGATGGGCTACCCGCTATGCCAGCCTGTACGCCATTCCCAAACTGGAATACAAGTACCGTCGTATGGACGGGACACTGGAACTTCCGGTACATTATTATCACTACACTTTTGCCCATAAACTGTCCAAAGAAAACGACTGGACAAGTGCTCCATCCTTACGGATCAGATGGAATGTGACTCCCCACTTACGCATTTCTGTCAGAGGACAGGCCACCTCCAAAGCAATGGACCTCCATTCCTTGTACAACGGATTGATACTGACAGATTACCGTACACTCTCCTCCGGAATAGAAGAATACACCACTACCTCCGGACAGTCCCTTAGCGGAGCATTAAACTTCAAACAGCCGATATGGGGATTATTTGCCAATGTCATGGTTATGCGTTCGTGGAACAGTGCGTCTTTTTTGCAAAGCCAACAGTTTACAGGTGACTACATCATGAAATATTATACCAAATCGCCCCATAAGGGCAATACATGGACAGCACTAGGCACAGTGAGCAGCAATATAGAATGCCTCAAAGGAATGGCGGGAGTGACCTTCCTTTATAGGAAAACCAACCGTTCCATGCTGTCCGAAGGAAAACTGACGGACTATTCTACAGAAAGCTATAACCTGACGGGGCGTCTCAACGGACGTATCGGACAATTCGCGAACTGGCAGTATATCCTTGACTATGGCCAGAACAACCTGCACATCAACCATCAACCGCCCCATAGGCTAAGCCGTTGGCAGCATACGTTTTCTATATTTGCCGCTCCATTCAACCGCCTGAGCACTCAGCTAAGTGGAGAATATTACCACAACGAAGTAGGGGAACACCAATATAAAAACATGTTGCTGCTTGATGGAAAGATATCCTACAGCTTGGGCAAGCATATTGAGTTATCGGCCACACTATCCAATCTGTTCAACCACCGGACATACGGCTATTCGCTTTATGCAGAAACAAGTGTCGTGAAACATGAACGGAAGTTGCGCGGACGGGAGTTCCTTATTTCTTTTTACTTAAAAAAATAACAGTCCAGCCAACAGGAGGCGTCTTTGGGATATGGCCGGAACAAATCCTCACACTCCCAAACCTACCGCATGGGAAACTGCAGGATTCAGCCACGACCTGTGTCCCCTCGAAGAATTCCCGGGCCGGCCTTACACAAACAATTACAACTGACTGACCTCTTCGAATGTCAATCCTGTAATCTCCATAATATCTTCTATAGGAAATCCTTTTTCTTTCATTCTCCGGGCATTTCGAAGAACACCTTCTTTAATGCCTTCCGCACGACCTTCTTCACGGCCTTCTTCACGACCTTCCGCACGACCTTCTTCACGGCCTTCTTCACGACCTTCCGCACGACCTTCCGCGCGACCTTCTTCACGACCCTCCGCACGACCTTCCGCACGGCCTTCTAATCGTCCTTCTAATCGTCCTTCTATCTTTCCCTCCAGCTTAGCAGAATCAAGAACATCATTCTGGATCATCAAAGCACTAA
>ERZ1673697.1003-NODE-1003-length-37572-cov-8.736040_pt1 | contig 37572 bp, 28 predicted proteins | sample MGYA00580227_ERZ1673697 | MGnify/ENA primary metagenome ERZ1673697 (study PRJEB41218, sample SAMN15661759) | gut metagenome | host: Homo sapiens | place: Canada: London | collected 2015-08-20/2019-03-30 | study: EMG produced TPA metagenomics assembly of...
CAAACGCTTACCGGGACATCAACCGCCAGTTAAGCACGTTCTACGAAACGCCCCCAGTGGACGAGGAAAAAGAGGACTTGAAGCGGCAGGTGGCGGAACTGACCGACAGACTGCAACAACAGCAGAACGCCACGCCTACCACTGACGACCAAATGGCACTCTTGGAAAAATCCTACGAACTGGCGGCAAAGTATATGAACGGGCAGGACGGACAAAGGGGACAAATTGCCCAAATACCGACAGCCGGGCAGAACGGCGGCGGTATCGGCACTCCGGCTATTCCGGTGCAGGCAATCCGGGAAACGACCGTATCGGGATTGCAGCAGCCCATGAGCGATGCCGACTTCATCCGGGCTTACAGCCAGCCACGAAACTACGGCTTCAACACGGCGGTAGGCACGGGCTACGCTATGGGCAGGAACACGATAGCCGCCTGCATCCACCAAGACCAAACCCTGACGGACGGGCAGGCGGTGAAACTACGGCTGCTCGAACCCATGCAGGCGGGCAGCATCGTTGTGCCGAAGAATACCCTTGTGGCTGGGACGGCAAAGGTGCAGGGTGAACGGCTCGACATACTGGTGTCCTCGATTGAGTATGCGGGCAACATCATCCCGGTGGAACTCGCAGTGTTCGACACGGACGGACAAAAGGGATTATCTGTGCCGTCCTCTATGGAGCAGGAAGCGTTCAATGAAGCAATGGCGAATATCGGCAGCGGGCTGGGTACAAGCATTTCCTTTGCACGGAGTGCCGGGCAGCAGGTGGCTATGGACGTGACAAGGGGCTTGCTGCAAGGTACGTCCGGTTATCTTGCGAAAAAGTTCCGAACTGTAAAAGTAAAGCTGAAAGCCGGGTACAAGGTGATGCTTTACGCCAAACAACAATAACCATTTTATCAACCACTAAAATTTCAATTAACGATGAAACAGATTTTTGTATTGTTCGCCCTCTTGCTGGGCGTGTGTGCGGCAAACGCACAAACCACTGACACCGTGAAGTATGCGGCTGGCAACAACTTGTACCGGGGGATTACCCGGAAACTCCCGTACCGCCAAATGGTAACGCCCTATGGCGTGGAAGTGACCTTTGCCAAGACGGTGCATATCATCTTTCCCGCCGCCGTCCGCTACGTGGATTTGGGAAGCAACCACATCATAGCGGGCAAGGCGGACGGTGCGGAGAACGTTATCCGGGTGAAAGCCACGACAGAGGGCTTTCCGGGCGAAACGAACTTCTCCGTTATCTGCGAGGACGGGAGTTTCTTTTCATTCAACGCCAAGTACGCCCGTGAACCGGAAATGCTCAACATCGAAATGAAAGACTTCTTGGAGAACGAGGACACCAGCGACTTTTCGCATACCCGCATGAACATCTATTTCCGGGAACTGGGTAATGAAAGCCCGCTGCTGGTGAAACTGATAATGCGGAGCATCTACAAGAACAACGACCGGAAAGTGCGCCACTTGGGTAGCAAGCGTTTCGGCATACAGTTCTTAATCAAGGGGATTTACACTTATAACGGGATGCTCTACGTGCATACGCAGACAAAGAACAGTTCCAACGTGCCTTTCGATACCGACTTCATCAAGTTTAAGATAGTCGATAAGAAAGTACCCAAGCGCACGGCTATTCAGGAAACGGTGCTGGATGCGGTACGCAGCTACAACGAGGTGATAGAGATTGCCGGGAAATCGACCGTGCGCACGGTGTACGCCCTGCCGAAGTTCACCATTCCTGACGACAAGCTGCTGTTGGTGGAACTCTACGAGAAGAACGGCGGGCGGCATCAGGTTATCCGGGTGGAAAACGCCGACATCGTGAATGCAGAAGTGATTAACGAACTCAAAATCAAATAGGGATGAAACGGTTTCTATTTATCGGAATACTCTTTGTGCTGTGCCTGCATTTCAACCAGGCACACGCACAAAGATACCTGCCGGGCATGAAAGGCTTGCAGGTCACGGCGGGCATGGCAGACGGGGTACATTGGAGCTCCGACACGGATTTCGCCTACCATATCGGGGCGGCGTACAGCGTTTACACCAAGAACGCAAACCGCTGGGTGATTGGTGGGGAATACCTGCACAAGAAGTATGACTACAAGGATATGCGTATTCCGGTCGAACAGTTCACCGCAGAGGGCGGCTATTACCTGAAATTCCTTTCAGACAGGCGCAAGACCTTTTTCCTCTCACTGGGACTATCGGCACTTGCCGGGTATGAAACAAGCAACCGAAGCGAAAAGCTTTTGCTGGACGGCTCTACATTACTGAATAAGGATTGTTTTGTGTACGGCGGGGCTTTAACGCTGGAACTGGAAGCCTACCTGACCGACCGGATAGCCTTGCTTGTCAGCGCAAGGGAACGGGCGTTGTTCGGCTCGGACATAGGCAAGTTCCACTCGCAGGTATCTTTGGGACTGAAATTCATTATCAACTGACCGCTATATAACAATGTATATGAAGAATGTAATGTATAAAATCATCATGGGCTGCTACATCGTGGCCGCCCTCGTGCTTGTCACCGCCTGTAATGACAATTTGGATATTCAGCAGGCATACCCGTTCAGCATCGAAACGCTGCCAGTACCCAAAAGGCTGAAAGTCGGGGAAACCGCCGAAATACGCTGCCGACTGGTGCGTGGCGGCTATTACCAGCCGACTACCTATCAAATCAGGTACTTCCAGCCGGATGGCAAAGGGAAGCTGGAAATGGATAACGGCACGGTGTTCCTGCCCAATGACCATTACCCGCTGGAGAAAGAAACGTTCAGGCTCTACTACACCTCCGCATCGACAGACCAGCAAACAATTGACATTTATGTGATTGATAGTTTCGGACAGGTGCAGCAACTTTCGCTATCGTTCAATAATGACAATGAAGAAAATGAGAAAATATAATTTTGTTTGCGCTTCCATATATAATCCATATTTTTGTAGAATGAAATTATTAAATTGAAAAAGATATGTGTAAGAAAGGATATTGTATAATTTGTCATCAAGATAATCAAGAATTATCAGATGAACATGTGATACCAGAAGCCATAGGTGGATATTATCATATTTATAGTGTTTGTAAGGATTGTAATTCAAAATTTGGTGACCATGTTGATGCGTTGCTTCTAAACCATTGGTTTATCAAGGCTGCTCGTCACGAAAAAGGTCTTAAGGGATATAAAGGTCATACTCCCAACCCTCTTATAGGCGAAGGAAGTCTGTCAACTGGAGAAAAAGTAAGGGTAGAGCAGGATAATGATGGCAAAATGTCAGTTAGGTTTATACCAACTTCTCCGGAAGTTTCAGACGATGGTAAATCTTTTAAGATACAAGTTGATGCTAAGGATGAAAAGACTATACCAAATATCAGAACTAAAATACTGAAAAGACATAATATTGATGAAGCGAAGGTACAAATTGTTTCCGATTGTCAAGTTGTAAAAATTGAGCACCCTGAAGTGAGGATGCAATTCGCTATCGATATAAAAAACTATAAAATAGGCCTTTTGAAGATTGCATACGAATTTGCCGCAGATAAAATTAAAGGATATACAGATATCCTATTGCAAAATTATATGCTAGTATCTTGCGTGAAGGTAATCCTGATAGACTTGATGAAGTATTTTTCGAAGGCGATGCAATAAATAATGCCAATTTGAATATTCTGGAGTCGATTATTGACAACTCGAATACCAATCGTCACATTCTATTACTAATAAATATACATGATAAGTTATATTGTATAGTTAAACTATTCGATAAGTTTTGCCAAATGATAAGAATGTCAGATCGCAGCTATGGAGAAGACGGTCTTGTTTTGTTAGCAATTAATGATTTTGTAAATCATAAGTGTGATTTTTATAGTCCAATAGACTTGATAAAAGTTACAAATTATTGTGAATTCACAACATTCAAGCTGAATGATGAAGACCAGGCTTACCTTGATTCGCAACTAAGCATAAATAAAGAAGGTATTGGCTTTGCTTGCACCGAAGACCATGATAATATTTTATTTGATTGCAGAGGTATTCCAGTCAGTACAGAAAGTATATTGTTGCTGACTCTTGAAAGGTTGAATTTGATAAAAGACGAGAGCCATACATCAGGTAAAATATCTGCTACATACAAAATTCCTTTTGGATATCATTATCTCTGTATGCCTGATAAGAAGCTACTTATGGTAAAGGAGATAACCAAAGTGAATGAATTCATCAAAATTTAAAAGTCTGGTTTTTCCTATAACACTTTTAAATAGGGAATGTAGGGGGGACTGCTCCCCAGCACTCACGGAAGAAAGTGGCGGCGGCAAGAATGCCGCCCGTTTTCTATCAACTGATTTCAAGGCTCTTTATAGGAGTATATTCCTCCAACCACACTTTTCTTGTTCCATGTTGTATTCGCCCGTTATGACCGCCGTATAGTCGTTTATGGCTACAAAGCGGACACTTTCATGGCTATTTACCCAGCCTTGCAGGGAACAAACGCCCCACGTGTCCGCATCTTCAAAAACGCTGCGGTCTATTTGGCTTATTGACTCGCCGAAAACTACTGTCATTGTCTGAAAGTCCGGCTTGTCCTCCAGCAGTTGCAGATGGTGCAACGTGCCGAACTCGTCAGTTTTGCGCCCCACGCCCACACATCATTATACAAATCATCGCCCCACTGGTGCGGATGGTCGAAACGGACTTTGACCGCCGCCGAATGTTCGCTGTCCTCTATATCCTCGATAACGCCCGTTACCATTAAGCCCGTAAAAATACACTCGCAACGCCTGCCGATAAGCTCTTTGTTTACTTCCGTCGTTTTCATGTCCTTGAAATTTACTTGTTATTACCCCGTTCTTTCTTCGCTACCCATTCGTCACACCTGCGGCGGCACTCGTCCAGCGTTTTGGCTACCGTGCTGAAAAGTTCGCCGTCCGTGTGGCGGTAGTCATATTGAAAATAAACCTGTTCCCTGAAAGCCCCTAAACAGCATTTCACGAACTTTTCTTCTTCCGGTGTTTGGGTAATGCTTACCCGTTTTTGTTAAGTGACTGCATGATGTCTTATTTTTTTATGGTTATAAACTTGGTTGTTTTTAGCGGGCAGGGCTTTGACACCCCGCCCGGATTGGTTGTTATGCCGCACGGAACACAAAACCGTCATCAAACCAGTAATCGCACATAAACAAGTCACGGGCAAACTTTTCATAATCGAAATAGGTCTTTGCGAACTCCGGCAGGTCGTAACATTCCTCAATAATTTCATAGGCGAAATCTTCTTCATCGTCATATTGTCCCTGATACTCGTCCCGGAAATCACGCACAAGGTCGTCCGCATCTTCCTCGCTCAAATCACGACTTTTATAGTTGCACCACACAAAAAAGGCTTCCTGCTCGGTGTCGCTCAAATCCTCCACCGCATCACGCAGGTCAAAGAAGTTTTCAGAAATCCAGCTTTCGCCGATTAAGCCCTCCGGCACGTTCTCCCAGTCCTGAAACATATATTCCGCATCTTCCTCGTCCTTGTGCAGTTCCCGGCAGGCTTCGTAAAATTCTTCCTTGTCCGAATAGGCCGAAAGGTCGAGCCATGCGCCGGACAATGAACCGTTGTTATACTTGCCGTAAGTGCCTACATAAACTTTTGCTTCCGATAATACCTTTGCTTCCATATTGCTGTAATTTTTTAAGTTTTTAATTTTATGCGGATTCGAGAGGTGAGGGAGTTGAAGTTTCACTGAACTTTTTTCCTGTTTCCCGTAAATCCGACTTTTTTTTTATGCGTCTTCCGGTCGTGTCGGTCGTTTTCGTTTCACATAGGCTTAAAAGGGTAGTGTTTAGAGTTTGCAAGTTTTTGGGCAAAAAATACCTCGCAGGGCAGGGAAGATTTTTTCGCCAAACCGGAACGGCTCGACCTTGCAAAATCGTGAAGAACACATAACTACCTTTGCCTATTGAAATGATTAAAACGACTGCCCCGGCTGGGGGACTGCGTAAGAGGAAGATTTACATTTAGGGAAACAGGGGAAAAGTGCCTGTTCTCTTTCGTCTTTTAGGGAACACTCCATACGGGCGGGAAAGGCAAGGGTATGGCAAGTTTACCTTGCGGTACGCTTGTGCGGGTTTCCAACGGCTCTTTTCACGAAATACAGTCAGCCATGCCACGCACGGTTGGCGTTTCGGGGAATGTGCCAGTTGGAAAAGGATATAAAAAATGCGGGTAGTCGGTGGACTGCCCGCAAGGTGGAAGAATGTACTTTATTGGAATATAGCTTATTAAGTGGGATTTCGTTACCGGAATCGTTACCTATTTGTTACCGGAACGCTCATAGGTAACGAAACCTACCGGACGGCGTTCTTTCTGTTGCTTCGACTGGCTTAAAAGCTGGGTAAGGGCTTGGTACAGTTCGTTGAACTGCGCATCGGTGCTTACCTCCAGTTCCTCGATTCGCTTTAATAGTTCCTCGTAGCCGATTACCATTTGGCGCATGAGGACAAAAGCCCGCATGATTGAAATGTTTACTTCTATGGCTACTTTGGAACGGAGAACCGAAGAAAGCATGGCTACGCCCTGTTCGGTGAAAGCCATAGGCGGGGTGGGCGTGTGGCGGATATTGTCAGGGAACTTATCACAATTTGTGATAAGTCCTAACCACTCGTCTTTGCTCAACTCAAACATGAAATCACTGGGGAAGCGGTCTATGTTACGTTTGACCGCTTGTTTCAAAGCTCGTGTTTCCACTTGATAGAGTTCTGCCAAATGCAAGTCAAGCATCACCCGGTAACCTCTGACTTCAAAAATCTTGTTTTGGATAATCTGCAAGTCCATAATCTTATTTTTTAAGTTAGTATTTATATGACTGATATTTTTCTGTTATTTAGCTTGTTAGCTAAAATGTCCATATCCTCGCTAAGTTTAGTATCTATGATTTTTGCGTAGATTTGGGTAGTTCTTATGTTGGTGTGTCCCAGCATTTTAGATACGCTTTCAATAGGTACGCCATAACTTATGCTAAGGGTCGCAAAGCTGTGTCGGGCTACATGGAACGTGATTTTCTTATTTATTCCGCAAACAACCGCAATCTCTTTTAAGTAATCATTCATCTTCTGATTACTGATAACTGGCAACAGTTTACCATTGGGCAGTTTCCCGTCATATTTCTGCAAAATGGATTTGGGTATATCCAGTAATCGAATATTGGACGTTATGCTTGTCTTATGTCTTTTCTTGATTATCCACAAATTACCGTCAAAGGACAATCTTATATTTTCAGGGGTTAGTTCGCAGACATCAACATAAGATAGTCCAGTGTAGCAACTGAAAATAAATATATCACGAACTTGCTCCAGTCGTTTGCTGGCGAATGTCTTTTGATATATCCGGTCTAATTCTGCTTGTTCAAGAAAATCCCTTTCCACATATTCAAATTTCAGCTTATATGCCCCGAAAGGATTAAAAGTAATTAGTCCCAAGTTGTGGGCAAACAGAACAACAGTTCTGAAACGCTGTATAAACTTCATGGCTGTATTGTGGGTACACGGATAATTCTCCCGGATAAATAGGTAGAAGCCCTCGATAAACACGACATTTATTTCCCGGAAGGTAATATCCTCCACATTATATTTATTGTGGATATATTCGGCAAGGCGATTTTTGGTAAGTTCATAACGGGTATATGTCTTTTGCGTGGCTGTTTTCCCTACTTTCAGCGCATATTGTTCATTGTGCTGGGAAAATACCTGTAAGAGAGTTTTTGCTTTTTCCTCTTTACCTAAGAACACGTTGCGTACTTTCTCTGCGGTTACATAGCTGTCCCGTTCTAAAATGGTCTGATAATGTCTGTGCAAGGTAGCCTTGATGCTATCCAGCATTTCATTCATGCGGGTAAATTCCGCTCCTCTGCCATTTACCTTTCCGGTTTTGGCAGACCAGTTTTTAGGATTGACTTCAAGTTTAGTGTTGAATTGGGCTAATTTCCCGTCAATGGTAATACGTGCCATGATTGGCATATTACCGTTCTTTTTCACCTTGTCCCGTTTCAGGAAGAACAATACTCGGAATGTTGATTTCATACCTCATTTTTTAAGTTACAAAACTACTTTTATTAACTCATAATGAGATAAATGCAGGATCGCCAAATCCCGACAATATTTCGCCATTTTCCGACAAATCGTACCCCTCTTTGAAGAATTTTGTCGGGGGTACGAATAAGGCACTAATTTTTGTCTGTCAGTGACCTTTTCGTGGCGGTCAAGGTAGCCAAAAGACAACAAAAAAAGTCCCACAAAATATTGATTTTGTAGGACTTGTCTTTTTGTTGTCACCTTTTGGCTTTTCTTTTGGTGATCCGAATATGGTTCAAAACCCGGGATACTAACCCGTCACATGAATAATAACCTTAATAAAATGAATGAGATTATGAAAAAGAAACTTACAGCAGTATACTTGATAGGAGGAGCGGTTATTCTTTGTTCCTGCAACGATGACAAGTCATCCTACCCCATCCCCAGTGATATAGAGAACCTGAAAGCTACTTCCGCCCCGGGACAAATAATCTTGAACTGGACCAACCCCACCGATGAAAATCTATATTATGTACAAGCTGAATATACCATCGAAGCCACTGGAAAGTCTTATAAGAAACAAGTCAGCCAATACACAAACGAGTTGATTATAGACAATCTGCTACAAAAATATGGAGATATAAACATCACCGTACAGCCTTTTAACAAAGGCTATACGGCAGGAGTCATTCACCAGATAACAGCCCGTTCCGAGAAAGCCAATCCGACATTCGGCACTCCCGTAAAGTTGAAGTTGGACGGTAAAAAGATATGGACTAACGCCCCCTTTGCCGCCCACCCGGCAAAGGATGTCGCAGATGGAAGTACCGCAACCTTCTTTCATACACAGTGGCAACAGAAAGTGGAAATGCCGCATTACCTCATTGTCGATTTAGGCGAAGAGGCAAGCGCACTCAAATTCCGCTTTACCAACAGTCCACGTGCGGCAGACAGTTCCTGGAAAACCGTCAACTTATATACAAGTGACAGTTATGACCCTGCCCTATGGTTTGATGGAGTGAAACTCATTCATGGAAACAGTGTGGACATCGCCAAAGGAGGGACACATAAAGAAACAACATTTACCGATCTTCCTGCAGGAGCCGGTAAAGTGTACAACTCCGATATAATCCCCCTGTCAAAGCCTTCCCGGTTTCTTTGGTTCGAAACAACCGAAACGACCAGCGGCACCGCTTTCTTTACTTTAGCGGAACTGGAAATATATGCATGTTCAATGATTATACCTGAATAATACAGCCATGAAAAGAAATATATACTCCTTACTTATCATTGCATTTCTATCCTACTGGCTTACCGCCTGCTCTGATAAAGACCGTTCGCAAGAAGCCAGTTTGGACATTGACAAAGAATCGGTTGATTTCGGCAGCGACTCCGGCAGCCAGCGGATAACTGTCACAACGAATATCGACAACTGGACAGCCAAAGCAGACAAAAGTTGGTGTCACCCGTCTGCCGAAGGAAAAGCACTGAGAATTGACGTGGATGAAAGCGAAGAGCGATACGTGCGCCAAGCGACTGTTACCCTCACCGCTTCCGGGCAAATAAGGAAGCTTACCGTACGCCAACTGGGGTACGAAGCCTCCATTCTGGTAGACAAATCCGCTTTTAAAATAGGTGTTGCAGGAGGAGAAATCCGTTTTGCAGTAACATCCAATGTCAATGTAGCAATCAGTTTACCCGAATGGATTACCTCTAAAGCCGCCCCACGTTCACCTGCCACAGTCACTACCACATACAGCTACATGGTAGAGGCTACAAAGACAGACAATCAACGGCAAGGATCTATTGAAATAACAGAAATACTAGCCGGTTCTAGTACAAAAGATGGACAATCCGAAGAGGTGACACCTAAAAGTACCTCTATATCCGTTATCCAGAAAGGACTCAATGAGTTCGCCGAAGGAAGCGGAGAAGACGTTAACGGAGACATTAAAATAAAAGTGACAAGTGGAACCGCTTCTTCGTTCCAGACCGGCAGCAATATCGAAAAATCTTTTGACGAAGATTATTCCACACTGTATCACTCTAATTGGAATAATACTGCCAGCAATTATTTCCCCATCACGCTGACCTATAACTTTGGAGCACTAACGGATGTCGATTATCTGGTTTATCATCCGCGCAGCAATGGTAATAACGGCCGGTTCAAGGAAGTGGAAATAGACTATTCAGCAGACGGACTCACATTTACCAAACTTCTTGACAAAGACTTCCAAGGCTCAAACCATGCAAGTAAAGTGACGTTTGACCGGAGTGTTCAAGCCAAATCCTTCCGTTTCATTATAAAAAGCGGTAGCGGAGACCGACAAGGTTTCGCATCGTGCGCCGAAATGGAATTCTTCGCCAAGAATCCGGCTAATTTTGATTATTCAACCTTATTTACCGACGGCAGTTGTAGTGAACTAAAAGCCGGCATAACTGATGATGACATAGCCCGTTGCGAATATCCGTTCTTTAAAAACATCGCTTACTATATGATGAGAGGAAAATATCCCTCCGAATTTCGCATCAATGAATTTAAAGCATACCCTGATCCGGATATTCAGGCTAGCACCCACAAGACTTATCCATACAGTTTACTGGACAATCCAACCGGAATAGCTGTCAAGGCAGGCGAAAACCTGATTGTTCTAGTAGGAGACACACACGGATATGACATCGGACTAAGAATTCAGAATCTGGATGCCCCCAACGAAGATGGTTTTGGTGGAACCGCTTATTTATTGAACCAAGGAATCAACAAACTAACCATCAACGAACAGGGATTGGTCTATGTGACGTACCTCACCAAGACGCTGGACGATCCAAATGCAACTCCCATCAAAATACATTTTGCTTCGGGAACGGTAAACGGGTATTTCGATTCACAGAATCCGGCACACACCGGGCGCTGGACTGAATTGCTGGGCAAGGCAACCAACCGGTATTTTGACGTATTGGGAAAATATACCCATCTCACTTTCGAGACAAACGACTTCAGAACCTACACAGGTTCCGATGGAGAAGAACTGATAAACATTTTCGACCAAATAGATTACAACGAACAAGTGATGCTGGGACTGGAGAAAGAAAACAAAATGTTCAGAAACAGACTATATCTGAATGTGATGTATAAAGCTTATATGTATGCCACTTCCTATCACACAGCTTACAACCGAATTGTCATGAAAGACATTTGTAACCCTGCCAAATTGAAAACAAGCTCCTGCTGGGGACCTGCCCACGAAATGGGACATTGCAACCAAATAAGGCCGGGAGTAATGTGGGCAGGCACCACAGAAGTGACAACAAACATCATGTCCGAATACATACAAACCGTCATTTTCGGACAGCCCTCCAGATTGCAAGTCGAAGACATGGGGATAGTTTACAGAAACAGGTACTCTAAAGCATGGAACGCAATCATTGCGGCCGGAAGCCCACACTCTGATTTCCGGGACATAGAGAATCATGCTGATGACGTATTCTGCAAACTAGTGCCTTTCTGGCAATTGGAACTCTATTTCGGCAAAGCACTAGGCAGAACTCCATTGAAACAAGCAGACAGAGGAGGTTTTTATCCCTCGGTATATGAATATGCCCGTAACAAAAACTACTCCGGAATGAGCAATGGAGATATTCAACTGGACTTTGTATATGCCTGCTCTAAAATATCGGGCATGAATCTGCTTGATTTCTTTAGCAAATGGGGCTTTTTGACTCCTGTCAATAAAGAAGTGGATGACTATGGAATAAAACAAATGACCGTGACACCCTCTATGATAGAAGCCCTTAAACAAAGGGTCAACGCATTGGGACTCCCTACTCCGGATGTAGCATTAGAGTACATTTCGGACAATACAAGCGAATTATATAGAACGAAAGCGGAAATAATCAGAGGAGGGAATGCAACTCATTCTCCCAGGACATTTACCGTAGGTTCGGGTAAGAACACAGTCACTTACCATGGAGAAACCATAACAATACCCGACTGGAAAAACGTAGTGACCTACGAAGTAAAAGACGGCACCGGCAAATTCATTCTGATCAGCAGTGGTGAAAACGCCCCATCACCGACAGATACATTTACCATACCAACAGGCTGGAAAAACGGCTTCAAACTCTATGCGGTTTCAGTAACGGGAAAACGAGTAGAAGTCCCGGTAAATTAATTGTTTTCAGGTTTATTTTTCAATTTGATGAAAGCCTTGTTCTGCATATTCTGCCAGAACAAGGCTTTATTATATCATCGAAGCAAACAACATTACTTATTAAACAGCTCGAAAGTGAATTTAAAACCAAAGGTATCAAATTGCCCGTTGATAGTGCTTACAAAAGCCCCCACATCAAATATATGCGTGCCGATGCCATACCCCAACTCGATATACGGATTAAGATGCGGCATAAACAGAATACCACCATACAAGCGCTCCTGCTGGACTAACCCCAGCCAACGGTTTAAGGGTTTCAAGAGAATAAAAGGAGACTCGTAAGTGAAATTCCCCCGCCAGTACTGGCGTGAGGAGTTATACCAACGTCCGTCCAGCAATTGAAAAGTGCCACCAATATCATCATTCCATCCTTCGGGGAGATTACGACGGGCAAAGTTGGCAAAATCCACGAAATACATATCTTCCTGCTTGGTAAACATCCCCCCCCCGATGCGATAACCGATACTCCGGATTCCGCTTAGCTTCAAGTTTTGCTGTATATCAAACTCCCAACGTTCATGAGCACCCGTACTCTTGAATACACCTTTAATGCCCCGTTCATAATCCAGCATAAAAGTAGGCATACTAGAGCCTACATTCATCTTCCGGCGACCGTTCATGTAATAATACATGCCGGGAGTCCATTCAATACGGACACGAGGTGCAAAACTATTGTATTCTGATCTGATGCCCCGCAATGCCGCCCAATCCTTATCGGGCAACGGCTTTTCAAGAATGACCTTTGAATTATTTATCAGATACCTCCAATGTACGGACACACCCGCTTTAATAAACAAACCGTTCACTATTTCGATATTATGGAACAGATTGAGATACACATCCTTGAAATAGTCCAACTCCAATTTGTCAAAATTAAAGGTGCTATCAGGCAATTGTTTTAGCTGGTCCAATACGACACTACTATATATGCGGTTACCATTACCCACACTGACCTCGAACCCAGCTTGCTTTTCCGGCCAATATTGCCAATCGGCATCCGCCTTCACATAAAGTTCCTTATGTGTAAAATTATAACCTATCTGCGGAGTGACTCTAAGCACACGTCCATCATGAAAAAGCCGGCTGTATTTAAACTTCTGCTTGTATGAAAAACCTCTGCTGTGACTATAATCCAACAACACCGGATTTATAAGTGGAGAACAACGCACACTTCCCATGCTGGACAGGTTCACACTGTAACTGCTGATAAGCATATCGCCCAGCTCTCCCCAAAACTCCAGACGCTCGTTCTTCTTCTTTTTCGGTATATGCAGAAGCGTATCCCGACGTAAAGCATAACTTCTGTACAAAGAATCCTCCAAAGCGGACAACGGGATGGGCCGCAATTCATTGAACTTTTCCTTGTCCGTTATCAACTGTTCTGAATCGCAAGTCAACTTATAGGACTCCGTAAGGTCATGATGATGTTTCTTTTGAGATCTACGCCGGGCAGCCCCTTCATAAAATTCAATCTCATTGTACTTTAACCAAGCTCCCATATCCATTTCCAGATGGTTGCCCAGAAATTTGAAAACAAGATTCAGATCAAACTGCACCGGCAGAAACTCCACATCACCCTCATCTCCCATCTTGACACGAACCTTAAAACGGATCACATCATAAACGCCTTCAATATAAAGTTCACGAATAGTCCACGTCTGATCACTGACCCACATATATCCACTGACCAACTGCGTACCACGGAATTTGGGAATAATGAGTATTTTATACCGCTGGCAGTCGGGAGGGCCGGTTATAGAATCCAACAAATAATTATAATATTTGCTGGATTTCTTATCCAATGGAGAAAGAAGTTTATCGGACATCAATGAAGAAGAATAGATATTCATGTTCAAATAATCCATCACATCCGTTATCTGTCCCTTGTTACGCGGGAACGTAGTAGATACCGCTTTTATTTTACGGTCGTATATATCCGGAGCCGTATAGTGCAACTCACTAAGAGACTCCATCAGATAATCATTGATGTGCTTTTCAAAACGGAACATGGACGGCACATAGCGGATAAGATGATTGCGCTTGTGTACTTTCACCTTTCCTTTCATATATAAATCGGCCTTATACTCATCAATGATACGGGAATAGAACGGAGAAAACTGAAAGATGCACTGAAGGATGGAGTCGGACACCACCGGCTTGTCGGGCATATCAACCTTTTCCCTCTTAGCCTGAACAGCTAAAGGCAACAAAAGGCAAAGTATAATCAGTCTGACAATCCGTATATAGTGCATCAATGTACTCTCTTTTCAGCGTTTGGAAAGCAAATATAAGCAAAAACCAACAGGCTGATGCATGATAATACTTAATTAACATCCTTAACAGAAATGAAAAATGACTAGCTATATAGCGAATTATTAATCAAAAAGCAGTATTTTTGCAGCCAACAACCAGTAAAAGAAAGACAAGATGTCCAAAATGAGATTTTTTGCTCTACAGGAGTTAGCCAACAGACGCCCCGTTGAAGTTGACTACCCCTCTGAGAAGTTAGCTGATTATTACGGCAACCACGTGTTCGACCGTAAAAAAATGCAGGAATATCTGCCTAGTGAGGCTTATAAAGCAGTAATAAACGCAATCGAAAAGGGTACCCCCATCAATCGTGAAATGGCTGACATGATAGCCAACGGCATGAAGAACTGGGCAAAGACCTTCAACGTTACCCACTACACTCATTGGTTCCAGCCCCTGACCGACGGAACTGCCGAAAAGCACGACGGCTTTATAGAATTCGGTGACGAAGGAAATGTGATAGAACGCTTCTCGGGCAAACTGCTTATTCAACAGGAACCGGATGCTTCCAGTTTTCCCAACGGTGGTATCCGTAACACATTTGAAGCACGAGGCTATACGGCATGGGATGTCTCTTCTCCGGCTTTCATTGTGGACAGCACACTTTGTATTCCTACGATCTTTATCTCGTACACAGGCGAAGCGCTCGACTACAAGACTCCTTTACTAAAGGCATTAGGCGCTGTAGATAAAGCTGCAACGGAGGTTTGCAAAATGTTCGATCCAAACGTAAAACGTGTATTCGCCAATTTGGGCTGGGAACAAGAATACTTTTTGGTAGACACCGCACTGCATAATGCACGTCCGGATCTTTGTCTGACCGGACGCACCTTGATGGGACACTCGTCTGCCAAAGACCAGCAACTGGACGACCACTATTTCGGTTCCATCCCTCCGCGTGTAACCAACTTCATGAAAGAACTGGAACTGGAATGTCATAAACTAGGTATTCCGGTAAAGACACGGCATAACGAGGTAGCTCCCAACCAATTTGAACTAGCTCCCATTTTTGAAGACGTAAATCTGGCCAACGACCACAACCAGCTGGTAATGGACTTGATGAAGCGCATTGCCTCCAAACATAATTTCACCGTACTGCTCCACGAGAAACCATTCAAGGGAGTAAACGGATCGGGCAAACATAACAACTGGTCACTCTGTACTGACACGGGTATCAATTTGTTCTCCCCTGCCAAAACCGCAGAAGGAAATATGCTTTTCCTGACTTTCATAGTCAACGTACTGATGATGGTCTATAAAAACCAGGATTTGCTACGTGCCTCTATTGTCAGTGCCGGAAACAGCCACCGCCTGGGAGCGAATGAAGCGCCTCCCGCTATTCTGTCTATTTTCCTTGGGCGTCACCTTTCCCACATGCTGGACGAAGTCGTGGCACGTCTGAACGACGCCGAACTGACTCCCGATGAAAAGAAAGCCTTGCAACTGGGCATCGGCCGCATACCTGCCATCCTGCAAGACAATACAGACCGTAACCGCACCTCTCCTTTTGCCTTTACCGGAAACCGTTTTGAATTCCGCGCCGCAGGCTCGTCTGCCAACTGTGCCGCATCCATGATTGTTATCAATGCAGCTATGGCACACCAGTTGAATGAGTTCAAAGCCCAGATAGATGAATTGGTAAACGGAGGCATGGAACAGGAAGAAGCTTTATACAAGGTATTAAAAGAAACCATTATCGCTTCACAAAACATCCGCTTTGAAGGTGACGGCTATTCGGAAGAGTGGAAAGCAGAAGCCGCGCAACGCGGACTGACCAATATTTGCCATGTGCCCGAAGCCATCCTGAAGTTCAACGACGAGCAATCCCGCTCTGTACTGATAGGTGAAAAGGTATTCAATGAAAACGAATTGTTCTGCCGCATAGAAGTGGAACTGGAAAAGTTCACTAAAAAAGTACAGATTGAAAGTCGTGTACTAGGTGACCTCGCCATCAATCATATTGTTCCCACAGCTGTAATTTATCAAAACAGACTGTTAGAAAACCTTCGCGGCCTGAAAGAAATATTTCCCGCCGAAGAATACGAAGCACTGACCGAAGACCGGAAGAATCTGGTGCGCGAGATCCAAAACCGCATACTGGCCATCAAAAAAGCTGTGCACAGCATGACAGAAGCCCGAAAGGTGGCCAACCATTTGGGAAGCCAAGTGGAAAAAGCCTTCAGTTATGAAGAGCAAGTGCGTCCATATCTGGAAGAAATCCGCGACCATATCGACCATTTGGAACTGGAAATAGATGATGAGATTTGGCCATTACCTAAATATCGTGAATTACTGTTCACCAAATAAAATCTCACAAAAAAAAGAAAGGATAGGCCATAAGAACCTATCCTTTTGTTATTTTTTGAAGATAAATTGATAATATATCTTTCTTTTTTCTTCTCATTACTTCTTCCTTTTATTTTTTCTTCTTATATTTGTGCTCTATAACACGGTTTTATAGCACGTTTATGGTTAGAAAAGAATTATCAGAAACTGAGATTGCTGAAAGCATACCAGACTTGTGGCAACCTTTAACGCAGGAACAAAGAGAGTTCTTGGCTCAGAACTTTACAATACAGAAGTATAAAAAGAATGAGACGATATACTGCGAAGGAGAAACTCCGATGCACCTTATGTGTCTTCTTAGTGGAAAAGTCAAAATCTACAAAGAAGGCGTGGGAGGACGTAGCCAGATTATCCGCGTATTAAAGACGAAAGAATATTTTGCATACCGCGCCTTTTTTGCCGAAGGAAACTTCGTAACAGCAGCTTCTGCTTTCGAGCCCTGCACAATCTGCCTTATTCCCATGCCGGCCATTATGAAACTGATAAAAGACAACTCCGAATTAGCGCTGTTCTTTATCCGCCAACTTTCTATAGACTTAGGTATTTCTGACGAGAGAACCGTAAATCTTACTCAAAAACATATTCGCGGGCGATTGGCAGAATCGCTGTTGTTCTTGAAAGATACATACGGAGTAGAAGAAGACGAATCCACACTAAGTATTTACCTTTCACGAGAAGATCTGGCAAATTTATCGAATATGACAACTTCGAACGCAATCCGTACGCTTTCTAATTTCGCCACAGAAAAACTGATCACCATCGATGGTAGGAAAATTAAAATCATTGATGAAGAGAAACTAAAAAAGATCAGTAAGATAGGATAAGATCCAATATCAATCATATACCTCACACACAGGCGTCTGCTTTTCCATAACAGACGCCTTTTTTCCCTACTTATAAAAACCTTTTCCATCACCAGCTGTTATTAAGAGAAAACTAAAACAAAAAAAACTATGAGTAAAGGTAAATTATGGGGAATCATCCTCCTTATTCTATTTGTGCTGGGGTTCGGAATCTGGTTTTATACCAGTTCAGATGTAAAAAAAGAGATAAACCAGGAAGGTGTAGAGGTATTAGATGACATGACTATACCCGCAGCAGACTAAATTATAATAAACACTAACTTAAACTTTACATTATGGCTGAAGAAGAGGAGCATGAACAAGATTTGCAAGATTACTTGAATGATATAGCCCGCATGAAGGCTTATATCCTAAAAAAATAATCCACATCTGCCAATGTGCTTTCTTCATCCCCACTGAAGAAAGATAAGGCCGGCTCCTATGACAAGAACCGGCCTTATTTTTACGCTATTCAAGCAAGTTAAGTTACTTGGCAAAGTAACTTAACTTCATGGGCAAAGTAAGTTATGTTAAATGGCAAAGTAAGTTAAGTTACTTGGCCAACGAAGTCCCCAACGAGTTCTACCTATAATGCCTGACGGATTCTCACCAGTTTGGTCAATAATCCTTCCAGCAAATCCAGTTTCAACATATTTGCTCCGTCACTCTTAGCTACAGAAGGATCTTCATGGGTTTCCATAAACAAACCGTCCACTCCTACCGCCACCCCGGCCTTAGCTACCGTTTCAATAAGTTGCGGCATACCGCCCGTGACGCCTGTTGTCTGATTAGGCTGTTGCAAAGAATGGGTTACATCCAGAATCACAGGAAAACCAAAAGTCTGCATTTCCGGAATACCCCGATAATCCACAATCAAATCCTGATAGCCGAAAGTAGTGCCACGTTCTGTCAGCATAACCTGCTCATTACCAGCTTCCACCACTTTATCAGCCGCAAAACGCATAGCACCCGGTGACAAGAATTGTCCTTTCTTTATATTGACAATCTTTCCGGTACGGGCCGCCGCTACCAGCAAATCAGTCTGGCGACAGAGGAAAGCAGGAATCTGCAACACATCCACATATTCAGCGGCCATAGCAGCCTCTCCAGCACTATGAATATCGGTTACTACCGGTATATCAAAAGTTTCCCGTACTTTGCGAAGTACTTTCAAAGCTTTTTCATCACCTATTCCCGTAAACGAATCCAGACGGGAACGATTAGCCTTACGATAAGATCCTTTAAACACATAGGGAATACCCAGTTTATCTGTTATTTTCACAACACGGTCCGCTATTCGAAGAGCCATCTCCTCTCCTTCTATCACACAAGGGCCAGCTAGTAAAAAGAAATTATCTTTATTTCTTAAATCTGAAATTGTCATCATCTTTATATTCATTGAGATACTTACTCCGCTTTACATGTTTAAAGTGAAAAATAAGTATTTATATTTTCAATTAGGAATAATCAAAGTTATAGCTTCCGGCTGGATCGTAATTTCCAAAGGGAAATGACGGTCTAAAATACGCCCGTCCAAACTGACCGAAGCATTCTGCGCACGTAGTACTTTTACTTTCCGCGTACGATAAGGTTTCACCATCTTATGATTTAAAATACGTCCCTGCAACAGCATCCACAGCCCCGAGAAAAGTTGCATCAGCTCCGGACGATAAATAACCGACACATCCAGCCAACCATTATAAGGAACTGCACTAGGTGTCAAACCGTACCCACGGGCACTCCCCACACACACTGTCATGATTCGTCCACGAACATGTTCGCCATTGATGCGAAGATGCGTACGGTACAGTTTACGCTCAAACAACAAAAGAAACATAGAAGCGACAAAAGACAACTCACGTATTCCCCAAAAGCGGCGGGTACCATCTGAAATCTGTACAATACGCGCACCTAGACCTATATATATGGCATTCAGGAAATAACGGGAAGTATGTTTCTCGCCATCAAAATAATTACAACACCCCACATCAATCTTCCTCAGACGACGATTGATAATCCAATCCACCGCTGCTTTATAATTATCCTCATCCAATCCCCAATATTTGGCAAAATCATTACCAATGCCATTAGGAATGATTCCGAAAGCGATATTTGTCTTATCCTCCACCATAGAAGTCATAATACCGTTAATAGCATCATTGATCGCTCCGTCTCCACCTACAATCACAATAGTACGATAGCCATTATTAGCCAAGGTACGGGCGAGACGTTCCACCGATCCAAAACCTTCGGACTGTACGTAGTCAAAAACCACCTTGCGGCTTTCCATATAGCTACGTATCTCATTCCAACGCTTCTGAGTCTTACGGCTTCCGGCTTTCGGATTATAAATAATCCCCCATCTGTTTGGTTCTACAGCCATAACATTTAGTTTTTAGTGTGTAACAAATTAATAATTTTTTCCACCTTATCTTCCATAGGCAGGCAGGCATCCAACCAATATATAGTGAATCCTCGCCGTTCCATGCCTCTGAACCATGTCATCTGCCGCTTGGCAAATTGATGGATTGCTATTTCCAATTGATGGAACATTTCATCAAAAGAAAGTTCACCCAAAACATATAAAGTCAAATACTTATATTCCAATCCATAATAAATCAAATCCTCGGAAGGAATGCCACTACCCAGCAAAGCTTTTACTTCGTCCACCATCCCTTCGTCCAAACGCTGTTTCAAACGGCGGGATATTTTCTCACGACGTAATTCACGCTCTATATCTACTCCGACAATCAGACTATTGATTTGCGGAAACTCACGGTATTCCGGTGATTGCTGTTTGTAATATTCTTCTATCTCAATGGCGCGGATAGCCCGTTTTACAGTATCCACATCCGTAGAGTTATGAAGTTTCTTGTAAGTGGACAGCAACCGGGTAAGGTCCTCTAATGATTTACCCGCCAATGAATCCCTGAGTTCCGGATTTTCGGGAACAGGAAGCAGTCTATATCCTTTCAGCACGGATTCAATGTACATACCCGTACCTCCGCATAATATCGGGAGTTTTTCCTTCAATCTCACTTGACTATATGCATTCAGGAAATCACGCTGATATTCGAATACATTATATTTGTATCCCGGCTCTACAATGTCTATCAGATGGTAAGGTATTTGCCGCCCATTCACGGTATAGTCTTCCAAATCTTTTCCCGTGCCCAGATCCATCCGGCGATATATCTGCCGGCTGTCTCCGCTGATTATCTCGGTGTCCAACTGGTAAGCTAAAGCCGCTGCCAAAGGAGTTTTTCCTGAAGCGGTAGGTCCTAATATCGTTATCAAATCGTACTTTTCCATCCTAAGTTTTTGTAACAGTCGCACAAAGATAACGAAAATGTGCAACTTACCACGCAAAACTCCATAAAAAAAGCCGTCTGAATTACTTCAGACGGCTTTCGCTATATGGTTTTTAACTGATTAGCAGTTTACAGAAGCCATGTGAGCGATCAAATCCAATACTTTGTTAGAGTAACCGATTTCGTTGTCATACCAAGAAACCACTTTAACGAAAGTATCAGTCAAAGCGATACCAGCTTTAGCATCGAAGATAGAAGTACGAGTGTCACCCAAGAAGTCAGAAGAAACAACTGCATCTTCAGTGTAACCCAATACGCCTGCCAATTCACCTTCAGAAGCTTCTTTCATAGCTGCACAGATTTCAGCGTATGTAGCCGGTTTAGCCAAGTTAACTGTCAAGTCAACTACAGAAACGTCCAAAGTCGGAACACGCATTGACATACCAGTCAATTTACCGTTCAGTTCAGGAATAACTTTACCTACAGCTTTAGCAGCACCAGTAGATGAAGGGATAATGTTACCAGAAGCAGCACGACCACCTCTCCAGTCTTTCATAGAAGGACCGTCAACTGTTTTCTGAGTAGCAGTTGTAGAGTGAACTGTAGTCATCAAACCGTCAGTGATACCCCATTTGTCATTCAATACCTTAGCAATAGGAGCCAAGCAGTTAGTAGTACAAGAAGCGTTAGAAACAAACTGAGTACCTTTAACATAAGTTTTTTCGTTTACACCGCAAACGAACATCGGAGTATCATCTTTAGAAGGAGCTGACATAACTACATATTTAGCACCAGCTTCGATATGAGCCTGAGCTTTTTCTTTAGTCAAGAACAAACCAGTAGATTCAACTACGTATTCAGCACCAATTGCATCCCACTTCAAGTCGGCCGGATTTCTTTCAGCTGTTACGCGGATTGCATTACCGTTCACAATCAATTTGCTATTTTCTACGTCAGCTTCGATAGTACCTTCGAATTGTCCGTGCATAGTGTCATACTTCAACATATATGCTAAGTAATCAACCGGGCAAAGGTCATTGATACCTACGATCTGAATATCGTTTCTTTTCTGAGCTGCACGGAATACAAAACGGCCGATACGACCAAATCCGTTAATACCTACTTTAATCATTTTGTTTAAATTTTAAAGGTTTTATAATATAGCTTTTAAACACTCTACACTGGAATGTTGTTAAACATTTAGTATTTATTTCCTAAACGCGGTGCAAAAATAAGAATTTGTTTTTATATTCGCACATAAATTCATATTAAAATAAAAAAAAATGGGAAAAAGTAGCTTCTTGCAAGATTTTAAGGCGTTCGCAATGCGCGGAAACGTCATTGACATGGCAGTCGGTGTCATCATCGGTGGAGCCTTTGGTAAAATAGTATCTTCCATTGTAGCCGATGTTATTATGCCTCCCATCGGATTACTGGTAGGTGGAGTGAACTTTACAGATTTGAAACTACAGTTGAAGCCGGCTGAAGTGGTGGACGGAGTTGAAAAAGCTGCCGTGACATTGAATTACGGCAACTTCCTACAAGCCACCTTCGACTTTATCATCATTGCTTTTTCTATATTTTTATTTATAAGATTACTTGCCAAACTGAACCGCAAGAAAGAAGAAGCACCTGCCCCCGCCGCTCCACCCGCCCCCAGCAAGGAAGAGGTGTTACTTACAGAAATCCGTGATTTGCTGAAAGAACAGAACGACAAAAAATAAGATCTTATCCAAATAAAAACGGGCTGTCCTTCAAACGCTTGCCGGACAGCCCGTGACTTACATAACCAGCCGGCATTTTCCAAACAGACCCATCTTTTTTTGCCTATTCCCCTACAAGAAAGCAGGAAGAACTAAGTTTTTTCAATTCAATTATAAAAAGCCGTAACAGCATGACGGATTTTTATTTTTTCTGAGTATCTTTGCGGCACGAAATCATTTACATATCTTATAATATATGCAAGAAAAGATCATTATTCTCGACTTCGGTTCACAAACCACACAGCTCATAGCGCGTCGCGTTCGCGAACTGAATACTTATTGCGAGATTGTGCCCTACAACAAATTTCCACACAATGATCCGTCCGTTATCGGCGTTATTCTTTCGGGAAGCCCTTTCTCTGTTTATGATGAAAGCGCCTTTAAAGTCGATTTGAGTGACATTCGCGGAAAATATCCTATTTTGGGCATCTGCTACGGCGCACAGTTCATGTCCTATACCAACGGTGGAAAAGTGGAACCGGCCGGTACACGTGAATACGGACGTGCGCATCTTTCCACTTTCGACCAAGAAAACCCACTATTGAAGAATGTCCGTGAACACTCACAAGTATGGATGAGCCACGGAGATACCATCACCGCCATTCCCGAAAATTTCAAAATTATCGCTTCGACAGATAAAGTAGCCATCGCTGCCTATCAGATAAAGGAAGAGAAAGTATGGGGAGTACAATTCCATCCGGAAGTGTTCCACAGTGAAGATGGAACCCAGCTTCTGAGAAACTTTGTAGTCGATATTTGCGGAGGGAAACAGGACTGGAGCGCTGCATCCTTCATTGAAACGACTGTAGCCGAACTGAAAGCACAACTGGGAAATGACAAAGTAGTATTGGGACTAAGCGGCGGAGTAGACTCATCTGTAGCAGCCGTATTGCTGAATAAGGCGATAGGCAAGAACCTTACCTGTATTTTTGTAGATCACGGCATGCTGCGTAAGAATGAATTTAAAAACGTACTTCATGATTATGAATGTCTCGGGCTGAATGTAATCGGAGTGGATGCCAGCCAAAAATTCTTCAGCGAGCTGGCTGGTGTGGAAGAACCTGAAAAGAAGCGTAAGATTATCGGCAAAGGCTTTATCGACGTATTCGATGAGGAAGCCCATAAGATTAAAGATGTGAAATGGCTGGCACAAGGCACCATTTATCCGGACTGTATCGAGTCATTGAGCATCACCGGCACTGTAATCAAGAGCCATCACAATGTGGGTGGATTGCCTGAGAAGATGAATCTGAAACTATGTGAACCGCTGCGCCTGTTATTCAAGGATGAAGTACGACACGTAGGTCGTGAACTGGGTATGCCGGAACATCTGATTACACGCCATCCATTCCCCGGACCGGGACTCGCCGTACGTATTCTGGGCGATATCACCCCCGAGAAAGTCCGCATCCTGCAAGATGCCGATGATATCTATATCCAAGGATTGAGAGACTGGAAAGTGAAAGATGCGGACGGAAACGAGACCTCCCTTTATCATCAGGTATGGCAGGCAGGCGTAATCCTGCTGCCGGTACAGAGTGTGGGAGTAATGGGTGATGAACGTACATACGAACGCGCCGTTGCCCTGCGTGCCGTAACCAGCACGGATGCCATGACTGCCGACTGGGCTCATCTTCCCTACGAATTCATGGCCAAGGTTTCAAACGACATCATTAATAAGGTGAAAGGTGTGAACCGCGTATGCTATGATATCTCGTCCAAACCGCCTGCCACTATTGAATGGGAATAAGAATAGATAACCAACTAATAACTTAAAACAACATAACGGAATGAAACAAGATATGATTGTTATTCTGGATTTGGGAAGTACTGAAAACACCGTGCTTGCCAGAGCAATTCGTGCCTTGGGTGTATATAGTGAAATTTACCCGCACGATATCACAGCCGCCGAGCTGAAAGCATTGCCCAATGTAAAGGGCGTCATTATCAATGGCGGTCCCAACCATGTGATTGACGGAGTAGATATTGATGTGCTTCCCGAGGTTTACGAAGCAGGATTCCCCGTAATGGCTGCCGGTCATGACAAAGCACGCTGCGAAGTGAAGCTTCCCCAACTGACAGATGATGTGGAGGCAATAAAGAACGCTGTCAAATCGTTTGTTTTCGATACCTGCAAGGCAGAAGCCAACTGGAATATGACAAACTTTGTCAATGACCAGATTGAATTGATCCGCCGCCAGGTAGGCGACAAGAAAGTGCTATTGGCACTTTCCGGAGGTGTGGACAGTTCTGTGGTAGCGGCCCTGTTGCTGAAAGCCATCGGCAATAATCTGGTATGCGTACATGTAAATCATGGATTGATGCGTAAAGGCGAATCAGAAGCTGTGATTGAAGTTTTCAAGAATCAGTTGAATGCCAATTTGGTTTACGTGGATGCTACAGACCGTTTCCTGAGCAAGCTGGAAAATGTAGCCGATCCGGAGCAAAAACGCAAGATTATCGGTGGTGAATTCATTCGTGTGTTTGAAGAAGAGGCCCGTAAGCTGAATGGCATCGACTTTTTGGGACAAGGTACAATTTATCCCGATATCGTAGAAAGTGGTACCAAAACGGCAAAGATGGTAAAATCCCATCACAATGTAGGGGGCTTACCCGATGATTTACAGTTTGAATTAGTAGAGCCTTTACGTCAGTTATTCAAAGACGAAGTCCGTGCCTGCGGAGTGGAACTGGGCTTACCATACGATATGGTCTATCGTCAGCCGTTCCCCGGTCCCGGTTTGGGAGTACGCTGCTTGGGCGCTATCACTCGTGACCGTCTGGAAGCTGTTCGCGAATCGGACGCCATCTTGCGTGAGGAATTCCAACTGGCAGGCTTGGACAAGAAAGTATGGCAATACTTCACCGTAGTGCCCGACTTCAAATCAGTAGGCGTGCGTGACAACGCCCGTTCATTCGACTGGCCTGTTATTATCCGCGCTGTCAACACCGTAGATGCCATGACAGCTACTATCGAACCGGTGGACTGGCCTATTCTGATGAAAATCACGGACCGTATTCTGAAAGAAGTGAAGAATGTCAACCGTGTATGTTATGACATGTCGCCCAAACCCAATGCCACCATTGAGTGGGAATAAGAAAATTATTTCAAGATGATAGAATCCCGAGGCCTTGGTCTCGGGATTTCTTTTACACCAACATGCCATCAGGACGGTTCCTTTTTGCTTCTGATTCAAGATACATCAGGCCGCCTAAGCAAAGATACAATCCACAACAACAATATAGCTCCCACAATAGAGGTTACAAGACTGCCAATAATACCTGTTGCTGCAATACCGAACAAACCGAAGACCCAACCTCCCAAAACACCGCCAACAATACCGACCAGCAAATTAATAAAGAGTCCGAAACCTCCTCCCCTCATCAACTTACCGGCAACAAAACCAGCAATGATTCCGATAATAATGTACCAAATAAAATACATACGCTTTGTTTTTAAAAGTTTATAATTAATCATCTCACTGATAAAAAACAGCTATTCTGTATAAAAAGTTGCTTGAATATATCTTTTTTTACTTCATGGGCAAAGTTATTCAGGCCGTGTTTTTCCTTTTTCCAATCCTGTTTTTCCGGCTTCGGCATCTTCTTCCACCTCCACTCCCCTCCCAATTCTTACTTTTGCCACAAATTTAAAAGACAAGATATGAAGATAAACGTACATTCCATGCTATTAGCAGGGCTCGCCGCACTACTTTCCGCTTGTGCTGCCGGAGACCATGAAAAGAAACAAGACTTTATTGTAAAAACAATACAAGCTGTCCCCGTCTCACACCACAGTGACAAAGAATTCTCCTTCATCGCCCGGCCTTTCCGCACTTCCGAACTATCCTTCCGGGTAGGCGGACCCATTGACCGTTTAGAAGTATATGCAGGTAACCGGTACAAACAAGGCAGCATCATAGCCGAAATAGACCCGCGCGACTTCCGCATCCGCAAAGAACGCTCCGAAGCTGTCTTCCATCAGGCAAAAGCAGAATTTGACCGTATACAAAAACTCTATGATAAAGGCAATATCTCCGCAAGTGTTTACGAAAAGGCAAAAGCAGACTATATCACCGCCAAAACAACTTTCAACACAGCTTCATACGAACTGGAAGACACACGCCTTATCGCCCCATTTAATGGATATGCAGGCGAAGTATATATGGAAAAATTTCAAGAAGTGAAAGCTGGCGAACCTGTCATGTCTTTCATTGACATAGACCAACTTAAACTGGAGATTTATGTCACTCAAGACATTGCCCGTACAGCCCAGGCACTAGATACAATACAAGTACGATTCGACACCCAGCCCGATAAAGTATATGAAGCACGGATTGTGGAAGTCTCAAAAGGAACAACCCGCAACAACCTTTCCTATCTGTTGACCGCCTTACTCCCCAATAAAGAAGGGAAACTACTGGCAGGCATGTCCGGAAAAGCAAGACTAAACAATCCTTCCATAGCAACAGACACCCCTAGTGGAGTGGCCGTTCCTCAAACAGCTCTTTGTCATCGGCCCACAGAAGGCGATTACTTGTGGATAGTAAATACCGACACCCGGCAAGTGAGTTTAAGGAAAGTAAAAAAAGGAGATTTGTTGCCGAATGGCTACATAGCCATCACCGATGGTTTACATCCCGATGAAACCGTAGCTACAAGCGGACTCCGCTTCCTGTCGGACGGAATGAAAATAAGTGTAGAGAACGAATAAAATCAAAGAAACGAGCAGACATGAAACTAGTAAAATATTTTCTACAAAAGAAAGCAGTCACTATCTTGCTGTTGATATTGATATTGGCCGGCGGCCTGTTCTCCTACATCAAAATGGGAAAACTGGAAGACGCCCCCTTTACCATCAAACAGGCACTCGTGCTGACTCCCTATCCCGGAGCATCCCCCTCCGAAGTACAATCCCAGGTAACCGATGTTCTGGAAGAATCCATTCAATCCATGGGTGAGCTTTATTATCTGAAAACAGAGAACCGCTCCGGACTTTCCAAAATAACCGTTTACGTAAAGAAGGAAATCCGGGCAGACGAAATGCAACAGCTTTGGGACAAATTACGCCGCAAAGTAAATGATGTGCAAAGCAAACTTCCTGCAGGAGCAGGGCCTTCTGTCGTCAACGATGACTTTGGAGATGTACTGGGCGTTTTCTATGGACTTACCGGAAACGGCCATACCTATCGGGAACTGGAGGACGAAGCCAAGATCATTAAAAATGAGCTTCTGAAAGTAAAAGACGTAGCCAAAGTAGAAATCTACGGTATACAGACACCCACTATCGACGTATCAGTCAGCCCGTCTGTCATGGCACAAAGCGGAGTCACGATTTCGGACATAGCCCGTGCTTTCGAAGCGCAAAACAAAGTGGTGGATGCCGGAGGTATTGACGCCGGACAAAACCGCCTGCGCATTGAATCTACCGGAAATTTCTACTCATTGGATGATATCAGCAACCTGACTATCGTCTCACGCTCGGGCGAACATTTCCGCCTTGCCGACATTGCACACATAGAAGAAAGCTATCAGACACCTGCCAGCAATCTGATGCGCATTGACGGTAATCCGGCCATAGGTGTAGCCATCTCCACTGTTCCGACCGGAAATGTGGTAGATATGGCCAAAGCCGTGAAAGACCGCATTGACGAACTGTCCCAATCCATGCCCGAAGGATATGAGCTGACCTCTATTTACGACCAGGGATATGAATCAGACGTTGCCAATCAAGGATTCATCTTGAATCTTATCATTTCTGTTCTAACTGTTATAGCCATTCTATTATTTTTCATCGGATTCAAGAATGGCATCTTGATTGGTAGCGGACTGATTTTTTCCATCTTCGCCACCCTTATTGTCATGATGGCTTGCGGCATCGCACTTCAACGGATGTCACTGGCCGCCATCATTATCGCCATGGGAATGCTGGTAGATAACGCCATTGTCGTTTCAGACTCGGCTTTAATCAATATGGAGCGCGGAATGCGGAAGCGTGTCGCCATCATGCGTGCCTGCTCGGCTACCGCCTTGCCTTTATTGGCGGCGACCGTCATCGCTATTCTTACTTTCCTCCCCATTTATTATTCACCGCATATCACGGGTGAGTTGCTATCTTCATTGGTAGTGGTTATCGGAGTTTCATTGATGTTCAGTTGGGTATTCGCTCTGACACAGACTCCTTTCTTTATACAGGAATTTGCACGTCGTCCCCGTCCGGAGGAACTGAAGACATCTTTATTCGATGGAAAATACTACAACCATTTCCGTAATGCCCTGCATTGGGTGCTCCGCCACCGGTCAGTCACCATCAGTTCATTGGTCGTTATGCTGATACTCTCTGCCTGGAGTTTCAAATTTATTCCCAAAGTATTCGTGCCAGCTCTGGACAAGCAATACTTTACCATAGATATGTGGCTGCCCGAAGGAACGAACATCAATGAGACAGACCGTATGGCAAGCAGCTTGGCCGATTATATCCGCGGCCACAAAGAAACGGAGATGGTCTCCACCTACATAGGCCGTACTCCGCCCCGTTACTATTTGTCCAATGTAGCTTTCGGTCCTCAGTCCAACTACGCACAGATATTGGTGAAATGCAACTCCTCTGAAGAATCAAGACAATTACATGCTTTGTTGCAAGACTCCATCCGTCAAAAATATCCCGAGCCTCTGATAAAAGTAAACAAGTTTGAACTGAGTCCCTTGACAGAGGCGGTTATCGAGGCCCGCTTCCTTGGACCGGATCCTGCCGTATTGGATTCACTGGCCGGAAAAGCCATAGAGATTATGCGACGTAATCCCAAAGTAGCGGACGCCCGCAATGAATGGGGAAATATGAATTTAATGATCCGCCCCGTTTACGACCCCGTAAAAGCCGGTGCGCTAGGCATCACCAAAGCACAAATGATGCAATCCGTCAAGTCCATCAGTGACGGAACTCCCGTAGGTATTTATCGGGATAATGAAAAGAAAGTACCCGTATTACTGAAATCGGAAGGAGTCCATATTACGGACGCCCAGTCTTTAGGTGATTTCTCTGTCTGGAACGGAGAGCATTCGGCTCCCCTGTCGCAAGTGACGGAAAAGATTGAAACCACCTGGGAATTTCCGCAGATGCGTACCTACAACCGTCAGTTGTCCATGGCAGCCATGTGTGGAGTAAAACCGGGACACACCATGGCCGAAGTACACGGAGAAATACGGAAAGAGATAGAAGCAATAGAGTTGCCCAAGGGATATACCTTTTTTTGGGATGCCCAGCACAAAGACCAGGGTGAAGCCATGCAGGCCATTGCCAAATTTTTCCCTTTGGCTTTCTTGATGCTCATAGTGATCCTGGTGGCATTATTCGGTAATTTCCGCCAGCCGGTCATTATTCTATGCGTACTTCCGCTCTCCCTTATCGGTGTTGCCGCAGGGATGCTACTTACCGGATTTGACTTCGGCTTCTTCCCCATCGCCGGATGGCTGGGATTACTAGGTATGATTATTAAAAATGTAATTGTACTGCTGGATGAAATAAATATACAGCGCCGGAGTGGAATCGTACCTTATACCGCCATCATAGAAGCCACAGTGTCAAGAACAAGGCCTGTCCTGATGGCAGCTACCACCACGATTCTGGGAATGGTACCGCTATTATTCGATATAGCGTTCGGAGGCATGGCGGCAGCCATTATCTTCGGACTGACGTTCGCCACATTGCTGACGTTATTCGTAACCCCGGCACTATATGCCATGTTTTACAAGATTAAGTAACTGATTATATGTATCCTATGAAAAGAATTGATATACTGTTCATCTTTATTTTTAGTATTCCGTCCGCTACTTTCGCCCAACAAAGTGATTTATTGGAAAAGTACAGGTCGATGGCTGTAGCATACAACCACGACCTGAAGGCGGCGGATAAACATATCTCGGCAAGCCTCGAGCTGGAGAAAGCCGCCCGGAAAGATTTGCGTCCCAAGCTCTCGGGTGACGCCAACTTCCAATACACCGGCAATCCCATCCAGCTCACTCTGGACTTACCCAGTATGCAGAACCCGCTGACATTCGAAGGCAAGGACATGAAATACGGTGCCTCACTCAGCCTGTTACAACCGGTCTATACAGGCGGACGGCTGTTGGAAACCATCCGGATGGCAAAGCATCAACATAGTCTGGCAGCACACCAGGCAGAATACTTCCGCTCCGCCGTGTGCTATCAAACCGATATGCAATACTGGAACACTGTAGCCCGTGCCGAACTTCTGCAAGTAGCCACCGACTACCGGAATTCCATCGCCTCACTGACTAACACCATCCGGGAACGGGTGGAAGCAGGTCTGATTGATCCACAAGACCTGCTTATGGCAGAAGTGAAACTGAATGAGGCCGAATACCGGTTGCTTCAGGCAAAAAGTAACCTGGAAACAGGAAGGATGGCACTTAACTCACTCATCGGCATGGAACTTCATGAAACAACAGAAGTGGAAGATACCATTCCTTCCGTCGTAATGAATGAACAGCTATGGGAGCAGAATGGCTCCAACCGACCGGAATTAAAAATGGCATACGACCAAATAGGTATAGCCGAAAGCTCAAAGAAACTGACTGACTCCAAATATAAACCGCAACTGTATGTCGGCATAGAAGGAAGCTATTCCTCACCCGGATATAACTTCAAATCCGACCTTGATCCCAACTATGCCGTTTACGCCAAGTTGTCTGTACCTATTTTCGAATGGGGAAAACGGCGAAATGAAAAACGGGCCTCTTCCTTCCGGATAGGTGCCGCTACCGATAACCTGCACCAGACAAGCGACCATGTGAACCTGGAAGTACAGACAGCCCGCATATCGTTATCACAAGCAATGGAACAAGTACAACTGACCGGAAGCTCACTGGAGAAAGCCCGCGAAAACGAACGTATGGCATTGGAAAGATATACGGAAGGAAAGGTGTCAGTAGTGGAAGTGATAGAAGCCCAGAACTATCGGCAGGCCTCACAAACCAACCATGTACAAGCCAAGGTTTCCGCACAAGGATACTATTCCGCATTACTGAAAGCATTGAATAAATACTAAAACAAAGTCCGGAAACCATGAATGACAGTATCGCATTGTCATGGCCTCCGGACAGACATCCCCCCCTACGGGTGAATGGAATATATTAATTTTATCTCCCTTCACCCTGTTATTATTCTGTAAAATATCGTAGCTTTGTTCACATGAAATGGAATGTCATACTATACGGCCTCTTGTTTTCAGGATTAGGAGTTTTTTCCTATCTCCTGCTAGCCAATTATTCCGAATTATCCCCCCAGGTGGCAGATATACTCTATTCCAAAGGCGCCTTTATCTTTTTCGTCACCGCCTTCAATGTCCTCGGTTACTCCACCCTGCGGCTCAGTTCATGGTTAAACAACCAGTACGCACTGAATCTCCGCAGACGCTGGAAAATCATCCTTATCTATATAGCCGTAACGCTGCTGTTCTTTCTGCTGAACTACAGTTTACTGATTGTCGGAAAACTGCTGGTAGGTTCTTATAACATCTTTATTTTCCCCAATGGCGGTTGGCGGATTCTCATTTTAGTGTGGCTGGTAGAATTAGTCATCGTAGGGCTGCTTCTGTCCAACCGCTCCATTCAGAACACATTGAAACTGCAACAGGAAACCGCCGAACTTCAAAAGGAGAACAATACAGCCCGCTATGCCGCCCTGCAAAGCCAGCTCAATCCGCACTTCCTGTTCAACAGCCTTAACACACTGATTGCCGAGATAGAATACAATCCAGGCAACGCTGTCCGTTTCACCAAACATTTGTCCAGCGTTTACCGCTATGTACTTCAAAGCCAGGACAAAACCTTAGTACCTTTAAATGAAGAGCTGGACTTTATGACCTCCTATCTCTTTTTGCACGAAGTACGGCTAGGAAACTGCATCAGCTGTGAATATTCCATCTCCGATGATTATTCCGACGCCATGCTCCCTCCCCTGACTTTGCAACTATTGGTGGAAAATGTCATCAAGCATAACTCCATCACCTCTGCCAAGCCCATGCGGATCCATATCGGGATAGAGTCAAATTACCTGACAGTAAGTAATCCTGTCCAACCTAAAAAAAGCAATGACTCCCTTTCCGGGGTAGGACTGAAGAATCTCTCCAACCGCTGCAAATTGATGCTTGGCGAGGAAATCATTGTCATCAAAGAAAATAATTTATTTACCGTAAAAGTACCTTTAGGATATGAATAAACTAAACGTAATCATTATAGAAGATGAAATACCCGCAGCACGCCTGCTACATTCCATGATTACCCGTCTGCGCCCGCAATGGACAGTGACCATCGTACCGGGCAGTGTGGATGAAGCCGTGACCTGGTTCAAAGAAAACCCACAACCCGACCTTATCTTCCTCGATATCCAGCTGGCAGATGGAAACGCTTTCGATTTCCTTTCGGCCGTACACCCTTCCTCTGTCATTATTTTTACGACCGCCTACGACCAATACGCCATCCGTGCATTTACCGTAAACAGCATAGATTATATACTGAAACCCATTGACGAGACACGCCTGCTTGATGCCATCATCAAATACGAGACTTTGCAAAACAAAGGCCTCCCCCAACCCCATGAATATCTGGATACCCTGCTAGACACCCTGCAACATAAAGACAGACGTTACCGCACCCGCTTTCTCATCTATGGAGCCGACCGCTTCTGGTCTCTTCAAGTAGCAGATATCGCCTATTTCTATTCTGAGAACAAAATAACCTTCGCCGTTACTAAAAAAGGACAGGAACACATTATCGACCTGTCTCTGAACAAACTGATGGAACAATTGAACCCCGGACAATTCTTCCGTGCAAACCGTCAGATGATTATCAGCATTGATGCCATAGACCATGCCGAACCTTACTTTAACGGCAAGATAGTAATCAGTGTCCTCCCTCCTTACAAATCACCCATCACCATCAGTGAAGAAAAACTTTCCTCATTCAAACTTTGGTTGAATTACTGAAACCGGATCTGCCAGGTTTGCTTGATCCCTTTCCCTTCGAGGACTTCTTTTATTCGGTTCGTCTCAAATTATTTTTTGATGTTTACATCTGTTATATTAAAAATACAAGCAAAATCATGCTATATAAAAGCGAAATATAACCCCAATTACAGATTGCATAAAAAAGCACCTGCCACTCCAATGATGGGGACGAATATTTCGAGAAAGCCGCTGGACTGGACTGCCTTCCGTGAAACACTTTGTCGACAAACTGTGTATCACTCATTTCATATTCATGCGACAGAAAATTGTAACTTACATCTCCCAGTAACGTTCACAAAGATTCAAGTATTCCATCTCGGGTTTATTGCCGAACACCAATCCGAAGAAAGAGGTCTTCCTCCGCTTAATCACTTTGACCTGTTCCATTAAATCGCGGGACAAAGGCGGCATCTCGAAATCTGAGATCAATACGATATCCGACTCACGGAAGTCATTTCCGTTGATGATATGCGTAGCTTCCCGAAGAGCCGGCTCTATATCCGTTCCACCGTCAAAACGTTTATTCAGGAACTCCGCCAGCTTGGGCATATCCCGCCCCAAATCTTCAATCAATAACGATACGGCCTCATCCGAAAAATTGATGACATAGCATTTCCGATGGGTTTTCTCCGTCAGTTGCGCTATGGCCAGAATAGCCGATTTGGACAAGATCTCCCTGTCCCCCTGCATGGAGCCGGAAGTATCTACACAGATAATGTAAGGCCCTTGTCCCGAAACTTTATGCTTGTCATCCTTTACCGGTTCCGTTTCCTTGGACTGGTAGTCGAACAGTTGCAGTCGCTTCTCGGCATATCGTTCCATAAATACGGCACGCAGCGCATCATCCGCCAGATAGCAATACTCGACGGGCAGCAAACTGTTCAAATCATTTCCCAAAGTCACCCCCGTGATATCACTATGCGGAGAATGCCTGATCAGTCTCCTCTTATCCACTCCCGACAAAGAATCATATTTTTGCTGGTCCCGATGCTTTTTACCCAGCAGATGCGCCAATTGCCGGATAGCCGGGTTACGCTTCATCACCGTTTCATACGGAAGCATCCTCCGGTACAAATCAGGATAATTATGAAGCAGCCACTCCATACGCGATCCCAGCAGTTTGTTTCCCGATTCCTTTCCTTGTTTCCGGATCAACAAATCAAAACCCTCGCACAAACTGTTTATATGCATGTACTGATAGTCATACTCTTTGCGGGTAAGCAACTGATGCCATTTATCCAAAAAGAACTCCTTGGTCCGGGTTCCCTCTCCGCTCCATAAAGAAGCATTCTCCAGCAGACTGATATAATAGTCAATATTCAGTTCCGTCAGTTCATACCTCTTTTTGAAAGCACTGCGCATCTGCTTCAAGTATGGCAGGAATGCCATATCCGGCAGATGTTCCGAAGAGTAGAAAGCCTCCCACTCCGGAGTGTAGCGGGAATAATATTCCTGCAAAGAAGGTGTGGTACGCCGATAGTACATCAACACTTTCTCTTCCAGTTCGCGTTGGCGTACCACCCCGTTGCTCACATCCTCCTCGTATGCTTTGAATGTCCTATCTTTCAGTTCCTGAGAATAGATCATCTTCAGATCTCTCAACCTTATATTCCTGGTTCTCTTTTCGGTACGCATCTGCCATTTCGTTCAAATCATTCTTATATCGGTCTATGGTATTCTTCTGGTGGCGAAGCATCCTCCGCATGGAAGCCCGCTGCTTTTCGCTGAGAAACAAATGCTTCTCATAATATTCCGTTTCCGCATCCAATAGCCCGGACCAATCCTTCTCCACCCTGTCCAACGCTTCGGCCACCGATTTATATTTGGCTCCGAAATCCTCCGGCTCGGGTTCGGGCGGTGGTGGAGGACAATCCTCATAGCACATCAAGTGATATTCATAATTATTGATATAAATGGAACGAAGCCCTTTTTTCAACGTATATATTTTATTACGCGGAACTTTGGCATGAAGTATGGCATCATATTTTTTCAGAATACAGCAGTTGGCTTTGTACTTGTCCTTATGCAGATAAAATAATTTACCAGTCTGATCCAGATGTTGATAGTCGGCGGCAAAAATAAGGAGGCGTTCTTTCATCCGGACGCCCTCTACCTGATAATAGTAAGTATCGATGACCTGTATGCCCGGATCGTTCACTTCACGCAAACTGTGTTCGGACGACTGTCGCTCTTTCAGTTCTTCCATGTCCTGTTCCAGCCCTTTTATATTCAGCAGATAGCCTTCGGCACTTTTCTGAATGGCAGCGTTCACCATCTCCTCTACAGCCTCCATCTGATCCATCTCACTCCAAAGACAATAAGACAACAATGTACAGTCCGAAAGGCGGATAGTGTCCGATCCATTCAGGAAAGCAGAAGCTTTCAGCAGCTTCACCATTTTCTTCCACCGGCGGTCCGACACATATAGAGGAGACAACACACCCCCTTCATTTTGTATCTGGAGGTTATATTGCTCTATCCGGTCCTTCAAGGCATGGATCACTTCGAAAATAGAGTAATGGATTTTAATGGCAGCCATCTCCTTTTCCCACCGGATGTATTCCTCATCGGTGATTTGCAGCGGCTCATCCACCACCGGTTCCGTTTCATCTGTAGAGGAAATCATCCGGTCAAATTCCCCCATATCCTCAATGCCGCCCACCAGACAGCGAAGCAGGAAACGATCCCACAAGGCCTCCAGTCCCTGCCCTTGGGCAGGCAGCTCATTGGAAGCGGCAATCAACCCTTTCAGAGGAACCCGGATGGAAAACTGTCCGTTACGGTATATTTTTTCATTGATAATGGTGAGCAATGCATTCTGGATAGCTGGTCCGGCTTTCCATATCTCGTCCAGAAAAGCAATGGTGGCAGAAGGCAGATAGCCATCTACCATACGCTCATACGTATCTTCGTCTTTCAGTTTGGAAATGGAAACAGGGCCGAATATTTCGTCCGGCGTACTGAATCGTGACATCAGGTATTCAAATGCGGAAGCGTTGCGGAATGCCAGTTTCAACCGGCGTCCTACCATACTTTTAGCTACTCCCGGAGGGCCTAAAAGAAAGATGCTTTCCCCTGCCACAGCCGAAAGCAAAGCCAAGGCCACAACGTGCTCTTTCTCAAAAACTCTTTCATTCAGTTGTTGTAACAGAGATGCTATACGAGGTTTCAATGTATTCATTTGTAAAAGTTTGCACAAAGATAAGCATAAAAAAACAAGCAAGCTTTACAGCCTGCTTGTTTTTATACTTTTTCATACTCACCATTTATGTTCCACTCCGGAGACGCTCATAGTTTGATTTCCTTCACCTTGCCGGGGATGATGGTCAGGTGCACCGTGCCGTCGGGTTCTATCTCCACCTTCTGGTAGCGGGCTTCCACCACTACTTTGCCGTCCAGTGCCATCACCCCCCACTGGCAGGCATTTTCTTCAAAGGCACAATAACCGCCCACCGGAGGCAGGATCTTTCTGTACTGGGGAGGAACGATGACACGTTCCCCCAGCTTCAAGCCCCATTTCATCCCCATACGGTAAGGAAGGACATCCTTTATCTCCTCCAGTCTTCGCTGTCTTTTTCGTTCCTCGTTCCTTCTCTTCTGCCGGTCCGTTTCCTCCGCCCGCCGTCCGGCTTCCGCTTTCAACTTCTTTATCACCGTGTCAAAATCCTCCTCGCCGGGGGTGGGAAGATTGGAGGCTATGTAGCGTTTCCGCGTTCCTT